>Ga0169931_10014367_pt1 | contig 10725 bp, 6 predicted proteins | sample Kivu_15m_20L_FD_129675 | JGI IMG/M metagenome (GOLD analysis project Ga0169931, IMG submission 129675) | Freshwater microbial communities from Lake Kivu, Western Province, Rwanda to study Microbial Dark Matter (Phase II) - Kivu_15m_20L... | ecosystem: Environmental > Aquatic > Freshwater > Lake ... | reverse complement strand
TGCGCGGCGACCTTGCCGAGCAGTTGGAGCACGTCGAGCAGCGTCAGTTGCGACTTGAGCAGTGGACCGAAGCCCAGCAGCGCGACATCGAAGCGCAGGCCTCGCGACTGGTGGAGCGCGAGTCGGCTCTCGAAGCCCAACAGCAGGAACTCGAGCGAAGCGCCGCGGCTTGGCGCCGCGAACGCGACGAACAGCGCGCGGAACTTCGCAACCTGCTGGGCCAGCTCCGCCAGACGCCACGCGCTGCGGCGGCCTGACGCCTGAGACGCCGGTTCACTCGGCCGCGTCGCCGGCCGCCGCCGCGGCCGCCGCCTCGACTTCGTAGTCCTCGACGAACTCGACGACGCCCTCTTCCTGCGGGGCCTCGTCGCCGTCGGCCGCATCGCCCGGCAACCGGAACGGACGCGGCTCGATGCGGCGCCCCGCCCCCAGCTCCTCGGCCCGCTGCGCGATGGCCTGGGCGAGTTGCAGTTGGGCGGCGTTGAAGTAAGGCGCCCGCACGATCTGGCGGTCGGTTCCCGTGAGCTTGGCGGCCAGTTCTTCCCAGGCCACGCCGCTGTTGAGATGCCACACGGCCGCCTGGGCCGCCGCCGGGTCGAGCTCGCCGTTGCCGAACGCCTTGAGCAGTTCGATGACGGCCGGATTCTGGATGAAGTTCTCAACCGGCCGGATCACGTACGCCTTGCTCGAGGAGGGCTCGCGCTTGCCGTGATCGAGACAGAGCAGGTCGACTTCGACGCGGGTCGCCTGCTCGGGGGCCACGCTGAACGCGCCGCGTCCGCCGCCCCCTCCGCCGCCGCGTCCGCCGCCGCCAAAGCCGCGTCCGCCGCCTCCCCCGCCGCCGCGTCCGCCGCCGCGTCCGCCGCCGCCCACGTTCTGTTGGCCGCCCATGCCGCCGCCCATGCCGCCGCCCATCATGCCGCCCATTTGAGCCAGTTCTTCGGGCACGCCGATGAAGGCTTCCGGAATCTCGACCAGGACCGGTCGATCGGTCTTGTTGGTCATCACGATCCGACCGCGCTCGGCGCTGCGGGCGACGAACTTCGCCTCGACCAGGCCTTGTTGCATCGCGTCGAACAGATCGACCGTCGTCGCCGCGGCATGCGCGTCGTCGGCCACGGTCGGCTGGGCGGCCCGCAGACGGTCGACGTGCGGGCCTCCGCACAGCGCCGTCCCGGCGATCACAAGGCAGAGCGTGCAGCGGAGGGCGGTGTGGCGGAGCATGGCGAACCCAGCGTGCGTACGTGGCGCCCGCGCCACCAGGGCGAGGCGAAACGCCGTCCATCGTCGACGGCGGTCCTTCCAGCATAAACAGGCGTCGGCCGGATTCCAACAAAAACGCCTGGCGCGGCGGTCGGGGCCGACCCCAGACGCCGCCCTCCGGGCCGGTGGTGCGCCGCGTGGTCTCGGGCACGAACGGATGCCATACTAAGGAGGGACGCGGAGCCGGCTGTCGCCCGGGCCCCGGGCGGGTCGCCGCACGAGAACCGCCGAGCGTCCGCCCCCGGGGTCGCGTCTGCCCCAGGCCGGGGGACCGCTCGCGGGGTCCCCGTGCGGAGGGGGCCGTTTGCTCCGCAGGGCCTTGGGAGTCGGGCGAGACCGATGACGACCACAGGGACCGCCGCCCGCCGAGGTTGGATCGTTTCGGCGTGGTGGGATCTGACCTACATCGTGCTGACGCCCGCGGCGATCGTGCCGCTGGTGCTGGTGGCGGTTTGCCGTTGGCTGACGCCCGAGCAGTTGTCGCTGGCGGTCATCTCGTTCGCCTCGCTGGGCCACCATCTGCCCGGCTTCCTGCGGGCTTACGGCGACCGTGCGCTGGTCGGCCGCTACGCGGTGCGGTTGGCGATCGCCCCGGCGGCGTTTCTCGGTCTGGCGTTGTTGTTCACGCCGCCCCGCGCTCTGGCCGCGCGGTGGGATCTGCCCTGGACGCATCTTCACGGGTTGGAGTTGATCCTGCTGGTCTGGGGCACGTGGCATGGCCTGATGCAGACGTACGGCTTCATGCGGATCTACGCTCTGCGGCGGGGTGAGAACCGTCTGCTCGAGGCGCGGCTGGATCAGGCGTTGTGCCTCGCGATGTTCGTGAGCGGCGTGGCGTTCAGCGACGCGCGGATGCTCGGCATCGCCAGCGCCATGGGACAATCAGGACTGCCGGTGCTCGACCCCGCGGGGTTGGCGGCGATCCGCTGGGCGACCGGCGCGGCGAGTCTGGCGACGCTGGCCTGCTATCTGACGCACCTCGCTGTCTGCGTGCGGCGGGGGGAGAGGCTCAACGGTCCGAAGTTGCTGCTGGCGGCGTCCACCGGGTGGTTTTTCTGGTACGCCGGATCGTTGTCGACCAATTTGTTGATCGGCGTGGCGATGTTCGAGATCTTCCACGCGGTGCAGTACAACGCGATCGTCTGGATCTACAATCGCCGCCTGTGGAACTCGGCCGGAGAGCGCCTCGGCGTGCTGGGCAAGCTGTTTCGCGACCGGTGGTCGATGCTTGGCGCGTACCTGGCGCTGATCGCCGCCTACAGTTCGATCCGCTGGTTCGCCGGCGACGGCGACCAGCATCTCTTCATGGCTCCGGACCGCACGGACGCCTACCAGTGGCTGTTCGCGTTGTTCGTGACCAGCTCCTTCCTCCACTTCTACCTCGACGGTTTCATCTGGAAGGTCAGCGAGGAGACGATTCGTCAGCCGTTGGCGAGCTCGCCGGTCGGCGGCTTGCTGCCGCGGCGTCTCGTGCCGCCGCTCGCGCACGCCGCCAAATGGAGCGTGCTGCTGGGACTGTCCGCCGCGTTGCTCGCCGCCGAGAAGGCCCAGCTGGCCGAGGACCCGGCGGCCGTGACCGCGCGGAGGCAGCGGGCTCTCGCGCGGCTCGCCCCCGACTTGCCGGAGATGCAGCTGCTGCGAGGGCGCCTGGCGGTCGAGGCCGGCAGCCCGCGGGAGGCGGCGGCGCTGGCCCGGGCGGCGGCGGCGCACCGCGGGGCGTCGGCGGCGATCGTGGCCGACGCCGGCGCGCTGCTGCTCGACGCTGGAGACTCTCCCGCCGCGCGGGAACTGCTCCGCCAGGCGGCGGAGACGGCTCCGGGCAATTGGCGGTACCGCATGGATTTGGGGCTCGCCGAGCAGGCGGAGGGGAGGTGGGAAGCGGCCGAGGCGGCGTTCCTGCAGGCCGCCGCGCTGGCCCCTGCGGAGACGTTGCCGCGGAGGTATGCCGCGCAGTTGCAGCTCGCTCAGGGGCGCCCTGCGGAGGCGGCCCGGGAGTTGCAGCGCGTGACCGAGGAGACGCCCGACGACGCCGGCGCGTGGCGAGGCTGGGGAGCTGCCCTGGCGGCGCAGGAACAATTCGCCGAGGCCGATGCGGCGCTGTCGCGGGCCGTGCAGTTGGAGCCCCGCTCGGCCGAGGGCCAGTACCTGCTCGGCCTGGCGCGGCTTCGCGGCCAGCAGCCGGGCGCGGCGGTCGTGCCACTGCGCCGCGCGGCGGAGCTCGAACCCGACAACGGAGAAGCGCACCTGCAGTTGGGCGTCGCCTTGTACCAGCTGGGCAAGTGGCGGCAGGCGGCCGAGGCGTTGCGGGAGGCCGTGGCGCGGTTGCCGGACCAACCGGCGCCGTACGTCAATTTGGGAAGTGCGCTGTGGCAGTCGGGGGACGCGCGGGGGGCCGAGGCGGCGTACGCGGCGGGGCTGAAGGCGGCTCCCGACTCGCCCGAGTTGAACTACAACCTGGGGATGCTGCAACTTGGCTCGGGGAGAGAGCGCGAGGGGCGGCTTCTGTTGGAGAAGGCCGGTCGTCTGGCGAAGCCCGCCCCCTGAGTCGGCAAGCTCACTCGATGGCGTACCGCTGGAAGAACTCTTCCTCGGTGACGACGGGCACGCCCAGTTCGCGGGCGGCGGCCACTTTGCTCCCCGCGTTTTCCCCGACCACCAGCAGACGGGTGTTGGCCGAAACGCTCGACGCGGCGCGACCGCCCAATTCGCGAATGCGCTGTTCGATTTCCTCGCGAGTGAAGCGGTGCAGTTTGCCGGTGACGACGAGCGTTTGTCCGGCGAAGATGCGGTCGGCCCCGGCGGCGTAGGTCGCGGCGGTCGTCAGCTTCACGCCTGCCTGGCGCAATTCCTCGACGACGCGTCGGCCCGAGACGCCGTGGAGAAAGTTCCCGAGAGATCGGGTGATTTCCGGACCGATGCCCGATTCCTGTCCGTCCACCTGGAACGTGGCCAGTTCGTTCCGGTCGGCGGCCATCAGGGCGTCCAGGGAGCCGTACCGGGCGGCCAGGACCTGGGCCACCGCCGCGCCGACGTGGCGGATTCCCAGGCCGGCGAGCACGCGTGCGAGGCCGCGCTGTTTGGAGGCCTCGATGCCCGCCAGAAGGTTGTCGACCTTCTTCGCCCCCATGCGTTCCAGCTGCACGAGCTGGCTGCGGCGATCGCGGAGGGCGTAAATGTCGCCGAAGGTCGTCAGGAGACCGGCTTCGGCCAGCTGCAGCACGCTTTTTTCGCCGAGTCCCTCGATGTCCATCTGCCCGCGGCCGGCGAAGTGGATCAGCCGTTCGCGGAGTTGGGCGGGGCATTCGGGATTCAGGCAGTAGCGGGCGGTCTCTTTGCCGCTGGGGTCGCTGTCGGCCTCGACGTCGCCGCCGCATTCGGGGCAGGCGTCCGGGGGGAGGGGGAGGGGGAGGGGCTGGGTGCGCGCGGCCGCCAGGCTCCGCACGACCTGCGGAATGATTTCGCCCGCCTTTTCGATCACCACCCGATCGCCTACCCGGATGTCCTTGCGGACGATCTCGCCGTAATTGTGGAGGGTGGCGTGCCGCACGGTGGTGCCCGCGACGAACACCGGCTCCATCGTGGCGCGTGGCGTGAGCTTGCCGGTCTTGCCGACTTGCCAGTCGATCCGCAGCAGCAGCGTTTCAGCCTGTTCGGCGGCGTATTTGTAGGCGATGCACCAGCGGGGAAAGCGGCTGGTGGAGCCGAGCTGTTCCTGCAAATCGAAGCGATCGACTTTGACCACCATGCCATCGACGCCGAAGGCGAGTGCACTGCGGCGGACTTCGAAGTCTTCGATCAGCCGGCCGACTTCGCGAATGTCGGCGGCGGTGCGGACGAGCGAACTGACGGGCAGCCCCCAGCCGCGCAGCCGCTGGAGCCAGGCGGCCTGGCCCGCGACCGCGGCGCCGCGCACTTCGCCGCGTCCGTGGGCGGCGAACTCCAGTCGCCGCTCCGCCACGACGCGGGGATCGAGCTGCTTGAGCGTGCCGGCCGCGGCGTTGCGTGGATTGGCGAAGGGCGGGGCGCCGTTCGCGGCGGCCTCCGCATTGAGCCGCTCGAACTCCTGCCGGGGGAGGTAGATCTCGCCGCGGGCTTCCAGCACGGCCGGCGGCGGGCCGCCCTCGGCGGCGAGCTTCAGCGGGACGCTGCGAAGGGTTCGCACGTTCTGGGTGATGTCGTCGCCGGCACGGCCGTCGCCGCGGGTCACGGCCTGGACGAGGAGGCCCTGCTCGTAGCGCAGGCTCACGGCGACGCCGTCGATCTTCGGCTCCACGATGTATCCGCCCGGCACGGGATACCCCTGCTCCGCCGCGCGGGCGAGCACCCGTTCGAGCTGCTGGTCGAGGGCGGCGACGCGGGTTTTCAGCGCGGTGCGCTGCTGCCGCGCTTCGCTGTCGCGACGCCCCTTCCACCGGACGAACTGCTCTTCGGCGGCCGCCAGCGCCGCCCTGCCCGCGGCCAGATCCGGATCGGTCGCTTCGAAGCAGCGCCGCGCCCACTCGGACAGATCGTCCAGGTCGTAGGTGTTGTCGATCGAGTACATCGGCACGGCGTGGAGCACCGTGCGAAAGCCCTCGAGCGGTTCGCCGCCGACGCGCTGAGTGGGGCTGTCGGCGGTCGCGATCTCGGGATGCCGCCCCTCGAGCTCGAACAATCGGGCGAGCAGCGCGTCGTACTGCCGATCGGAGATGACCGGAGCGGCGTCGACGTAGTACAGTCGATCGTGCCGGCGGATCTCCTCCCGGAGGGCCGCCGCCTCGGCCTGCGGCGCGAGATCGCTCATGCGGCTGCCGCCTCCCGGACGCCGGCCGCGGGCAAGCCGCCAGTCAACGGGCGTGCCATGGCGCCGACCCCCTTTCAGGATCCTTGGGGTTCCCGGCCGCATTCCGGCGCCGTCGTGACGCTCATCCGCGAGGCCGCATGGGGAATCAGGCAGAGAAACTTCAGCGGTCGGTCGCCGACGTTGCGGAACTGATGCACTTCGTCCGGGGCAATGTACGCCACGTCGCCCGCCCGCAGCGGCCGCGGCACGTCCCCGTCGATCAGCACGCCCTCGCCGTCCAGCACGTAGACCTCGTGCTCGTACGGGTGGAAGTGCCGCGGCGTGTAGCCGCCGGGCTCGACCTCGAAGTGCCGCATGGCAAAATTCGGGGCCTGGTCCTGTTCGCCGACAAGCCAGCGGACGCGGCAACCGCTGGCCCCTTCCATGGCGACGGGTTGGGAGGCGACCTGTTCGGCAGCAACGATTTTCATGGCGTTTGCGTCGGCTCGAGCGGGGAGGGGGGGGGCGTGGGGGATCGACCGCCGCGGTCGGCTTGTCCAGCCTCGCGGTCGGTCGGCGGATCGAGCGCGATGGCCAGCACCGTGCACGCTCCCAGGACGGCCAGTTCGGCCAGCAAGGCCGCTTCGCCGTGCCGACGGAGCCACTGGAACAACGGGTGCCGGGCATGCAGCAGCGCGTCGGCGCCGACCGCATTGACCGCTTGGAACGCCATGGTGCCGTAGGCGAACGCGGTGACCGCGAACAAGGTTCCGACGGGAATCAGCAGCACGTAGAACCAATTGCGCATCGTGACGCCTCGCATCGCGCCGGAGGTCGACCGGGGCAGGCGATTGGTCGCCGCCGCCAACGGCAGCGGCGCCGCATGGCGGGGTCGCGCCCCTGCGGCGACGGCCGCCGCCGGTCGGGCGGCCGGAACGCGGCCCCCGCGGACCGCCGCCGCCGCGACGGGCTCCAGTTTAGCAGATTCCGCGCGCGGCGGAGAATGGGGCCGCCCAACCTGCGTCCGACGCGCTCGCCGCGTCGGGCGACGCCGCGGCGTCCGCAGTGCGACCCGTCGGCGGACCGCCGCGGCGGAAGGCCGCGGCATGGCACGCTTGCGGGCCGGCCTGCTATGCTACGGGAGATCGGCGGCGGTCGCCGGCCGCGGCGGGCGGCGGCGCGGCCGAGGAGCGCGAGGCGCGAGCGGGAATGGACGAGCTTGAATCACCGCGGAAGATCGTCGTACGCGGAGCCGCCGTCCACAATCTGCAGGAAGTCGACCTCGACCTGCCGCTGGGCACGCTGGCCGTCTTCTGCGGGGTCAGCGGCAGCGGCAAGACGAGTCTCGCCCTCGATACGCTGTACGCCGAAGGCCAACGCCGTTACATCGAGAGCTTTTCGACCTACACCCGCCAGTTTCTCGAGCAACTCGACAAGCCTGCCGCGGAGCGGATTGACGGCATTCCGCCGTCGATCGCCATCACGCGGCGGAACGCCAGCCGTTCCAGCCGCGCCACGGTCGGCAGCGCCGCGCAGGTCAACGAGCATCTCCAACTGCTGTTCGCGCGGATCGGCGAGGTCGCGTGCCTCGGATGCGGCCAACGCGTGCAGTGCGATACGGTCGATTCCGCGGCCCAGGAAATCGCCGGGTGGCCGCCGGGGGCCCGGCTGCTGATCGCCTTCATGCCGGAAGTCGCGGCGGGCCAGACCCTGCGGGACGCGCTCGAGGATCTCGCGGCCCGCGGGTATCGCCGAGCGCTGTCCGGCGAACGCACGGTGGAGCTCGGATCCGAGTCGGCGGCGGCGGTCGACGGCCGCGGGGCCGAGATCGTCGTCGATCGGCTGACGGTCGGCGGCGACGAGGCGAGGCTGCGCGATTCGCTCGAAACGGCTTTCGGCGAAGGCGGGGGGACCGCCGTCGTCTGGGTCGAGGCCTCGGGCGAAGCCGAGCCCCCGACCGCGTCGACCGCGGCGCCAATCGACGGACGGCGGTGGTTTCGGCGTGCTTTCAGCCATCGCCTCCGCTGCGAACCCTGCCAGCGCCAGTACCTGCCGCCCGAGCCCCAGTTGTTCAACTACAACAGCCCGCAGGGCGCCTGCCCGGCGTGCGAGGGTTTCGGCAACGTGGTCGACATCGACATGCAGCGGGTCGTCCCCGACCCGGAGAAGACGCTTCGCGAGGGGGCGATCGCTCCCTGGAACACCCCGGCCTACGCCCACGAGCTGGCGGCATTGCTCCGGTTGGCGCCCGAGTTCGGCGTGCCGACCGACGTGCCGTTCGGCGCGTTGACGCCCGAGCACCGGGAACTGATCCGCGCGGGAGTTCCCAGCCGCGGCTTTGCCGGACTGCAGGGCTTCTTCGAATGGCTGGAACGTCGCAAATACAAGGTCCACGTTCGCGTCTTCCTGAGCCGCTGGCGGAGCTACCGCACCTGTCCCGCATGTCGCGGCGCGCGGTTGCAGGAAGCGGCGCTCGCGGTCCGCGTGGGGGGCCTCAACGTGGCGGAAGCGTCGGCGCTCCAGGCGTCGGCCGCGTGGGAGTGGCTCCGCCAGTTGCCGCTGACCCCGTGGCAGGCCGAGGTGGCTGCCCTGCTCGTCGAGCAGACCTCGCGAAGGCTCGCCTACCTCGATCGCGTCGGGGTCGGCCATCTTGCCCTCGATCGCCCGCTGCGGACGCTGAGCGCCGGCGAAGCGCACCGCGTGGCGCTGACTTCGGCCCTCGGTTCGACGCTCACCGGCATGCTGTACGTGTTGGACGAACCCTCCGCCGGCCTGCACCCGGCCGACATGCCGGCGCTCGTGCGTTCGGTCTGCGACCTCCGCGACCGCGGCAACACGCTGGCCGTCGTCGAGCACGAGCCCTCGTTGATTCGCGTCGCCGATCAGGTGGTCGAATTGGGCCCCGGCGCCGGCGAGCTCGGCGGTCGCATCATCTTCGACGGATCGCCGTCGGACATGCTCGCCAGCCCCCGCAGCCGGCTGGGCGAATGGCTGGCCGGACGACGGCAGGTCCCCTTCCGGGCGGAACGCCGAACCCCCGGCCAAGGTTGGCTGCGGCTCACCGGCGCGCGGGGCAACAACCTGAAAAATCTCACCGTGGAGTTTCCCCTGGGCGTGCTGTGCCTGGTAACGGGCGTCAGCGGAGCAGGCAAAAGCACGCTGGTGCGCGGCACCCTGTTTCCGGCCGTCGCCCAACGACTCCGCCTGGAAAGCGAGCCTGCCGAGCCCTTCGCCGATTTGCTGGGCGCCGGACAGGTCGACGACGCCCTGCTGGTCGATGAAAGTCCGATCGGCAGGACGCCGCGCTCCAACCCGGTCACCTACGTCAAGGCTTTCGATCCCATCCGGAGCCTGTTCGCCGAGACCCCCGCCGCGGAAGCGCGGGGCTTCAAAGCGGGCCACTTCAGCTTCAACGTGGAAGGAGGCCGCTGCGAAGCCTGCCAGGGCGACGGCTTCACGCAAATCGACATGCGGTTCATGGCGGACGTCTACGTGCGCTGCGCGGAATGCCAGGGCGCGCGCTACCGCCGCGAGGTGCTCGACGTCAAGTACCGCGGGCTCAGTATCGCCGAAGTCCTCGATCTGTCGGTCCGCGAGGCGTTCACCTTCTTCCGCGGCCACAAACAGATTCTCGCCCGCCTGAAATGCCTGATCGACGTCGGTTTGGAATACCTCCGCCTCGGCCAGCCCGCCAACACCCTCTCCGGAGGCGAAGCACAACGGCTGAAGCTGGCGAATTACGTTTCGGCCGCTCGCCGAGGACGCACCCTGTTCGTACTCGACGAGCCGACGACCGGGCTCCACTACTCCGACGTCCTGCAACTGCTCGATTGCTTCGATTCCCTGCTGGCGATGGGGCACTCGCTGGTCGTCGCCGACCACCACCGGCTCCTGATGCAGGCGGCCGACCATGTGATCGATCTGGGCCCCGCAGCCGGCGACTTGGGAGGAGCCATCGTGGCCCAGGGAACGCCCGAGGAGGTCGCCGCCGTCGAGGCGTCGGTGACCGGCAGGTTTCTCGCCCAGTGGCGGGCCGCCGCCGCCGAACCTCCGGTCGCCCAGGAAATTTCCAGCTGACCTGCGGGGGAATTGGCGATTGCCCTGCCGTCGAGCCCAGCCCGCAGCGTCGCCCCGACGCCGAGGCGGTTGCCCGCCGCCCTCCGGGGAGCCGTCCGCCAAGCCCCCTGGTCGGGCCGTCGGGCTCGCCGCGGGGACGTGCCTGGCCTCGGCGCGCACTGTCTTGCGGCCAAGCGGAGAAATGCCTGATGGACCCGACGTGGATGCAGACGCGGTTTGCCACGGAGTCGCTGGCCGAGGTCGCGGTCGGCGGACCCCCTGCGGAAGGCGACAGCCCCTGGATCGTTTACGGACCGTTCTGCGAGCGAGCACGCACGCTGCCGACGGTCTATCGCGGAACGCCCGGGCTTGGGGGCGACGGGCCCTCCGCGACGTTCACCCTCCCGGATCCCTGCTACTGGTCTCCGGAGCTTCCGTTTCGCTACCAGCTCCGCCCCAGCCGCGATGCGGCCGAAACGGGTCGGGAGCGCGACGCCGCGGCGTGGTTCGGACTGGTGCGGCGCGAGGCGCACCGCGGCGACCTCCGCTGCGAGGGCCGGCGGACGGTGCTCCGCGGCGTGGGGGCGGCGCAGCTGGACCCCTCCTTGCTGGAGCAGGCGGCCGCGGCGGACAGCGCCCTATGG
>Ga0169931_10014366_pt1 | contig 10725 bp, 13 predicted proteins | sample Kivu_15m_20L_FD_129675 | JGI IMG/M metagenome (GOLD analysis project Ga0169931, IMG submission 129675) | Freshwater microbial communities from Lake Kivu, Western Province, Rwanda to study Microbial Dark Matter (Phase II) - Kivu_15m_20L... | ecosystem: Environmental > Aquatic > Freshwater > Lake... | reverse complement strand
GGCGCAGGGAAACAGCAGGATGCCTGACCAGCCGATAAATACAAAGCGATCGCGCTTTAGCCAGTCGTCTAGGATGTCGAACCATCCTCGCTGGGCTTGCGCGCGTCCCATTGCTATGGTCATGTCAAATCCTCTTTATATGACATCCAATCCATAAGGTCGCGACTCTGTTGGATCCAGACTAGCTCTAGATTTGAGCCAGACCTGGCAGAGCATTGATCAGAACAGGGCTTAATAACTACTAAGTATTCCAGATATTAGAGCCAGGATGAAAAATATTCCTAACCCTAATAACGATCGCCCTGCCTGAATCGCACCAGCCACCCCGGAAGCTAGGCTTCGAGGAGCCAGGTTTCTATTTATGATAAGGAGTGTTCTAATTTTTTACAATCTGACACGTAATTTCTCAGCCAAATTAGGACAGGAATGCCGCTTAAGTCAAAGACCGCTGACCGATAACCGCTAGCCGAGGACCGCTGACCGAGAACCGCTAACCAGGAAGTCTCCCCTGCAAACCCAATGCCTAACCCGGTGGGGTTTAGACTAAGTTAATTCAGTAATAGCTATGACTGCCTCCATGCCTTCAACTCAACCCCAAGTTCTAACGCGTACGGTGCTGGGAGCTCGCCGCCTGAGCAACATTTTTTGGGCTACGGTACTGACCCTGGGGGGCCTGGGCTTTGCCCTGGCCGGGGCCTCTAGCTTCCTCCAGACCAACCTACTCCCCTTCGCCGATCCAACCCAGCTGGTGTTTATTCCCCAGGGCATTGCCATGGGGTTTTACGGGGTCGCCGCCATCGGTTTGGCCACCTTTCTCTGGGTGGTGGTGGGCCTGGATGTGGGCGGCGGCTACAACCAGTTTGACAAAACCAGCAACCGGTTGCAGATTGTTCGCAATGGTTTCTGGGGTGAGAATCGCCGCATTGAGTTTGACCAGCCCCTGGAGGATGTGACGGCGGTGCGGGTGGCCATTAAGGAAGGGCTGAACCCCAAGCGCGCCCTCTATCTCCGCCTGAAGGGACGGCCCGATATTCCCCTAACGCGAGTGGGCCAACCCATTCCGCTCTCGGAGCTGGAGAACCAGGGGGCTGAACTGGCACGGTTTTTGCAGGTTCCCCTGGAAGGGCTGTAGACCATTGCCGATCAGGTTTTGAATGGCCACCCCCAGTTGTTGATCCGGTGCGATACCATGGGTGGTCGATTGAACTATTAGGAAGCAACTGACCGATGGCTCTCCCCATGCGCCCCTTTACCCTGGCCCTAGCCGCTGTCTTCAGCCTATGGCTAGGGGCTTGTGCCAGCTCCGCCACCGTAGATTCAACCACGGCTGATGCCCCCGTAGAACCAGGTATCGCGGCAGAGGTGGCGGTGGCTCCGGCGGGTTTGCCCGTTCTAGAGGGCATGGCCACCGTGGAAATGGTGGTCAATGGTAGCCCCATCGTGATGGAAATTGATGGCACCAAGGCCCCCATTACCGCCGGGAACTTTGTGGATTTGGTCAACCGGGGTGTGTACGATGGCCTGGTGTTTCACCGCGTCGTGCGCGACCCAGAACCCTTTGTCGTTCAGGGCGGCGACCCCCAGAGCAAGGATCCCAGCGTACCGGCTCAGCAGTTGGGTACCGGTAGTTTTATCGACCCCGACAGCCAGGCCCCTCGTTATATTCCCCTGGAGATTATGCCAGCGGGAGCCGCTGAGCCCGTCTACAGTAAGACCTTTGAAGAAGCCAACATTACCGAGGCTCCAGAACTCGCCCATACCCGCGGGGCCGTGGCCATGGCTCGATCCCAGGCGGTGGACTCGGCCTCGGCTCAGTTTTACATCACCCTGGCGGAGCTGCCCTTTTTAGATGGGAGCTATGCCGTGTTTGGCTACGTGACCAGCGGCATGGATGTGGTAGACACCATTCAGCAGGTCGATCGCATTGAGTCGGCGCGGGTGGTCTCAGGGCTGGAGAATCTGAAGACTGAGTAGGCGGAAATCTAGGATCCAGACATCCAGGGGCCAGGGCCAGCGAGTTGTGGTTTCGGGCCTGGGACTGGTAACGGCCCTAGGCACCACGGCGGCAACCACCTGGGAGCATCTGCTGGCCGGAAAATCAGGCATTTGCCTGCGGCAGCCGTTCCCCGAATTACCGCCTCGACCGATGGCTCTGGTGGGCGAGCAGCCCGCTGACCTGGGGGATTTGCTCCGGGTAGCGGTAGCGGGGGCGATCGCCGATGCCCAACTCAGGCTACCCCTGCCCGCCTGCGGCGTGGTGATTGGTTCTAGCCGCAGCTTTCAGGGTCGCTGGGAGCGCATGGCCCAGCAGCCAACCTGGGAAGATAATCCGTGGCTAGGGGCGCTGCCCCACATGGGGGCCATGGCCGCCGCCCGGCAGATTCAATCCCTCGGCCCGGTGCTGGCCCCGATGGCCGCCTGCGCCACGGGGCTGATGGCGATTTTTCAGGGCTATGAGCTGGTGCGGCGGGGAGAGTGCGATCGCGTCCTGGTCGGAGCCGTCGAAGCGCCCATTACTCCCTTGACCCTGGCGGGCTTTGAGCAGTTGGGTGCCCTTGCAACCCAGGGCTGCTATCCCTTTGACCCCAATCGGCAAGGGCTGGTGCTGGGGGAAGGAGCGGCGGTACTGGTGCTGGAGTCGGAATCCGCCCTAGCGGCGCGGTCGGGGCCAACCCCCTACGGCTACATTCTCGGTGCCGGGTTTAGCGCCGATGCCTACCACCGCACCGCACCGGATCCAGGGCTAGGGGGCAGTCGTTTGGCACTCAAAAATTGTCTTTACCACAGTGGTCTAGAGCCTGGGCAGGTGGGCTACGTCCATGCCCACGGTACGGGGACGCAGCTCAATGATGACCACGAGGTAAAGCTGATCAGGTCGGGATTTGCTCCTCTGCCCTGGATGAGTTCGACCAAGGGGGCGACGGGGCATACCCTGGGGGCCTCAGGGGCGATCGGAGCGGCGGTTTGCCTGCTGGCGCTGCGGCACGGGATGCTGCCGCCGAATGGGGGCGATCGCGGGGAGAGTATCTATCCCAAACTGGTGACTGAGCCTGTGGCCGCCGAACTGGAGGTGGCGCTGTGCCTGAGCTTTGGCTTTGGGGGACAGAATGGGGTGCTGGCTTTGGGGGGCGATCGGTAGCTATGGGTGAGGGCTAACCCAAGCTATTAAAGAACTTCATGGCCATCTGGGGCAGGTGGCTGACCTCAAACCACACCTGCTTGGGGCTAATGCCAAACAGGTATTGCAGTGCCACAAAAATGATCAGCAGGCCAATCATGGGGCCAATGCCGACGGTCAGAATTCTAAAGAACAGCTTAGAGGCCAGCACGACAACCGCGATCGCCGCAATCAGCAGCACCAGTTGAGAATCGACGGAGTTAAACAGAGAATCCATAGGGGCCAGCAACGGTTAAGGGATAGGGGATAGGGGATACAAAAAATCTCAGGCCATCGTAACCTAAATGCCCAGACCTAAATGCCCAGAGCGATTGTGTTCTGACGATCACGATGGGTCGGCAGACAACTCGGGGCTAACGCCCTCGGCCACTGGGGGCCGTTTGAGCCGAATGCTCTCAAACTCCCACAGCAGGGCAACACACACCACTGTGCTCAGGCCCACCCCCAGCCAAAACCGCTGGGCCACCAGGGCCGACGGATCCATCGCCCAGCCCCCCAGCAGCGGGCCAATAAAATAGCCCACCGTCCAACACTGGGAACTGACGGTCACGTAGGCCCCCCGCAGCGACGGCGGCGCTAGGTCAGACACCGTGGCCACGAAGAACGGCTTGTAGGCCACCGAGGCCAGGGACAGCAGGCACAGCGCCACGATTGCCCAAATAAACTGGGCTTCGGCAAAGGTACCCGCCGCCCACAGCAGGGCAAAGCCGACACCCCAGAGGGCGATCGCCCCCGTCAGCACCCAAATCCGCCGCAGCGGGGTCAGCAGACTGGTGGTGGGGATGTGCAGCACCGCCCCCACCCCGATGTAGCACCCGGTAAACAGACTGGCCGTGCTGCCCACCGACACCCCTGATATCGGGTCGCTACCGGCTAAAAAGTTGGTGAAATACAGCGGGATGGTGCTGGTGACGAGGGCCACGTAGGTGGTGAAAAATACGCCCATGACCGCAGCTGACCTGACGATTGGACAACTGAAGCGCGGAGAACAATTTCATGGGCTGTAGGGTCAAAATGCGGCGGAGTTGCCGGTTTTTCGAGGCGAGGCTAGAGGCCCAGGTTCCATTCAACGGGGGACCGGGCCAGGCGTCTGTGTCAGGGAATGCATAACCTCGACCGGTTAACTGCTGGTGCCCCCTTGCCTAGGCCATTTCACTAAAGAAATAAACCATGGCGGCCATGGCCAGCAGAGTGACCGCCGTACCCACCACCTCTAGTTGAATCGGGGCGTGACGGTGGGCCGGGCGCAGCCAAAAGTTAAGTACCCGCATGATGCGAGGCATGACGATCAGGGTCAAGATGCAGGTCGTGATCAGGTTGTTGGCGAGCATGGCACTGGCTGGATCCCACGATTCAAACAGACCCAGGCGCTCAAGCATAAAGCCCTGCACCATGATGATCGGATACAGCCCTAGCACCACCGCGAGAATTTCCTTCCAGGCCGGGGGGCCAAGCCCGGTCAATTCTTCGCCAGACTCGTTGCTAAACCAGCCTTCCAGGCCCGTTTCAAAGGATTTGAATGTGTAGGATTTAAAGATGCCGCGCCCGATCTGGAGGAGAGCGTCGCGATCGCTAGAATTTAGCCACTGCTCGAGCTGCTGAGGTTGCTCAAAATGCAGCACGGTATACCACTTGAGCAACCCCGCCTGCACCGCCAGGGGACAATGGCGATCGGCTCGAAGGAAGCCGTCAAATCCCTGGGCCGACTTCACCAGGCGGTGGTGCCAGCGGCGAAAGGCCCAGCTTTTGGTGTTGGGCACCAGGTACTCAATCACTACGCTGGGGTAGGGCCGGTCGGTCTTCTGCGCCTGTTTCACGAAGGCCCGCAGCTGCCCTAAGATGAGCCTGAACGTAGCCCTAGGATGAGTAATCCCCTCCGTCACCGATTTCGGTAGAGCCATGGTGGCCGAGCGTCCCTGTAAACCACATGATCAAAACTGTATCCAGTATACAGCCGGTGATTGGGGAGAGAGTGTGCCTAAAGACAGAGCACTAGCGCATTGGAGCTAAAACCTGGAATTTTTCTGGCGTATCTTCGCGGCCACCGGTCAGGTAGCCGCCCTGCTGTTTAACCGTGGCCAGGTATGCGATCGCCCCTGCACTAATCACCTCCCCCGCCACCAGGGTCGGGATGCCCGGTGGGTAGGCTGAGATGGTATCTGCGCTGAGCCGACCGATGGCGGCCTGGGCTACCACGGTTTCAGTAGCGGCAAAAAAGGCACCACGGGGCGACACCACAGGCAGGGTGAATGGGGCATCCGAAGGCGCTAGGGGGACGGGGGGAACCCAGCCGTCAGGAGTCGGTGGTTGGGCGGCGACTCTTGCCGCCAGCCGTCGAAAGCCCTCGATGCCCCGCTGCCCATCGGCCCAGGTGTTGCCCAGGCTGACGATCAGGGTCAGATGCCGCAGTTCCGGGAGTTCAACGGTGACGCCCAGCTCGTGGTGCAGAATGTCGTCGGCCACGAGACCCGTTAGCCCCAGCCCCGACACATCCACCGTCAATCGGGTTAGATCGAGGTCGGCCACGCTGGGGAAAGCCATGACCGCTGGTTTATCGATCACCTGGAGGCCAGGAATCGTCGCCAGCTCCGATCGCAGGTGCTGAGCCAGGGCCAGGGTCTCCGCTAACAACGCCTGGCCCTCCGTCGCCATCTGATGGCGGGCGGCATCCAACGACACCAGCAGCAGGGCATTGGGGCTGGTGGATTGGGTAAGCTGGAGGGCCGCTTGCAGGCGGGATGGATCGATGCGATTCTCCTGGGGAGAGGCTTCGCCAACGCCCCGAGTATGGAGCATCGCCGCCTGGCTCAACGCTCCCAACACCTTGTGGGTCGACTGCACCACCAGGTCAGCCCCCAGGGCCAGGGCCGGGGTCGGCAGATCAGGGTGAAAGGCCAGGTGTGGCCCGTGGGCTTCGTCCACCAGTAACGGTAGACCGTGGTGGTGGGCTAGGGCGGCGATCGCGGCGATATCCGAGCAAACCCCATGGTAGGTGGGCGACACCACCAAAACCGCGCGAGCCTCGGGATGGTGGGCCAGGGCGGCGGCGATGGTTTCGACCTTGACCCCCAGCACCAACCCCAGCTCGGAGCTGTACTCTGGGGCCACAAAAACCGGCATGGCCCCCGCCAGCACCAGCCCCGCAATTACCGAGCGATGGGCATTGCGGGGCACAATGATTTTGTCGCCGGGGCCGCAGGTGGCGAGAATGGCCGCTTCAATGCCGCAGGTCGAACCATTGGCAAGAAAATAGGTGCGATTGGCCCCAAAGGCCGCCGCCGCCAGTTCCTGGGCGGCCAGAATCACCCCCTCGGGGGCAAACAAATTGTCCAACTCCGGCAATTCTGGCAAATCTGCCGCCAGCGCAGCCTCCCCCAGCAGTGCCCTCAACCGAGCCGAGGCCCCCTGGCCCCGCTTGTGGCCCGGCGCATAAAACGCCGCGTGGGGCCGCTGACTGCTAGCCTGCAACGCCGTGAGAATAGGAGTCTGAGACTGATCGAGCATGGCGGGGCAAGGGGGCAGCAGGTGGGGCCAATCGAGGTAAGGTGCACCTTTCCCCGGCGGGGATTCGCCCTGGGGATTCGCTGTAGGGATTCGTTATAGTCTTAAGGGAAAAACCGGAGAATATCCCATGGCCAAAGTTACCTGGAACGGCGTTGTCCTAGCCGAGAGCGATGCCTGCGAAGTCGTGGAAGGGAACCAGTACTTCCCCCCTGCCTCGCTGAATATGGACTACTTTAAGCCGATCAGCAAAACCACCGGCTGCCCCTGGAAAGGCACCGCCAGCTACTACGATATCGTCGTCAACGGCGACGTGAATGCCGGGGCCGCCTGGTACTACGCCGAACCCAAGCCTGCCGCCAGCAATATCAAGGGCTACGTGGCGTTTTATAGCAACAAAGTGAAGGTGGAAGCCTAAAACCCCGTAGGGGCACAGCAGTGCTGTGCCCCTAACGTTTCCCTACCGACCCAATTACGCCTTCTTCAGCCAGCTAAACATCGCCCGCAGATCCTTACCCACGGCTTCGATGGGGTGCTCGGCTTCGCGGCGGCGCATGGCGGTGAAGCCCGCATTGCCCGACTGGCTTTCGAGCACAAATTCGCGGGCAAACTGGCCGGTTTGAATTTCCTTCAGCACTTTCTTCATCTCGGCGCGGGTTTCGTCGGTGATGATGCGGGGGCCACGGGTGTAATCACCGTACTCAGCGGTGTTGGAGATGCTGTCGCGCATTTTGGCCAGGCCGCCCTCGACCACTAGATCGACAATCAGCTTCACTTCGTGGAGGCACTCGAAGTAGGCGAGTTCAGGCTGGTAGCCCGCATTCACCAGGGTCTCAAAACCGGCTTTGATCAGCTCGCTGAGGCCGCCGCAGAGCACGACTTGCTCGCCAAACAGGTCAGTTTCGGTCTCTTCGCGGAAGGTGGTTTCGAGAATGCCAGCACGGGTACCACCGATGCCCTTAGCGTAGGCCATGGCGCGATCGCGGGCCTGACCGGTCGCATCTTGGTACACCGCAAACAGACAGGGCACCCCTTGGCCCTCTGCGTAGGTGCGACGCACCAGGTGGCCGGGGCCTTTGGGGGCCACCATCACCACGTCTACATCGGCGGGGGGCACGATCTGGCCAAAGTTAATGTTGAAGCCGTGGGCAAACAGCAGCACGTTGCCCGCCTCTAGGTTAGGGGCAATCGCTTCTTTATAAATAGTGCGCTGCACTTCATCGGGCAGCAAAATCATCACCCAGTCGGCTAGCTTAACGGCATCGGCCACAGGTTTGACGGTGAGGCCCTCGGCTTCGGCCTTAGCGGTGGAGCGGCTGCCTTCGTACAGACCCACAATGACGTTGACGCCGCTGTTTTTGAGGTTGAGGGCATGGGCATGGCCCTGGGAGCCGTAGCCAATAATGGCGACGGTCTTGCCGTTGAGCAAATCTAAGTTGGCGTCACTGTCGTAATACATGCGGGCCATGGGGTTCTCCTTGAAATCGTCGGGCTGCGGTGTTTGGTTGCAAGCTCCTGATTCTACCAAACTAAGGGGGCAGCCAAAATATCTCAGATCATGACCTGGGCTTCGCCGATCGCTCCCAGACCTCCTCAGTGCCGGTCGATCCCTTGGCTGGACCGGTAAAATGTGGGCAGGCACCAAAATCGTGGTTACAGTCCTCTCTACGAGCATCGCTGATGGTTAAAGCAACCTCTGCTCCAACCCTCTACCAGCAAGACCTGGTGGCCTGGTACGACGACACCGTGGCCAAGCTCAAGGCAGGCGAGTTTGCCGCGCTAGATATTGAAGCACTGATTGAGGAAATTGAGGGATTGGCAGGACGCGATGGTCAAAGACCGGCCCAGAGGGCCGTCGCCGGGAGTTGGAAAGTCGAGTCGAGGTATTGCTCAACCACTTGCTGAAGCGGTTGTACGTAGCCTCTCCCAACGACTATCGCGGCTGGGAACTCACAATTCGAGAACAGCGACGGCAGCTGCAAAAGTTGCTCAAACAATCACCTAGCTTGCGCCAGCACTGGTTAGAGGCTTTTCCAGAACTATGGGAAAATGCGCTCTCAGATACACGAGAAGACTATCCCAAAACGGTGTTTCCCGATCGCTGGCCAAGAAGCACGGATCTAGACACTCTGCTGAGTGAAAAGGTTTGGTGAGGATATTCTCAACAGACTTATTCTTCTGCGATGGTAACCCACTGGATGGGTAGATTGACCGGAGCGCTAGCGGCGAATCCATTGAGTGACGATGCGCATGGGCTAGCCGGTGGTGGGGTCGAGCTGGTGTTTACTCCAGGCGCGGGGTTCGGCAAAGCCGATGCTGTGGAGATGGGCGATGACTAGCTCCATGCCGGTGGCGGTGCCGATCAGCATGACGCGCACGGGTTCGCGCGGATCTGTAGACTCAGCGCCGGGTGGGTTGCCGGAGGGCGGCAGGCTATAGATTTCGCTGTTGGGGATGAATTCTGACATGGCGATATGTGAATCAGGGCGATGAAAGGGATCCAGATCCCAGGGTTTTTGAAAACCCCTGGGATCTTTTGCCGCAAAAAACTGCACGAAGGGTGCGAAACCCATCGCAGAATGCGACACTGTGGAATCGAGTCGCCGTGAAGAGAACTTCAACGCGACCGAGAAGCTATACCGTTCTTTCTATACCGATCAGTAATTACCGAGCAGTATAGTATGTCTGACCAGAGTCAGCAAGTCACGCTGATGGATTTGCGTACCCGTGCAGGGTTGACCCGCCGCGAGGTAGCAAATGCCTTAGGAATTACCGAGAAAACTATTTATATATGGGAAACCAGCGATAACTCGCCCAAAATGACCGTTTCTCAAGTGCAAAAGCTGCTAGAGATTTTGGGCTGTACGTTGGAGGATCTGGCGATGGCTACGAGGAAGTAGAGCCGCGTGCCAGGAAGCATCTCTCAAAGGCTCGGATCTAAAGAGATGAGTCTGTCAACTAAGAATGGCTAATGTTAGCGAACAGTTCAACAAACCATAGCTACCCTCCCCAAGAGCAGCACGTGTTCAGTTGATCATGGCTATTGGTGGCAACTAATCGTCCAAGCCCTGGGAGGCTTGGACGATTAGTCACTTCCTTAGATAACAAGTGCTAAGAGGGCATCCACACACTCTACATGAGAAAATCCTATAGATTCTTAACATTTTCAGATAGGAAACTAAGGAAAAATAAAATATAGTACAAATGTTCTTTATGCCCAAGTGCGATACATACTTAGGATTTCCTAAATTACTTCTCTTACGCAAGGAACTCAGGATGTTCTACCACATCATCTTGAAGTCTAAGGAGCCCTTTCATGCTTTTCTCTTCAAAAAAGATAGTTCAGGAGCTAGTCTGCCAGTATCAAGCAGCTAAAAATTTTGATTATAACGAAATGGCAACTATTCAAGTTTCTTTAATTGAGAAGCTTTGCTCAAATGCTTCTAAAGAAGCATTTGAGGCTGTAGGGCAAATCATGACATCTAGCTACAATCATGAGTATTTAGACTTTGCAATACCAGAAATTCTTGCGAAGTATATTCGCGAAAATAACGTTTGGGAATGTGAATCCGCATTAGCGGCTCTTATCACTGGAATGAAGGAGGGGCATAACGAAACTATACGTGACGCTTGCATTCAAAAGTTAGCAGAATCTCAACATGTTGATGTGTATCATGCTTTGCTGGAGTATCGTAATTTTCTGCTTTTGGACAAAGCTAATCGTCCAAAATATTGGTCTTTCTTATTTAGAAGCGTTATTGCTGCCGCTACGGCTTTAACTCCCTATGTTGAAGAGTCATTAAGGGTACCAACCCAGCTGCTCCGCCAAAACCGTCCCATATAATCCCTCAAACAGTCTGTTTTTTGATTTAGATACTCAAATTATCGGTGGTAAGTTCTGGAAAAGTGATCGTAGACAACTTCGGCTCTTCCGGCCTAACTATGCGGGGTTAAGACCCAGGAGGTCTAAAACCCTCTCATACCAATGCTTATAGGCCTTAGTCCCATAAAAGGAACTTTGAAGACGTAATTTTGGCTGAAAGCCT
>Ga0169931_10014365_pt1 | contig 10725 bp, 9 predicted proteins | sample Kivu_15m_20L_FD_129675 | JGI IMG/M metagenome (GOLD analysis project Ga0169931, IMG submission 129675) | Freshwater microbial communities from Lake Kivu, Western Province, Rwanda to study Microbial Dark Matter (Phase II) - Kivu_15m_20L... | ecosystem: Environmental > Aquatic > Freshwater > Lake ... | reverse complement strand
TGGGCCAGAAGTTGTGCGAGTTCGTCGGTCGTCATTGTTCAAATATCCTTTTGCGGCACTTGCATGCCGGGCATATCTTGCGAGTCTCGCTGTTCGCGCCTGTCTCGCCGAGGTTCACGGTAATTCTTCCAGCACGCCGCGCCGGATGAGGGCGAGGGCTTTCGACGCCGTGTCGGCCAGGCCCGGATGGGTGGCCTTGAGCGTGTGCAGTTGCGAGAGAAATTCGAGGGTCCGCGCGAGCAGGCGATAGATATCTCCCTCGGCCATGGTGGTCGAGCGGCAGAGGCCGATCCAGGTGAGAGTCGGATCGGAGACCCAGCGCTCCGCCACGGCGGCGATGTCGGCGCGGAGCAGGGGCGGATCTTCGTAAGGTGAAAGGCTCTCCGCCAATTTCCGGACTTGGCCCAGCAGCGAGCTGAGGCCGGAGCTGATGCGAGGAAAGGCGCCGGGGCGGTCGTCATCGTGGGCGATGCTGGCCATGATGCCGGTGAGCACCGCGGGTTCGGCCCCGGTGAAGGCCTCGGCGCGGATCAATTCGGTGATGAGCAGAGAATGGTCGATGCGGATCAGCCGCGCCCATTCCCCATCGGCTGTGAGCTGCGACTCCGGCGAGAGATAGCCGAATTTCTGGAGCACGTCGATACGCTCTTGAAAACGATGCCAGAGACTGGTCTTCAAGGCCTGAATGGATTTCATGTGCCGCTGCTGCTCCTGGCGCATGCGCGAGGCGGCAAGGTAGTCTTTCTGGCAGGCCGGTCGTGAGGCGCAGGTGGGGCAGGGAAAGTCGCCCAGGCTTTGGACGATGGCATCGGGCAGCGGGTCCGACTCTTTGGAGACGAGAATCGGCAGCACCGGGAGGCGCGTGGGCAGCTCGGTGAGCTGATAGTGCAATTCGTCAAAAGAGGCGGCGGTGCACCAGGGATACCCTTGGTGCTCCTCGCAGTCGAAGATGCGGTCGTAGATGTCCGTGACGGTGCCGGCGGGGCATTCGGTCACGGCACCTCCGGGGCGCAAGATGGTGACCATGGGACTCTTTTGCCCCTTGCTGCGGTATTGACGCAAGACGATGCCGCGTCCTTTGTTCAGTCCAACGACCCGGCCGGGCGTGAGGAAGTGAAACCGCGCGGTCATTTCCGGCGCTTCGTGGCGCACGGCCTGATGCCGGTGGGACTTCTGTCTCCTGGCCTGATCGAAGGTGTGCCATTGCGTGATCCAGTCGGTGCAGACGCGCGGGCCGAAGGGTTCCATCTGCACGTGGAGGGTATCGAGTTTGCGTTCCAGCAATTCCGCGCGCTGGTTGAGCTGGAATTGGGCAAAGCTCTTGGCCAGGATCGCTTGAATTTGATTGTGCGGATGGGCCTTCAGCAGATTCAGGACCATCGGGTAAGTGATGGTGAATTGGCTGTCGATGGCCTCGGGATTGCCCGTCAACCCTTTGGTGAGGACGCCGAGGTCGATATAGGGCGACGGCGTCACCACGGCGAAGCCGACGTAGTCTTTGCCGCGCCGGCCGGCCCGGCCGGCGATTTGCTGCACTTCGCCGATGGTGAGATCCATAAAGTCACGGGCTTTGCGGATGCTCGATTGCGTAATTACGACGGTGCGGGCCGGGAAGTCCACGCCGGCGGCCAGCGTCGTGGTGGCGAAGACGGCGTCGAGGCAGCCTTGCCGCATCAGTTCTTCGATCGCGATTTTCCAGGACGGCAGGTGCCCCGCGTGATGGGCGGCGACACCGATTCGCTGGACCGTGGGAATCAGCGGATGTTCCGCGATGCTGGGGTATTGGGCGATGACCCGCTCCAGCGCGGCGGCGATGGCTTCCTGACGGGCGGGTGGCAGCACCGTTTTCGCATGGTCGAACGCTTCCATCGCTTCGTCGCAGGCGCGGCGCGAGGTGAGAAAGACGATTGCAGGGGTGAGAGATTTGTCCCGCAGCGCGGCGATGAGATCAACCGGATGAATCGAGGGAGCCATGCAGTTTCATTCCCTTTGAAATAACCACCAGACCGGACTCGGTGACTTTGAATCGCTGGGCGTCGGCCTCCCGATCATACCCGATCTCGGTCTTGGGCGGAATGATGACGTCTTTGTCGATGATCGCGCGACGGATGCGGCTCTGTTCGCCGATGACGACGTTTTCCATGACGATCGATTCGCGGACATCGGCGTGGTCCAGGACCCGCACGTTCGGCGAGAGGATCGAATTCTGCACCTGGCCGCCGGAGATGATGCAGCCGCCGCAGACGATCGAGTCCAGCGCCACGCCCATGCGCCCGCCCTGGAAGTCCTGGGCGAAGACGAATTTGGCCGGAGGGAATTGCCCTTGATAGGTGCGGATCGGCCAGTTCGCATCGTACAGATTGAACAGGGGATCGACGGCGATGAGATCCATATTGGCTTCCCAGTAGGCGTCGAGCGTGCCGATGTCCCGCCAGTACTTGACCGCTTTCTTGTTCTCGTCCTGGAATTTGAAGGTATAGACGCGCCCTTCTTGGATCATGCGGGGAATGATGTTCTTGCCGAAGTCGTGGGCGGTCCCTTCGTGGGCGTCTTCCGTCAGGTATTGCCGGATGGCGGAGGTCTTGAAGAGGTAAATGCCCATCGAGGCGAACGCGTGGGCCGGATCGCCTGGAATCGGTGTGGGATTCGCGGGCTTTTCATCGAACCGGTTGATCCGAAGATTGCCGTCCACGCTGATGACGCCGAATCGCGTGGCATCCTGAATCGGAATATCCAGCGCGCCGACGACGGCGTCGGCGTTTTTGGCGAGCAGCCACTGAAACATCTCGGCGTAATTCATCTTGTAGATGTGATCGCCGGCGAGGATGAGCAGATAGTCGGCGCGTTCGTTGTCCAGGAGAAACAGATTCTGGTAGACCGCGTCGGCCGTGCCTTTGTACCACTCTTCGCTGATGCGCTGCTGCGGAGGGACCGAGGCGATGTATTCGCCAAGTTCCGCATTGAGGATATTCCAGCCGCTGCGAATATGCTTGTCGAGCGAGTGCGATTTGTATTGGATCAGGACCGCGATCTTGCGGAGGCCGGAATTGAGGCAGTTGCTGAGCGTGAAATCGATGATGCGGTATTTGCCGCCGAAGGGCACAGCCGGTTTCGCCCGCTGCTCAGTGAGCGGGTGAAGGCGTTCGCCTTTGCCGCCGGCGAGGATCATCGTGAACACATTGTTCATTGCGCCGAATTGTAGCAGGACCGTCATCAAATGGAAAGGAACGGGATTGGTTGACATCGGCGGGATCGCGGATAATACTAGCCGCAAGACGCAGTCGGATGCGTGACGGCCCAGTGAGCATAAAGGAGTGTCTATGAAACGTGATCTGATTGTGGCGGCGCTTCCTCGCAGCAATGGCAAAGCCATTCGCAAGCCGGTGGAGCCCGCGAAAGATGCCCTGTGGCGGATCGAGCGGCTGGAAGCGCAATTGCAGAAACTGACCGAGCTGGTGCGCGACCATGCCGAAGATGTGGACCGCCTCGTCCGGATCGTCGCAGAGGACCGCAATGTGATCCGCCAGCAGCTCTTGCGGAAGCATCACGAGAAAGTGCGTGTGCGGAAACATTTGCGCGACCACCATTCCAAGAGCGGGCTGGATAGTTGAACGGGTGCCGCTGTCCCGATCCGTCTTCCCGCCTCTCTGCCCGGTCTCTGTAGGACATCCATTTCGTGGCCGATCTGAGCATCGACATCCGCGCGCTGGTCAAACGCCATGGCGCCACGCTGGCGGTGGATCATATCACCCTCGACGTGCGGCGGGGCGAATTCTTTTCCATTCTCGGTCCCAGCGGGGCCGGCAAGACGTCGCTCTTGCGGATGCTCGCCGGATTTGAAACGCCGGACTCCGGCGAGATCCTCATCGATGGCCGGTCCATGGCGGGCGTGCCCCCCAACCGGCGGCCGGTCAATCTGGTCTTCCAATCCTATGCGCTCTTTCCCCATCTCTCCGTTGCGGGCAACGTGGCCTTCGGCTTGGAAATGAAGCGGGTGCCGCAGGCTGAAATTGGGGCGCGTGTGGCTGCGGCCTTGGAGCTGGTGCAGCTTGGCGGCAAGCGGGATCGCATGCCGGGCCAGTTGTCGGGAGGAGAGCAGCAGCGTGTGGCGCTGGCGCGCGCGCTCGTGAACCGGCCGGCCGTGGTCTTGCTCGATGAGCCGCTGGCGGCGCTCGATCAGCAGTTGCGCCGGCAGATGCAGGCCGAGCTGAAGTCCATTCAGGCGCAGGTGGGCGTGACGTTCGTCTGTGTGACGCACCATCAAGAAGAAGCGCTGGCGCTCTCGGACCGGCTGGCGGTGATGCACCAGGGGCGGGTGGCGCAGATCGGCCGGCCCCAGGATCTGTATGAATCGCCGGCCACGCATTTCGTGGCCCAATTCATCGGCCTCTCGAATGAACTGCGCGGCACCGTCGCGGAGCCGCAGGCCGGGCAGGCCACGCTGGTCTGTGCCGATCCCGCATTGCCGAACAGAATTCGTGTGGCGCTGCCTGCCGGATTCCGGGCCGGTGGGGCAGGGGTGCTCATTCTCCGTCCTGAACGGGTGCAGCTGGCACCGCATGCCGGCGGCGCGGCGCCCGATAATGCGCTGCCAGGCACGGTGGAGACGCTGCGCTATATCGGCAGCGAGTGGCATTGTGTTGTGCGGATCGCCGGCGGGATCGCTTGGACCGTTCATCTTCCCAATCGCATGACCGGCGCGCCGCCCTGGACAGTGGGCGATCGGGTGTCGGTGCAATGGAATATGGCGGATGGGGTGGTGCTGCCATTGTCATGATGTCTGAATCGCCGGCACACAATACTGATGGTGAGGCTCGTGCCGCCGCCTATTGGTTGCTGGCGCCGGGCCTGTGCTGGACGGCGTTGTTCTGCGTGCTGCCGATGGCCGTGATCCTCCTCGTCAGTTTTGCCACGCGTGGGACCTACGGGGGGATCGTCTGGGACTTCAGCTTGGAGAATTACGGGGATCTGCTGCACCTCCTCTATGGGCGGATTTTTGGGCAGTCCCTCCTGCTGGCGGCGTTGACGACGATCCTCTGTCTCGTGATGGGCTTTCCCTTGGCCTACTACATCGCCCGGCTGCCGCCACGGCGGCAAGCTGTGTGGCTGGTGCTGGTCATGGTGCCTTTCTGGACCAACTTTCTCGTGCGGACTTATGCCTGGATCTTCATCCTGAGGACCGAGGGCCTTCTGAATACGGTCCTGGTGAAACTCGGTCTGATCTCGGCGCCCATCGAGATCCTCTACACGAATGCGGCCGTGGTGCTGGGCCTCGTCTATGGCTATCTCCCGTTCATGGTGCTGCCGCTCTATGCCGCGATCGAACGGGTCGATCGCTCGCTCATCGAAGCGGCCTGGGATCTCTATGCGGACCGCTGGCCGGTGTTCTGGCGGGTGCTGGTTCCGCTCACGAAGCCCGGCATTGTGGCCGGCTGCCTGCTGGTGTTCATCCCTTCCCTCGGGGCCTTCGTCACGCCGGATCTGTTGGGCGGCGCCCGAAGCATGATGGTGGGCAATCTGATTCAGCATGAATACCTCATTGCCCGAGATTGGCCGCTGGGGTCGGCCCTTTCGATCGTTGTGCTGACGCTCGTGACCGGGGCGATGAGCTGGTATTTCAGGGCGCACTCGGCCGCGGACCGCGCGCGGAGGGCGTCATGAGAGCCCAGGGCATCTGGCTGCGGTCGTGCAGTGTGCTCGGGCTGGTGTTTCTCTATCTGCCGATCGCCGTGCTCATGGTATTTTCGTTGAATGCCTCCCGTCTGTCCGCGGCGTGGCAGGGCTTCTCCTGGCAGTGGTACGAAATCTTATGGCGGGACGACGCGCTGCGGACGGCGGTGGGCAATAGTCTGCTGGTGGCGGCCGTCTCCACGGTCATCGTCATGCTGCTCGGTGTGCCGGCGGCGATGGGGCTGGAGCGGGTCCGGTCGCGCTGGCGCGGATGGTTGGAACCGATCGTTCTCCTGCCGCTGGTCATTCCCGAAGTGATGATGGGGGTGGCGCTCCTCATGCTGTTTGCCGTGCTTCAGATGCCGCTGAGCCTGGTGACGGTGATCGCCGGCCATGCCGCGTTCAATCTTCCGGTCGTGATCGTCGTCGTTCGTGCGCGGCTTCAGAAGCTCGATCCCCGGCTGCTCGATGCGGCGTACGATCTGGGGGCAACGCCGTGGCAGGGATTTTGGCGGATCACACTGCCGTTGCTCGTCCCGGCGTTGCTTGGGGCCATGCTGTTGGCCTTCACGATTTCCCTCGACGACTTCATCGTCACGTTCTTTGTGGCCGGGCCCGGCGCGACCACGTTGCCGCTGAGAGTCTATTCGATGATCAAATCCGGAGTGTCGCCGGAGATCAACGCGCTCTCGGCGGTACTGGTGGCGATTTCCATGGGATTGGTCGGCCTCTCACTGTTGATTCAGCGCCGGTAGGGATGCCTGTGATAATGGTACGCGCCGTCCTTCTCTCACTCTTCAGTCTCATTGCGCTGATGGCCTGTGACCGGACGCCGGAGGTAGGGCAGGCAGGAGCGGCCGGCGCCGTCCAGACGCTGCATTATCTCACCTGGTCGGACTACGTCAGCCCCGAGGTGATCGGGGCGTTCGAGCGGACGCATGGGGCGAAGGTGGTCGTCGATACCTTCAGCAGCAATGAAGAGCTGCTGGCAAAGCTCCAAGGCGGGGCGTCCGGCTACGATGTGACCGTGCCGTCCGATTTCATGGTGTCCATCATGGCGGCGCAGGGGCTCTTGGCCGAATTGGACCGGACGGCTCTTCCTAATGTGGCATCGCTGGAGCCGCATTTGCAGCAACTCGCATTCGATCCCTCACATCGCTATTCCGTGCCGTATCTCTGGGGGACGGTGGGGATCGGGTACGACTCCGCCGTGGTTACGGTCACACCGGACAGTTGGGATGTCTTATGGGATGAACGGTACCGGGGAAAGATCAGCATGCTGAACGACCAGCGGGAGGTGTTCGGCGCGGTGCTCCGGTCGTTGGGGCATTCGATGAATACGACGGATCCGCTGGCGATCGAAGCGGCGAAACGGAAGCTGATCGCCCAAAAGCCGCTGGTGAAGACCTATGCGAGCGATCATTACGATCAGCTCTTGGCCTCCGGGGATGTCGTGCTGGCGCAGGGCTGGGGGGGGGCTGTCGCGCGGGCGATGCGCGACCGGCCTTCGATTCGCTACGTGGTGCCGAAGGAAGGGGGGACGATCTGGGCAGACTGCCTGGTGGTTCTGCAGGCCTCGAAACGGAAACCGCTGGCGATGGCCTTTATCAATTTCCTGATCGACGCGCGGGTGGCGGCGGACACCTCCGAGCGGCTCCTGTTCGCGGCGTCCAATCGGGAGTCGCGCGCGTTCGTGAGCAACGGTCTTCTGGCGAATCCCGCCGTCTATCCGCCGGCCGGGTTGATTCCGCGGTTGGAATGGATGGCGGATGTCGGGAAGGCGATACGTCTGTACGACCGGGCCTGGACGGAGCTGAAGGTGCGGTAAGCCAATTGGGGGATGTCGTTGCAAGTACCGATGAAATCAGTATAATATGATAATCTTATTTCCGCTTGGATGTCCCTCTGCCGCAGTTTACTGGACATGTGTAGGGGAGTGCGTATTACGAATTCAGCGCGATATCTTCGTAATGGTGGGCGGCATCTTCTGTTGGGAGGGGTAGCTCTCCTGGCGCTGAGTCTCTCCTCAGTTCCTGCATCGGGGCAAACGATGATGGCCGCGGCCGACGGTCCGGCCAAGATCGCCGCTTTGCCTGCCACGGCTTCTGCTCTTCGTCTAAGCCTCGATGACGCCGTCGCGGTATTTTTGCGCCAGAATCTCGATCTGTTGATGGCGAAATTCGGGATCGAATCGGCCAAGGGACAGCAAATTACGGCGCGCCTCTTCCCTAATCCGGTGGCGTCGATCGGGACGCTGAGCGCGTTTACCCAGGGCAGAACGATGGGGAACAGCGGCGCGGTCATCGCTCAGGTCCAGCAGTTGTTCGAACTGGCCGGCAAGCGCGGCTATCGGATCGAAAGCGCCGCCTTCGGCACGCAGTCGGCCGAAGCCGCGTTTGAAGACGCCGTGCGGCAGCTCGGGTTTACCGTCAAGGACGCCTACCATCGCATTCAATTGGCCCAGCGACGCCTGACGCTGGCGGAGGAAAACCGGGACCGGTTTTCCCGCATCCTCGAAATCAATACCATCCGGTTCAAGAAGGGCTATATCGCGGAAGTCGATTTGATCCGTATCCGGTTGCAGTTCATCGATTTCCAGTCCCAAGTCATTCAGGCGATTCAGGAGAGCGAAACGGCGCGGGCCGATCTCCGGCAGCTCCTCCGCCTCTCGCCGGCCGCGCAGCTCGAATTGACGTCAGAGTTCGAGTACAAGCGGATCGATCCGGATATCGGCCGGCTGCGCACGGTGGCGCTGGAGGCGCGCGCCGATGTGCGGATGAAACGGTTTCTCTTTTCGCAGCGGGAGGCCGATTTGAAGCTGGCCATGGCCTACCGGATTCCCGATGTGACCGTCGGCGGAGGGTATTCGGTGCAGGGGCCGAAGGGGCCGGACAATCCGGGGCAGGTCGCGCTCAGTGTGGGGGTGCCCTTGCCGCTGTTCAACCGGAATCAGGGCGGCATCGTGCAGGCGGAAGTCGCGGTGCAGAGCGCCGAGGCCGATTTGAACAAGACGCTCAATCAGGTCGAAAATGAAGTGGATGTCGCCTATAAGAACCTGCTGCAGAGCCGCCGGCTGGTCGAGGCCTTTCTGGGTGGTGTTCTGGACGATGCGCGCTCGACGCTGACGATTGTGGAGCGGGCCTACGAGCGGGGAGGCGCCACCATTCTCGATCTGCTCGATGCGGCCAGAACGTCGCGGACGATTCAGCAAAATTACTTCGAGGCGCTGTTCAATTATCAGCGCAATGTCATTCAACTACAGAGTGCCGTGGGACAGGAGATTCTATGACCTCTGCGCGGATGGCGTCTCTTATGGCGGCGGCGGTGCTGGCGGCCTGTTCGGCCTGCGGACGGGCGGATCATCCCTCCCCCTCTGAAGCGGCGGCTGTGGAGGCGCCCCAGCGCGATGCGCAAGCGCGTGTCGAAACGGCGGTCGTCGATTTCAGTTCGTCACACCAGGCGCTGACGCTGTCCGGAAAGGTGGCCTACGGAGAGGATCGCTACTCGAAGATTTCCTCGCCGTTGCAGGGCCGGGTGGTCGAAGTGCGTGTGCATTTGGGCGACCGGGTGAAGGCGGGCGATGTGCTGCTGGTGGTTGATAGCCCCGATATCGCGCAGGCCTATTCGGAATATGTGAAAGAGGATTCCGATCTGCACTATGCGACCAGGGCGCATGAGCTGGCCAAGGATTTGTACGAAAACAAGGCGATGTCGCTCAAAGATTTGAAGCAGGCGGAAAACGAATTGGTGAAGGCCCGGGCGGAGTTCCGCCGGGCGAAAGAGCGGCTGCTGTCGCTCCGGGTGCCGGCCGAGGAATTGACCAAGCCGCTCGACAAACAGAAAATCACGTCGCGCTTCGAAATGAAGAGTTCTTTGACGGGGGTGGTGGTGGAGCGGGCGGTGACGCCGGGACAGTCCGTGGGGGGCGATCCGGCGCAGGTGCTGTTCACCGTCGCCGATCTGGACATGTTGCAGGTGCTCGCCGATCTCTACGAACGGGATCTGGCGCTGGTGAAAGAAGGCCAGTTCGCCCGCGTGAGCGTGGAGGCCTATCCCGGCATCGATTTCCCGGCGACGCTGGCGGCGATCGGCGATGTGGTCGATCCGGCGACCCGGACGATCAAGGTGCGGGCCTGGGTGAACAACGAGGCCCATAAGCTGAAGCCGGAGATGTTTGCCCGCCTACATCTGGATGTGGGGGAAGCGTCGCAATTCATTGTGGTGCCCAGGGAAGCCGTCTTGGAATCGGATGGCAAGCAGTTCGTGTATGTGGTGGAGGAGCCGAACCGGTACGTCAAGCGCGAAGTCAAAGTCGCCAACATTTCCCCGGAGCAGGTCCGGGTGCTCGACGGGCTCACGCGCGGGCAGCGGATCGTCACCAAAGGGGCGGTGCTCATCAAGGGCCAAGAAGTAAAAGGGTTTTAACCTCCTGTGAACCGTCTTCCCTCACCCGTTCTGGATATTGAAGGCCGATGATTACACGCCTCGTTGAGATCTCGCTGGTGCAGCGGTTCCTCCTCTGTGCGCTGGGAGTGCTGCTGCTGTTTGGCGGGCTCTATGCCTTCCATCTGTTGGATATCGTCGCCTATCCCGATCCCTCGCCGCCGATGGTGGAGCTGATCACGCAGCATCCCGGCTGGTCGGCGGAGGAGGTCGAACGCCAGATTACGATTCCCCTCGAAGTGGCGCTGAACGGCATGCCGGGCCTGACGGATATCCGGTCCCTGTCGATCTTCGGCCTTAGCGACATCAAAGTCTATTTTGACTTCGACACGGAGATGTTCCGTGACCGCCAGGAAGTGCTCAACCGGATCGGAACGGTGCAGCTCCCGCCGGGGGCGGAACCGGCCCTGTCCCCCTGGTGGGCCATCGCGGAGATCTTTCGCTATGAGCTGACGGGCCAAGGCACCGACCTGACGACACTCAAGACGATTCAAGACTGGCAGGTGCGGCGGGAATTCAAGCGGGTGCCGGGCGTGATCGATGTCACGGCTTTCGGCGGCACGACGAAGGAGTATCACGTCGAAATCGATCCGGGCAAATTGATCAGTTACG
>Ga0169931_10014364_pt1 | contig 10725 bp, 7 predicted proteins | sample Kivu_15m_20L_FD_129675 | JGI IMG/M metagenome (GOLD analysis project Ga0169931, IMG submission 129675) | Freshwater microbial communities from Lake Kivu, Western Province, Rwanda to study Microbial Dark Matter (Phase II) - Kivu_15m_20L... | ecosystem: Environmental > Aquatic > Freshwater > Lake ... | reverse complement strand
ATGGCAAAACTTGATCCAGAAACTCAAAAAGCATAAATAAAAAGTATAAATTTCATCAAAGATTATAGACCGTAACAAAATGGATTTAGAAGAGCATAGAGTCGGCTAAATCCAAATGAAGTGTTAGTTCCTCTCAAAAAAGCTACAAACGATTCTACGAATTCAACACAGACTAAAAAATTTCCTATTGCTATAAGTCCTAACTTCAAAACAGATGAAAATATTGCGAAAATCCTATAATTTGTGCTTAAAACTTATCCTAGAATGGCTGATTTTCAGCTTGATTTGTACAATCAAAGCCAAGGATTCTATAGAATGAACTTTTCTTCACTTAAAAACAATAGCATACAGTACAACATGGTAGTAATGATGCTTGTACCTACAAACGAACTGGCTAGATCAACCTCAACTGAAGCTTTTTAAATAGTCGGCTATAAAATCATCAACAGTCCTGAAAATAGTGCTTATAGACCCATTAATGACCAAGCTTCTTTGCTCAAAAATCCAAGAATCAGCTAAGCTGCAAGCCATATCAATCAATTCGTGCTTGGACCTTTAGGTCTCAGGCAATTAAAACTTGTTTAAATTTATTAAGCAAATCCCTTTTACAGATTAATATATGAAGATGATCTTTAGCGAAGAGTCTATGTGGTTGTATATGATACTTTGCAGGATTTTGTAAGACTTTTTTCTGAATCGAGACAAGTGAGAGAGGGAGTAAGCATTAATGATGTGGTCAGAAGAGATGAAAGAATTCAGAAATAATTGCAAGATCAAAGAGAGCTTAGGTAAATACAAGAAAGAACTAAAAATAGGTAAAATGATCGAGTGTCATCGGTACCTTCTTTAACTGTACAGAATTTACAATTGACTACTAATACTTAACCTGCACAAGTAAGACCACCTTTGACAGATGCAGAGCCTTTGTTTATTCCTATTCGTTCTAGGTCAGTTCCTGTAAGCAAACCATAGCCTTCTATTGTTGTATCTGTCTAGACTTTGCCAGTAATTTCAGGTGTTTAACCTGTTGTATTGAAAAATAACACGACTGATAAAAATTCTAGCCAGATAGTTAGAGACTAAAATTGCATAAGATTTTAAGAAAATAGATGCATATAGTGTAAATTTTTATTTGCTATTAGCCCTCGATAAAAAAGGTGCGTTAATCTTTCCGTTCGTTGCTAAACTTTATCGCTTTCTCCTTTAGTATGTCTGACATGTAAGCCAGATTTTTAGCTGTGCGATGGTTTTTGTTAGAAAAAATAGTGATCATATGATTTTATTTATGACATATATTATGATTACTATGAATTTATAAATTTTTTGCACATAAAATGAGCTTTTGAATGATAAGTTCTCTATATTTCTGTTAATGAATGTTGTATGTTGCTATTAAATGATATTTAATATTTCTAATTATATTTTTAATCACCACAACAATGGTAGCTCTTTTGTTACTCAGCCTAGACAAATCAAGAACGCTTCTGAATTTATCAACCTGATCAAGAACGTCACTGCTGCTGGCGACAAGAACAAGAAGGTCGCCAAGAAGAAAAGTACATGTAATGTCATGCAGCCGTCTTCATCAAGAGAAACTCTGCTGGAGTTATCCAAAAATTCAAGGTCAGAAAGGGCAGATATCTCTATACTCTCAGAGCTGACAAGCCCAACATTGCCACTGCCGTCGAGAGCGGACTCGGAAGAGACGTCGAGAAGGTCGAAATCAAAAGAAGAAAAGTCGCTGCCAAGAAGGCCAAAAAATGATCGGCCCTATTTAAACTGGCAATCTTGCAATACTTATCAATAAATACTATAAATCCTAAGGCTATTCTGGCAGTATCATGATATCAAAGTATGATAGGGTGTGAGTGGAAGGTTGCAGATATATGTATCAGGTGACCAGAACAGTGCCGACTCCAGTGAGTCCTCCGACTAACAACATGATATTTAAGAAACACATGACTATATTTAGATTAATTTACTTGCCCAGACAACTCTAGTTCCCCGTGTTCTGCTTCCATTTCCAGGTTCAGCATCCTTGACGCAGATATTGAGGATAATCAGAACGAAAAAGCATATAAAGTGAAAAAAGCCGATGACTGCACTGAAAATGAAGGGAACATAGATAATGATGAGTGATATTGCTGCAACATGGTTGCCAAAAATAATGGGGAAATACACATTCCAAGCCTTCTGGTCCCATTTCTACATACATAAGGATCTACCTTGCTGTCAGGCTACTCTTCTGAGGCTGCTGCTTGACCCGCTTCTGCTTATTTTTTTTACGGACTTGTGGCAACTTATTCGTCATGGCCCCATTTTATGTAGTGGAAGATCTTGAAGAAAAGGTAAAGGAGAAGGGTAAGTGCGACTTAGGCGATAAGCACGCCTTGGTAGTAGTGCAGTTTGTCCATGGAGCCACCGTATCGTTCAGGCAATACCATTGATTTAATTTGAATTATAATCATCAACTCATAAATTCATACCCGATAAGCACTGCTCGCAAAACTAGACTAAATAATGAATGAGTAAAGATTTAAAGAGTGGTCACATTCTGTTTATTGAAGTTATTGTTGTAACTGGTAGTAAGGTCTTATTGTTTTAAAATAATAAGAATGTAGAAAGGCAGAGAGCAGGTTTTACGTTCCAACCCTACTCAAACATCGGCTTTAAACTACAATAAAAAGTATTCTTTACGCCAAAAAAAACAGAACTTACCCAAAGCGCAATTGTAGCCACGCTACTTAGTTCAATTGTTACCTTCTAAACCACCTTCCGCTCCCTCATGGGCACCTCCTCCGCCCTACCCTCATAGGTAAGAATCCAGCTTCAATTGCATCAATTCAGTCCAAAACGTACTTGATTTCAACAGAGCGAACTCAATAGGGCTTAGCAATCAACCTCTCAAAACATTATCTACAACTCCTTCTTCTCTATTAACCCCCATGGGCACCGTTAAGCATGATTCAAGAGCAGTTTATGGTGCCAGATTGAGCGCAGATATGGGTCAACGGGTGCATACCTAGAGTTCACAACACAATAGCGATCAAAGTATAAGGGGAGACGTATTCAATCAGCTCACCAACAGCTCGCATAAACAAAGTAAACTATCACTCAAACAAACACCTAACAATCGAAAACCGGTTAAATAGTTGTTCATGTGTCTAAACTACTAAGATATCGATATAAATAATTTACAATAAATAAATGGATTGAGTACTCATAGGTCGCATCAGTGGACAAAAGATCTTTTTTGTGGAAATGGAGCTAATAGTAAAACAGGGTGCAAGTGTTCTCCCATTTGTAGATGGACTCTGGGATGTCTGGATCTCATCAATAGGTAGGGATTTTAGCCTCAAAGAATCAACAATAAAACATGGTCAGATACATAGTGGTAGTCTACTTTGAAACAAATCGATAAGGACTTGCCTCGCACTCAGCCTGACCATTTCACCTTCCAAAATTCATAGTACCTGACGACTCTTCGCTAAGTTCTTATTCAGTACGCTCAAATGGATCCCTAGGTAGGTTACGTACAAGGAATGAATTTTTTAGCAGCTGGTATCATTTTTCATGCTCGAAACGTCTAAAACTCTCTTCTTATTTTCGCATTCATTATGCAAAAACGTCATTTTCGATCATTATTCATCGACGATCTGAAACACAGTGACGGGCTGGCTCAGATGTGTGTCAGGAATGTGCGGCGATTAATTTTCGATTTGTTTTGTCATATGGTATGCATGAAGATATGTAGGAGCATAACGATGTTCAACTTCAAATTTTCATCAGAAGCTGGTACTTTTCAATGCTGGGGAACTTCGTACCTCTGGAGGCGCTACACCTTATAGTAGAGACTTATATCAGAGGTTAGTTTACAGGGCTGAATCAACTCATAATTACACTTTTAATCAAATTGAAACCTGGACTTATGCAGTTATAAGACAATCAATTGATGCAAAGTCTGACAGTTCAGAAGTTGACTACGGCTGCGAGGAGTATAGATTGGGCAGATTTAGTCCTTCGTAGTGAAAGACTCAATTTTCCCACTTTACTATGATTTTATTAACATTTTACTTTCTCTAAACAAAAATAATTTCATGCTTAAATAGCTAAGAGGCTTTATCTAAGCATTTTCTTAGCTAGATTTTGATTTTTCATAAGTGAAGATTTACAAATAAGCATATTAGTATGATATCAGGTGACTAAATTTGCCCTGCTACCTGCAAGCAGATCTCCAGCCTTTTGCAGATTAGCCAACGCCTTTGCAGTGCCTTCTTCGAGTTCAGCGAGTTTGTTATTGAGATCTTTGGTTTTTTGTGCAGATTCTTCAGCTTGTCGCCACATCTAATACACGGGCAGACCGATGACGATGCAGTAAAAGATGATCTAGTAGAAAAATTAAATGCCTTTTTATAGTGCCAGTTCATCGTTGAGTGGTTTGAAGGCCGATTGACTCTTGACTTTGAGAAATTGTCGGTTTATGTGTGAGTCGAAGCGGTGGTAAAAGTTACCCAGGAAAATGAAAAACTGTCTTACTACCTTTGACTGACTTTAGCGACTCGAATGCACCTTCTTGGTGTAGGCTAGTAATGGTTTTGAGAGTGTACGCATCAACAGCGAAAACACCTTATAAAACGGGATCATCTATTATTATTAACATCTATCATATATTTAAGATAATCGTAAAAATCACCTTGAAAATCTATAAATTAATTCTTGAAAAAATCTTATGTTTTTAGATGAAAGATTTTAAAATATCAAGCAGATCTCTTTTAAGTTTAAATCATGATTTCGTGTAAATAAGCAATAAGACTGCATATGATCACTTAATAAAATAACTCAAAATCACTGATACCTATTCTTATTATCTTTCTTGCGCGTCTGCACCAAATTCAAACATCCTAGACTGCGTTTCAATTGATTAAGCTAGTGCGCATCTCCAGCGTGGTAATCAGCAGCTGGAGCAACTGGCGGATAGTGATGATATGCAACTTACTGATAAGAGTAAGGCTGATAATTTCCTACATAATAATTGTTGTAGTCGTAGCCCATGTTAGAGTAACCCATCGGCATGTATTGCTGGTAAGGATTCATGCTCTAATTTCTAAAATTTATTGCTTAATTTCTAAAATTATTAACCGGTTAATTCCTGTATCTATTATCTGTGAATCTCTGCATTTTGAATGCCTGATCTATCAATATATTTTACACATCGTTCGTCAAATAATTTATCTCCATCTTTGACATTTATATCTCACTGCTGTTATCTTATGGATCAACACCTATTACAAATCTAAGTTGTCTTATTTATGCCTTATCCCATAAATCATACCTTGATCTGCTGAAAACCCTCTATGATTTTTTTGATGTTTGTGATAATTTATTGCTCATTGGGAAGGACTCTTCGTTGCTTGTTTAAGATTTGAGTCTAGCTGATGGATTGCTTGGGTTGAGTCGAGCTGAAGGATTGCTGGGGTTCAAACTATTAATAGAGTGTACGGTTGATACTTGTGGCCCGATGCCTTTCATATTGCGTTGATGCTAGCTACGGGTTCCACATTCTTATTCTTCCTATCTTTTTCTTCGTTAGGCAGTCTAAATTGCATCCAGGATGTTGTTCTATATCAAGACTCCCAGAAAATACAGTGATCTACATATCTTTTTCTATAATTTTTATAGGGCATTCAATCTGCCTTTCTCTTAAGATTTGCTCCACTCCACCTTGAAAGACTAGTAAAAAGGTTTCAAATCGACTGCCTCTACTATTAAGTTTTCTCTTGCACATGAGCAAAAATCAGCGTATATGGTTCTTAGATGCTTGAAGAAAGATATGAGTTTGTTGCGCTGGATTGATAGTTCTCGTTTTCCCTGTCCTTATACGAACAAACATTCACAAATTTACTGAAGAGGGTACTAGTTCGATAAGGGCTTTAGCTAGAATGTATCCAGTTTGAGAGTGTGCGCAGGCATTACTAGTTATTTCAAAGGATCTTTTTGTTAGAATTAGGCTTTCTGGACAAATTAAATGGCTGTGAGTTGTTCGAGGAGGTCGCTAATGAGAGGCAGGAAGCCTATGTGGAATACTTTGCCTTTGGTGTCTTTGGTATCTTTGTGCTTGAAATAAGCCAGGACGGTGTCGTATTTGACTGTGATTGCTCGGATTTTTTTGCCACGACCCACTGCACGCTTCAACTCACTGATGTCAATTTTCCTCTTATTCATTACATTATAAAACCATACCTATACTCATACAACCATCTACCATACTAAGAATGATCTATCAACTTATCTAATTATATTACATGCTCTTCGAAGTGATTAAATAGCCATTTCAAATATCTAAAGTTTTATAAAATCATAGTGAAAACTATATCAAGCGATCTTCTTTTACTATGTGCACTTTTCTAAAGTGCGGGCCAGCTTCTAAGCAGTCAATTTACTGTTGACTAAACCTTCCAAAAGCGATTATTCGGATACTTGTTAGTAAAATTGACGGATATTGCTGAGACTTTACTCATAGCTAACCTCTTCAAGAAGGGGAGAAAGCTGCTAGAAAACGCTTAAAGCCATTCTAAATATAGCCAATTCTTAGTAAAACACGATATGGTCCCATAGTTTCAGAGTCGTCTCAAGTGTCAATCCACGACTGAAAAAAGTAAACAGCCATTCTATCAAGAAAATCTAGGATTGAATATCGAATTTTTTGAGTTGCTAGGAGGCCTTAGGATTGTACTACTCAAGCAAACGATCAAAGCATCGGCTGACTCTACCCACAAAGCTGCCTTCTAAAGTGTAAAGTTGTCTAAAAAAATTGTTTCCGAGTACTAAGTTACAGAAGAGAGTGAATGCTTTGATTTTTCCCAAAGTAGATATGAGCACTATGGCAGGGTAGGTCATGCCTTGCACGTAGCTGATATCGGGCCGGAAAAGATGAAAAAGTTACAGGATTTCTGTTAGCTATTGCACTATGCTGCTTTTAGGATCGTAGCTAGCCTTACCATAAAAGGATCTTTTGACATCTTTGGCGATCTGAATGCGAGCCTTTTAGCACACCCAATCCTTTTGTCTTCTTTCTAACAAATGCATGTAAAGCGAGTGGGTCATACCTAGTCGGTTTTAAAGCAAACTTTACCACGCTCTAAGTCTGATTTCTTGAGGAATAAACTTTTTGATCAAACTTGATGTTTTCTATCGAACCTTCATGGGTTTTTAATGGTATTGTTATAAAAATTTGATCCACTGTTGTGTCTGTTCTGAATTCTTTTGTGGACTGAGAGGACTGCTGTCTCTCTGCAAAGCCTAAGTCTAGAAATATTCTGCGATTTCCAGTTTATTGTACTGTAAAAAAGTATTTCTATGATGTTTTTGGAGTTCCTAATATTGTTTCAGCTGCATGTTAGCCACCTGAATATTTTTGTATTTACCAAAAGCTACTAAGATTGAATGGCCAATCTAACTTTAGTGGTCGATAGCTATTGCTATAACTCCACGATCTTGACCAGTAAATTATCAACTGAGCTATTTTGATTCTATAGTTAATCGTTGACAGTAGCCATAAGTGTCAAATATTTGTTTTAAGTCAGCTATGCTTGTTTTTCTTGTTGACTGAGTTGGGATTGAAGAAGTCTTATGGTCTGCACTTGCTGTAGGATCAGTTATTCGTTTGAAGATATTATGCGGTGTATATTGCTTGGGCTTATGGCTGATTCGATGTTCGGTGGAGTGAATGGTTCGCTGATGTCGGTGTTGTGCTATGCTAGTTCGTTCATTTTTTCAATCATATAAAACAATTTTATTGAGAAATATAGGTCCAAAAAACTGATCATTATTAGCGCAACAAAAGTAGAAAATCGAAAGTTTAAATAACTTAATCATTTTTTTACTTTTAATTGAATCGGAAATTCTATTGAATTGGTATTATAATGAGCGCATCTAATGATACTCAACCCAGTCCATACTAATACGCTCTATGCATAGGCGGCTTACTTATATCAACACCTCTACTTCTGCGTAACATATATCGCATGAACTATCAACTCAAACACTATAAGCATCTTTTAACTTTGATGGATGCATCTCCGATGTTCCCCAGGGCTTAAAAACTTAGTCTTATAGTTAAAGAAGATGTGGTGATAAATGTTAATGCTCCTAAAATGCTTTCTAAGTTAGTATCAGGTGTTGAAAATAAAATGTTTTCTCGATAGATCTGCAGGTTTTACGAATAGTTATAAAGTCAACCATGTGAAGTCAGCTATAGATATCGGGGTAAGTAGCATACTATTGCGCTTGTGGCTAACAAAACACTAGTAGGAAGGTAGTTAGTCGACTATGGACGTACTTTGATTGAATAAAAAAAGAAAATACATGTTTAGCAAAGTTTATCAATCTATGGAACGATTTTTTACTCGCAAAAGAGTCAGCAAGTAATAATGACTCCTAAGATGATCGGACTGGATCATGAGTAAATGCGCAAGTACTGGAAATGCAGGCTAGTAGCTTTGTGCTTGTCATCATTTTATTGGAGCATTTTTTTAGGAGTAAACATAGGAATCTATATAAAAGCAGGATTCAATAATATCTGGCCTTTTTAAATAGTTTCCAATAAGACAACAGTTGCTAAATTTGCTGTTAAGATTTAGGCGGCGGACGATTAAAGCGCTGAAACTAAGGCAAAAGAGTGATATTGTGTTGTGTAATATTATGAGATTGAGAAGATTGAGATACCACTATAATTATATGCGACGCATCTCCGACGACTACAAACTCAAATCTACCTACCAGATCACCTCCACTAAAATGGAATATGTCCTCCAAAGCTCAGACTAATCTCTTTCTTAAAAACTTTTTGTATAAGTCGGACCTCCAAACGAGCACAACGGACGACAGTTGTGGCTCATCTAGGGTCACAAAGGCAAGGGATTTGAGATCATAAATGGACTTACTAACTGTGTGATAGTCGAGGAAGGAGATAATGTGTGGCTGAAGTCTCAGGGGCTCTAGAAAAATATCAACTGGTCTTTTGAGTTTTTGATGGATAACGTAGTTGCTATCAGACTTACTGCTTCTAAAGATAGATATATTTGTGTTGAAAATGGAGTGGTTAAAATAAAAAAATTGCAATCTTAAAGCATGGCAGATACTTGGTTTATACGATAAGTAACAAACAACTCCCTTTTAAACAAATCTTGCTTCATCAAATCGACTGACACGAACCATTTGGTAGCGATTCCTGGGGCATAGCGCAAGTAAGGTACCCATTTGATCATATACTAACCAGACTATCGCTATAATCAGCGTTGGAATATTTATCGAGCTGGCTAGATATTTGTAATAAAAAGTTTTTATAACAAGTTGAACTGGGACGTGGTTCAGGGAAAGTTCGAGGAAGGAACACCTATTGTGCAGTGGTCAAGTCATGGTGGAGTAAATCAGTTCTGGAGGATGGAAAGGATCGGAGATAAAAGAAATGTTTTTAGGATTTATACGTGTTATGATAATTAGTTGGAACTCGGTCACAGAGGGGAAAGTTTAGTATTGATTCGAGGTAGGCAGTTTACTTGGGAGATATAAGGATATATACCGATCTGATAAACTGACTGCTAACTTCCAAAAATATATGCAAATTTAATTTAATAAGTATAGCGAATTTATGTTTTTTCAGAAAAATATATAATCTTTTGTTTTTAAGTTCAATTAAGTATACAAACATAAAATAGGACACCATCAGTTTTGTTGTTAAATTTCTATCTTTAAATTAAATATTTCACTAGCCATCTGCACTCGTTTGTACCTAATGTCCCCCTGTCTGAATGTCCATTTCTTACCCTCTAGCAAATCTCTGATTCCTAGCAACATGAACACTCCACAGTCATAGCAGTTGTCTTGCTGCGGGTAGCCACCCTCGACCATCACATTTAGCTCCACTCCGTATAAAAATTTAGCAAATTTGACTGCATTTTTGAAAATAGGGTTGGAAAGATAGAGCTAGACGGGCTTCTACATGCTATCGTAGATGGACATAGAACCCTCGTGGATTCGGGCGAAGTACCAATGATTTTTATCGTTTATAGGAATATACAGAGAACATTATTTGTCTATGTTTTTTTTGCGAAGGTAGCGATTCACCATGTTCTAAGCCTTAGGAAGGATACTGGTGGCAAAAAAACTATTAAGAATTTTTACACTAGCAGGCTTGGCTATTGCCTTGTCAATAAGCTAGAGATAAATATTGACAACATCGTCATTAAGCCATTGGTTGTGATCTATGCCACCTAAGGCCCGATAATTAAGACTCACAACACTTTACAAATTAGTAGGTTTTATTTCTTTTGTCGCCAGTTTTCGCTTATCCTACCATAGCTGATGAATAGTTTTGAAAGTCTAGTAGGTTATCAAAGGAAAGTTGGACCTCTAGAGTTAATATTTGAGGTCTAAAAAATCTACTATTTCAAAATTGTAGGATTTTTTCAAAACTTAGTCATTTTACTAAATTACCTATTCAAATTTTTAATATTTTTTTCTTTGGGTAATTTGGCACTAATTCTATCGTTATTTGACTCTTTTTTCTTGTAAGTTGAGTTACTTCATATGTAAATTAAGTTGCCGCACTTCCTAAGCTATCATTTATTCTTCAATCGGATCCTACTCCACATCGATATTTTTGTAGATTATCGTGTAATTAGGCTCAGGCTGTACATTTTTTTGTATCTACTGTTATTTGTTGAT
>Ga0169931_10014363_pt1 | contig 10726 bp, 6 predicted proteins | sample Kivu_15m_20L_FD_129675 | JGI IMG/M metagenome (GOLD analysis project Ga0169931, IMG submission 129675) | Freshwater microbial communities from Lake Kivu, Western Province, Rwanda to study Microbial Dark Matter (Phase II) - Kivu_15m_20L... | ecosystem: Environmental > Aquatic > Freshwater > Lake ... | reverse complement strand
GTTTTATTAAATATAACGACTATAATCATATGACATAAAAGATATTAACACCATGGAGAAATTCATTTAATAAAGATCCTTTTTTGACATTATCTAATTTTCATTTAGAACAAAATTATACATCAGGTAAAAAAGGAAAATCTATAGATAGATTTATGAATTAATCAAGTTCCATTAAATGTAAATTAAATTTTTAGATTGATCAAACAATCAAATTAGCTTAGAATAGATAATTAACATAATTAATTAAGAAAAAAAGTCAAAAACAAAGAAATTATCAATCTGTATTATCATCTTCATTGAAATCTTCTTTTTAGCCATCTTATCAATCTAAAATCAAAAGAAGTGGGTACTTAGATTTTTATATGGATTTTGCTAAAAATTAGTGTTAAGATAATTAAATTGTTAGAGTGTTCCCAAAAACATCGTATAAGATATTGAATGCACCGAAATTAAAAGATGATTTTTATACAAATTTACTTGATTGGAGTAAATAAGATATCATAGGGGTAGTATTAGATAATGCTGCATATATATGGCCTTCTAAAGGTAATGATGCATAAAAATTAATATAAGGATATATATCTAGTATAAAATGGGGTAGAGGATTAGCTATTGGATAATAAACTGGAAGAATTAGAATGATTGATGTTTAAAAAAGAAAATAAATGGTAAGGAGTAAAAATCATTTAGCTAGAATCGGTGTTATGGATATATCGATTAATGGAAATTAAGTAGCTTCAGGATCAAAAGATAGTGAAATGATTATATGGGATATTAGACAAAAAAATGCATGTTTAAGATTTTAAGGTCATCAGCAATAAATATGTGGTCTTAAATGGTCTTCTGATAATTCATTATTAGCCTCAGGAGGAAATGACAATATAGTATTTATATGGGATCCAAGAATGGGCAAACATATAGGAAAAATGACTGAACATACAGCAGCAGTTAAAGCATTGGCTTGGTCTCCCCATAGAAATTCAATTTTGGCAACAGGAGGCGGCTCGACAGATAAATCAATAAAGATATGGAATACTACATAAATGGCCTGTGTTAAAAGCATCGATTCTGGATCACAAGTATGTAATATGTTATTTTCTTCGTCAACAAATTAACTAGTCACAACTCATGGATATTCATTAAATTCCATTATGGTATGGAATGCAAAGAATATGCAAAAATTAGCGACTTTATAAGGTCATTCATATAGAGTACTTTATATGACAAAATCACCAGACTAATAAAATATTCTTACAGGATCTGGCGACCAAACTTTAAGATTTTGGAAGCTTTTCCCTTCTTCAAAAAATGATGTATAATCAAATAGTTGTTTATAACCTAGAAACAATATTCTTCGATGATATTTTTTAATTGATTATTGGATTATAATATGACTATTTAATAAATCTATAAATTTGTTTGTAAATTTTCTTGAGCTTTCATAAAAATGGTAAAAAAGATGATTATATAAGAATCTCGTAACAAATTTTATCTAAGGATTTACATCTAACGTGACTGGAAGTGTTAATATATCAATATATTTTGATTCAACAGATCATGGTAAAACTACAACAATAAGAAAATCTAAATAAATGTTTGTGATGCCTGTTTATATGAATAATGATAGTATTAGTGGTCGAATAGAACTATAATTAAAAAATACTATTAAATATTAACATTTAGGTCTTAGATGCCATCTTATCGGATTATTATGTACGATTATTTATAATAATAGAGGTATTTAATGATCAAAATTTAAGTACTTAGTTCACGTCAATATCAAAGTAATTATAACCAGCTGGATATCTTACGGCTAATAAGACTTATCAATTCAAATTTTCAAATTTTGATAAAGATTATTAAAGTTTTATAGGTCTGGCTGGCTCTGTTAGATATTTTATACGAGTGACTATAAATAGAAATATTATAGGACCATTAATCGAATAATAATAATTTTCTGTCTTTAAAATGTATCCATAGAAATAATTGTAAATATTTCCAACATTTTTATAGGTTGGAGTTGATGATAAACTTCATATATAGTTTGTCTTATAAAAAAATAAATATCATATAAAAGAATGGGTAAAAGGAACAATTAAATTCATAAATTTAAAAATGACTCTTAGTAAAATCTAAATTGCTATATTGAGAAAATAGACTTTGGGTACTGTTGATTCAACTTCAGTAAAATCAAAAACTTTATAAAAATTTTAAGTAATGGATGGGAATCCTTAAGAGGGTGATATTATTCCAGTAAGATTTCATTTAAAAGGGGTTAAAAATATGAGTCCTTCTTATAATAGTATTCATAATAGATTATTCGTACGTCATTGGTTTAATTTAATTGTTGTAGATGATAATGGTCGACGTTATTTCAAGCAAACATAAGTAAATTTTTATAGAAAATGATTTTGTAAATAAAAATTGAAAAAATAAATCAATTAGTAAACATTTTATATAGTTTTTATAGATATTATTGAAGAATTTTCATTATTTATAAGGCCTTATATAAGCTCAAACGTTCATTTTGTTTTATCCTCATTAATTTTACACAAGTTATTTATATTATATTTTGTATTAAATTTATGCCTATTTTTTATCTTTGTTCCATTAGAGAAAGCAATTAAGTCCTCCAACAGCATAATATATCTATTAAATGAATTTTAGAATAACTTATTGGTAATTTTTTGAAAAATAGTTCATATATCGTTACGCCGATACTCCAATTATCAATCTATTGTTTTGAAAGGCCTTATTAGCCTTAGCCATTTATTATTTTTCTTTTTTAAGTGCATTAGAAAGGTGAGTAGGGATGCGAGCATCCAAAAGAGCCTTACTTTATCGTCATCTTTGGACTAAAAGACTATGCAAAATCAATAATTTTGATATTTATTCTATTATCTGCTATATTATCTGTAATTAAAAAGTTGCTTGGCTTTATATCTCTATGAATAACATAAGAATTATGTAGTAATATAGCTGATTATAGTATTTGTTGAGCAATTATAATTTTATGATGGATATCTAGAGATTGATCTGTATAGTCCATATAATCATATAGTGAGTATTAATATTTATCCATATATATCTCTTAGAAAGTTTCTTATTATTTTTTCTATATATAATAGTTAATCAAATATTTTTTATCTTCTATCAAGCTTATTATATCTAGTTCTCTTTATAACTTTTTTAAGGTCTCTTTTACTTTATTCTAACATTTTCTTTTTTAATTCAAGCTTTTTAAAACTAAATTATTGCCAATTATGTTGTTATTCCTTGTTGATATGATTTTGAAAGGCGAATTTTATATTTTAAAGTAACCTCCGTTTGCTAAAATTTCTGCTTATTATTAACATATTTTTTATTAAGGCTTTTATAATTTGTAACTTGTATTTTAACCAAAATATATAATACCATGTTATAATTATCGTGAATTATGAACCTTTTTATTTAATCTTTATTGATCATAATAATTTTTTAAATCTATTTATGCTTTTGAGAGAATTAATTCAAGCTATTTTTTAAGTTTTCTTTTTTATATAAGCAATTTGTTGATAAATGAATTTTCACTGGATAAAGGCTGTAATAATAAACACATTAAGGATAATATAGTCTTTTTCTTTTATAATAATTAAGTTTCTATATTTTTTCGGCATAATTATAATTGATTATAAGTGTCTACATTACCATTTTTGGAAGAAAACGACAATGTTTATCTATTAGGATCAATAGAATATATGACTTTATTGATTTTTTTCTTTACTTTATTATTAAGAACATTATAGATGAAGAGATGATGAGTTGGATTAATATATACTGTTTAACCATTGTTGAAAACTAGGAATCCAGTGAAAATGCATGTTCTTCTTTTAGAATGAAAAGTTTATATAATTCTGAACTTAAAATCATTATGTATGCTAATAAAGATATTATTGATAGAAAAACCTAAATTTTAAGCTTAATACTATATTTAATTTTAACTCATGTTTTTACAGCTATCTATCATTTAAATTATATTTTTAATTTTAGTGTATTTTATTAAGACTAAAGATAGACTAATTAATTTAATCTATTGCTATAGATAATGGAATATATAAGTGCTATAATTGACGAGTCAACTTTTATCAACATTCCTATACTAGTATCACTCTTTTATAATAACCCGATGTGTACTCATGAACAAAAATCGTCTACAGTGATGAGTACTATTCATGCCTATCGATGACCAAAACATCTTAAATTAGAAGATTGATAGCACAAAGATCGATTTAAAGTAATTTTAGCTTTTCAAAATATTTTTTAGGCAAGATAACTGACTAAGCTACATCTGTAATTATTTTTATATACAACTAAATGATTATTATGAATCAAGTCAATCTCCTCAATATAGAAACAGAATTACCTCATTATAGTAATATTATATTAAAAATAAAAGTCTAAGGTTAAATTCATTTTACCTAATAAAAGCTGATTGGTCGTCCTTTTATAAAATAAAAAAGGAAAATATTAGAAATAGCCTCTTATAAATATTAAAAGCCTAATATTTATCGACAATTAACTAAATAAACATCGATAGATAATCTTATTGATCTTAAAGTTAAGCATGATTTTTCCTTAGATTGAAATTTTATTTCTTAATCATCAGTATAATAATCGTTCCTTGCCTTCATTTAGTCTTATAGTTCTTATAAATAATTTAGTTAGACTTTGAAATAGTATGACGTGATCAAATAAATTAATTCTTTAGATATCAAAAAACAAAAAACAAAAACATAAAATAAAGATAGATAAATCGATAAGCAAAAGAAAAATGTTAGAGAAAACAAATATTTGATAAGATTTTATTGATAAAATAATCTAAAAGTAAATATATTTAACATCAATAAAGAATAAGATTAGTCCTAACATAATTTGATTGGGTATGATGTCTATAAAAATTCATATATATTAAAATATATAAATTGATTATTGATTAAAAAAATTGAAAAAAAAGAATTAAAAAAACAAACAACCATCGAAGAATCTTTATAACTTTATTTATTATTTTTTAATAATAAAGTTATTATATTCTCTGCGTATTGGTCTTATATATTATATATAATTCATATTGATTTTAAATAATAAAAGTTTATAGAAAATGAAATAGGGCATCAAAACTTTTAAGTTTAATTTTCATGCAACGCTTCGTTAGTTTTTGTTGAATGCACCAAAAATCAGTAGTCCTTTGGTTGCTACATGGAAAAGAAGTAATAATTATATCATCTAGGCGAATAAACTGTATCTTCGTCAACGGTTTAAATGGTCGGTGGTAAGGCTAATTTTAATCAAAAAATTACCTTACCTGTAAATATGTATTTTTAATAAGATAAACAACTATTTCAAGCAAAAAAGGTAAAAATATTTATATAAAGACTCTTATGACTTTTACTATGCATACACCAAATGGATAAAAACAAGCTGGAATCATCTATATTGATGTATCTCAAATGCTTAATAAACAATTAACTACTTTAAATGAAACTTATATATTATAAAAATGTCCAGTCAAAGATTCTAAAATAAATATTCAAATCGATGCATAATCTATGGGATAAATACATTCAGATACGATGAGTATTCCTAGTGTAATTCAACCATCGCCTTAACTATAATCAACTCCTTCTACACTTTCTATTCAATCCAGAAAAGAAATTCCTCGATAATAAAAAACTTAACAATCGAAATCTGAAGTCTAATAAATAGATAAATCACTTTAATAAAAAAATAAATATATTGCAACTCTATAAGCTAATATAAAAACTTTGTCTAAATAAAAAGAATCTTTATCGAAAGAGCTTTAAAGAAGAAAAGCTATGGATACAAATTCATAAGGAGCAAAATTAAAATAATAATTGATAAAAAGTAAATAAATTCAATAAAAACTATAAAATGAGATCAGTAATTTGAGAGGTTCGAATATTGAGCATGAAAGATAATTGTAGAAGATGAGGGTACGTATGGAACAAATATATCAACTTTTGTTTGATAATCTAAATAATCTTTATTGATTTATGTATAATTTACTATTTTCAATATTTTTATTATTTAATCATAAATATTTCCTTGACCTTTTCGATAAATTTCTTATGAATACAATTTATTCAGCTTTTAATTATTGTTAATTGAATTATTTTCATAGATTGCTTATGATGTTGATCCATTCTGATTTATAAAAATACTTATTAACACTTTATTAAACTTATGTCTTCTATCTCAAAGCAACCTTTTTATATGAATTCTATTGTTTTATCTGTTTTTTATCAATAATTATATTGATTATTACTGCATTTAATTAATTATATGATGATATTATTATCTTTTTGCTAAGACTTTTATAATTGAATTTATCATGTATAAGATAGTTTGTTAAATATAAGATGATGTTATGATATAAAGTATAAAATTTTATGATTTTTCGATGTTATTTTTGTTAAAAATACATTTAATTTATATAAATTTATTTATTAAAATAGATTTTTATTAATTTTTATGTTATTTATGAAAGTTTTTAAAGTTTTTTAAAATTTATTATTTTTACTCATCAATCATCATTTTATATCATTTTACTTTGCTTAGTTGGTCTAAAGACCAATTGCCCTTTTATTTCTTAGACTCTAATACCCGTTGATGAAAGATAATTTAAGCGCTTTACATCTTTAGCTTTAGATGAACTAGATAAAGTAACAATAAAGCTATCACTACATCCATCTACTAACTTATTTACACTTATTATCTGAACTACTCGAGCTGAGTCGTTCAATGCTTTGTATAGACAACCAGGATTTATTTTTTAAGGAAAAGTTATCTTAAATTGATATTATTTTAAAATTTCTTTTATTATATCTTATGATTATCCAGAGACTGATGAAGTAATTATGCATGGACTTCCATCAATTTATTGTTATTATCGAGAACCTAATAATTTATTAGCCTTTATAAAATAATATATACTTTCTTTTAGTCAAGAGTCACTTGCATAAATTAACAATTTGAGTTTTTAACTCGAATCCATTTCCAATTATTAACACTAAATGGACCTGAACTATGTTATGTTAAAAAATTAACAACTTATTTTCCTTTAATACTCCAAGGTAATCCAAACATCCAGATCGATTTCAAATCTATTTTATATTATAATTACTATCTTTTTACATAGATCGAGAGCTATAAGGTCTTCTACTATTATATTGTCTGACATCTTATCGATCAGAACTGCTTTTTCTAGTATGCTTTCTAATTTAAGGGCTTTTTGGTCTTGGATTTTATCTTATAGCTTATTTTAAAAGAGGTATGCAATGTTGAAATACTAATGTAGGCTTACCAACTAATTTTATTTTATCAACGATTCCATCAATTGATCCTCCGTCTCGTACGAATCTCAAAGCATCTTTATCATATTTGAAACCAACAGCAAAAGAAAAATACTTATCATCACCATTTGTTTTTGTGACATGTTAAATTGGTCCAAATTATCGCTTTAAAATTTTATGAACTTCTTGCATTATTTATTATTAATCACTTTTATGTCTTATTTTTATATTTTCATATTTAATATGATTTTTAATATCAGATTTCGTTCCATGATTATACTAAAATTTGTTATTTTCATCTCGACTATTTTTTTAATATTTGAAATGTTTACGTCTTCCGGATTATTGACTTTAAGAGTTACTTTTTCTATATTTTTTACCTCTTGATCTTGATCGATCACTGCTATTGTCTCTTCCCATTATTAAAAATATGTTGAATTAAATAGATTAAATAGTATGACTTAATTTATATCAAATATGCGCCTTGTTATAAATATGTATACGATTATTTTCATAATTAATAAAATTGATCAGAATCTCATATATGGTTAGAATTATTATGGATGACATTTATGACATATATGTTGTTGAACTTTTGATTATGAAATTATTTGCTTTCTTTTTATTTATCTTTTTATGATTTTTGATTGTTATTTTTACATCTTTGTTCTATATTATTTACTGAAAAATTGCTTTAAATATTATGCTTCATCTTCACCTTCTTGAAGACCGATTTTGCTTCTTATTCTTCTTTATTGCTACAAATAATCGAAGACTGGAAACTTTTTGAGAGATTGATAAATATCTTGGCTAGATAACTCTTATGTGCTCATTTTCAAGATTTTTGGTAAATTTACTGGAGAATTTTTCTCAGGGTTATACCTTTATGCAATATTTTTATAACTTTTGTTTTCAATAATTCCTCTTTATTCCTTATCAATTTATTATCTTATGGATTGAATAAAGTTTTTATTTTTCGATAAAATTTAACTACCTTTTTATGATGGTAAGTATTTTTGAGAATTTTTAGTAAATCGACTTGATTATGTTCCTTTCTATGGTAATTTTCTTGATCCTAGATTTGCCATACTTGAACTTTGTTTCAAGCCATTGAATTAAGTCTTAAGATTTTAATACTTATAATCATTTTTAAAGTTTTATATCATTCTATTTCCCATTAATATATTTTTAAATTCCTTTATTTTTTAATTTTATATCTCATATTTTCCTTTTTAATTTTAAATCATATCTTTTGGAACTTCTAAAAGCTAATTTTTAGTTTTTGTGATTATATTCATTTGAAAAAATTCAATATGTATGTTCCAAAACTGTTAAAAAGTTAGATGATGAGTATTTAATGCATATTTTTTGAATATTTAAGTAACTTTAATCAAACTATATTTATATTTATTAATCTACTGATATTTATAATCTTTGATATACAATAAATATAGCCTTAAGTCTAACATTTGAGAATATTTATTCCGTTCTTAAAAAGACAAACTTTTCAAATTATGTTCTCTACAATAATATATAAATATTTGTCTTAATTTCGATTTCAACATAATGATATCATTATCATACTAATCTGCTACTTAGATAAGTTTATCATATTATGTAGATTCTTGCATGATAGCTTAAACATGACTATTGATAATTTTTATAACTTATTTTTCATATTATTTATCATAGATTGTTTAATATTTTGATCTTTGGTATTAATATACTATTATTTTTTATAAGTTTTAATAAAATTATTTATGCTTATGATATTCTTTGATGACTTAGTTTATGCCTGATAAATTTTTATTGGCTGTTATATATTCATTTTGTTATTAGAGATACTTTCTCATGTGTTAAAATAGTTCTTTTTGACTGATATCTGTCTTTAAGTCTAATTTAGTTTTAATAGAGATGTGCTATTTATTATAAGTATTTATATGATTTTTATATGCGATATTTTAATTTTTCCAGTATTTTCTTTGATTCAAAATGTACTATTTAGCATTTTTATACTCTAAAATTAACTCTTAGTCATTAATATTTTTCCATGATAGATCGATAGATGGATATTTATGCAATAAATATTTTCTTATTTATACCAAAGTGAATTAATTATCAGATGTAATTGCTATAAATTGATCATAACGAAGTTTTTAATATTATGTACCTGTTTTTAGAGAATTTATTAAAGTTATTTTATAATTTTGCATTATAAATAATGTTATTATTATAAGAAATTAAAAATATTTATAAAAAAATAACAAATTATTTTGTTCTGATGCATAATGTCTATTTGAACTCAAACATTTATTTGGTTTTTGTATAGATAAAAAATACTAATTTTGTGAATCCATCGGTTAATTGACTAATTACATTCAAATTTTATAATATTAAATAGGTTATTTACTTGGCTAATGGATCATTTCATTAAAGATATGATTTGTGGCAGTATTTCCGGTGTTGGAAATTGTATGTCAGGATATATCTTTGATACACTTAAAGTCAGAATGCAAATGGATCATACCATTACCATGTTTGGTTCACTCAAAAGCATCATCAAAAATTAAGGATTCATGCATTTATTTAATGGAATTTATTATCCGTTAATTACGTTGCCTCTACTCAATGCCATTATATTTTCTGCATATTAATCTTATAAAAAAATTCGTAATAAAACTTAACTAAATTTTATTGATGGAATATAAAGTGGGGCTTTTGCTGGATTAGTGAATACAGTTATAGTCAGTCCTTCATAGCTAATTAAATGTGTAATGCAATTAGATAAATAATCAAAATTTAAAAATTCTGTTGAGTGTGCACGCGGAATTATTCAAAAATAAGGTATCAAAGGAATCTTTAGAGGGTTCTTTGCAACGTCTTTTCGATAAGTATTTGCCTATGGGGCTCAATTCGCTGCATATTAATAAGCTAAGTCATTTTTTATTACAAAATAAAATAATAAACTGACTCTTTTTCAAAGTATGTTCGTTGGTGCTCTTGCTGGCATAAATTGTTGGATATTCTCATATCCTCAAGACATTGTAAAAACTATGATACAAGTATCCCCTGAGGGTACATTTAAAAAGCATAAATGGCTATTTGACGGAGGATTTTTTGATTGCGCAAAAGAAATATATAGTAAAAATGGATTTAAGGGCTTTTGGATAGGGATTGAACCATGTTTAGTTCGAGCTGTTATAGCAAACGGTGTTGGTATAGCTTTGTATTAATAAGCTCAACATATATATACTCAAGCATTAAAATAATGATAAATATTTTAATTAATTATATATTAATAGTATTTTCATTATAAATGTATTAATTCTATATTTTATATAAAAATTAAAGGGGTTGGGGTTGGGGTTGGGGTT
>Ga0169931_10014362_pt1 | contig 10727 bp, 6 predicted proteins | sample Kivu_15m_20L_FD_129675 | JGI IMG/M metagenome (GOLD analysis project Ga0169931, IMG submission 129675) | Freshwater microbial communities from Lake Kivu, Western Province, Rwanda to study Microbial Dark Matter (Phase II) - Kivu_15m_20L... | ecosystem: Environmental > Aquatic > Freshwater > Lake ... | reverse complement strand
TGGCCTGGTGGGGAGTGGTCAGCGACTCTCCGCTGAGGTTCTTTGGAGAGGGTGGCGGGGGAGAGGTCCGGGCGGCCCAGGATCTGCCGCGTCAAGCGATGGCGATCCTCCAGCAGGCCTGCCTCCAGTGCCACGGAGAGGACGCGATGAGTGGGCTGGACCTGCGGACGCGCGAGCGGGCTCTGCGGGGAGGGGGACGGGGAGTCTCGATCCGTCCTGGCCAGGCGGCGGAGAGCCTTCTCTTCCAGTACATCACCGGCAAGGCGAGCCCGCGGATGCCGCTTGGGGGAGAGTTGAGTGCCGAGCAGATCGACCTGCTTCGCCGCTGGATTGACGAAGGGGCGGCCTGGCCGGAAGAGGCGCCGCTGGCGCGCGCCGCTGGGGCGGCCGATCTGGGACGTCAGCGGATTACGGCGGCGGACCGGCAGTACTGGGCCTTTCAGCCGCCGCGGGTTCCGGCGATCCCATCGGTCCGGCAGGCGGGCTGGGTTGCCAACCCGATTGACGCCTTCATCCTTGCCGATCTGGAGGCCAATCAGCTGACGCCATCGGCGCCGGCGGACAAGCGGACGTTGCTGCGCCGGGTGACGGATGACCTGACGGGTCTCCCCCCGACGCCCGCCGAGACCGAGGCCTTCCTCGCCGACTCCTCCCCGGACGCCTACCGCAAAGTCATCGACCGGCTGCTCGCCTCTCCGCGCTACGGGGAACGCTGGGCACAGCACTGGCTCGATGTCGTGCGCTTCGCCGAGACCAACGGCTTTGAGCTCGACCAGGATCGCGAGCAGGCGTGGCGCTACCGCGACTATGTCATTCGCTCGCTCAATGAGGACAAACCCTACCACCACTTTCTTCTCGAACAGCTCGCCGGGGACGAGATCGCCCCCGACGACTTCGAGATGCGCGTCGCGACCGGCTTTCTGCGGGCCGGCCCGCAGCACGTCGTCGCTGGGAACCAGGACGAGGCGCTCAACCGTCAGGAGTGGTTGACCGAGGTCATGTTTGGCGTCGGCAATGGGGTCCTTGGGCTGACCGTCGGTTGTGCCCGCTGCCATGACCACAAGTTTGATCCCATCCTCCAGGCCGACTTCTATCGGTTGCAGGCCTTCTTCGCCGCCTCTGACAATCAGGACTACACCAGGCCGAGCAAGGAAGAGCAGACGGCCCACGAGGCGGCGGTCGCGGCGCACAAAGAGAAGTTGAAGCCGATTCGCGAGCAGATCAGCGCGATCGAGAAGCCCTACCGCGACCGCCTGCGCGAGGAGAAGCGCACGGCGCTCGAACAGACCTTTGCCGCGGCTCTGACCAAGCCTGCCGATCAACGGACCGAGGCGGAGAAGGTCCTCGCCAAGGACGCCCAGCGGATGCTCAATGTCAGCTGGGAGGAGATCCTCGCCGTTCTGACCCCGGAGGATCGGGACCGTCGGGCCGGGTTGCGTCAGCAGATGCACCGCCTCGAACTCTTCGCGCCGGAGCCGCTGCCGAAGGCCCTCGCCGTCTCGGACACCAAATGGCCCGTTCCCGCGCAGCATATCCTCAAGGCTGGCGATCCCCACCGTCCCGGGGCCGAGGTTGCGCCCGGCTTCCTGACCGTGCTGCTGCCTCCCGACGCACCGTGGGAGGCCAGGGTCCAGCCGATCGAGAAGGGCAGCTTCAAGGCGACCGGCCGCAAGCTCGCGCTCGCCGAGTGGCTGACCCGCCCAGACCACCCGCTGACGGCGCGCGTCATCGTCAATCGGCTCTGGCACTACCATTTTGGCCGCGGGATTGTCGCGACGCCCAACGACTTTGGCCGCAACGGGGTGCCTCCGACCCACCCGGCCCTGCTCGACTGGCTCGCGACCGAGTTCGTCAAAGAGGGGTGGTCGCTCAAGTCGCTCCACCGGCAGATGCTCCTCTCGAACACCTACCAGCAACAGTCGGACAGCGATCCACGCAAGGCGGCGATCGACCCCGGCAATCGCTGGTTCTGGCGGATGAACCGCCAGCGGCTCGATGGCGAAGCACTCCGTGACGCGATCCTCACCGCCTCTGGGAATCTGACAGAGCAGCTCAACGGTCCGCCCATTCGTGTCCCGCTCGAACCCGAGGTCTATGACACGATCTTTACCGAGTTCGAGCCGGACAACCTCTGGCCGGTCCACCCGGATCCGCGCCAGCACGCCCGGCGCAGCCTCTACCTGCTGCGCAAGCGCAATGTCCGGTTGCCGATGTTCGTCGCCTTCGACTCCCCGGATATGATGAGCTCCTGCGGCGCGCGGACCACCAGCGTGCACGCGCTCCAGTCGCTGACGCTCCTCAACAGCGATTTCATGCTGCAGCAGAGTCGCGTGCTCGCCGCGCGGGTTCTGCGGGAAGCGGGCCGGGAGCCGGCCCGGGCCATCTCCCACCTCTACCAGGTGACGATGGGGCGACCCGCCCGTGCCGACGAGCTGCGCCTCGCGCGGAGCTTCCTGACGGCGCAGACCCGCCTCATCGAGCAGCGGCGCCGCCAGGGGGAGCCGATCGCCACGCTCCCCGATTCGCCGGCTGGGCTGACCCCCGCCGCTTCTGCCGCCTGGGTCGACCTTTGCCTGGCGACGATGAATCTGAACGAGTTTCTTTACGTGAGGTAATCGGCCATGAGACGCAAGCAGGGAACTGAGCACTGGAATCTAACCCACGATCGGCGCACCTTCCTCAGCCAGGCGGCTCACGGATTTGGCGCGGTCGCCCTCTCCAGCCTTCTCGCCCGGGACTCCGTGGCGGCCTCCACACTGGCGTCAGAGGGACCGGTGGCGAGCGGCAATCCCCTCGCTCCACGAGCCCCCCATTTTCCGGCCAAGGCCAAGTCGGTCATCTTCCTCTTCATGGTCGGCGGTCCGAGCCAGATGGAGACGTTCGACCCCAAGCCGGTTCTCGACCAGATGGATGGCCAGCAGATGCCCGCCAGCTTCGGCGCGCTCAAGAGCCAGTTCGTCAAGACGGGGACTCCGCTGATGCGCAGTGCCTGGGGCTTCCGGAAGTATGGCCAGGCCGGGATCGACATCTCCGACCTCTACCCGCATCTCTCGACCTGCGCTGACGACCTGGCCGTCATTCGCTCGTGCTACACCGAGAGTTTTGTCCACGCGCCGGCGATGTACCAGATGGTCTCCGGGCGAGTTCTCGCCGCCCACCCCAGTCTTGGATCCTGGGTGACCTACGGTCTTGGCAGTGAGAGCGAGAACCTCCCGGCCTACTGTGTCATGACCCAGCCGGAAGGCCTCCCCGAGGGGGGCGCTCCGATGTGGGGCGCCGGCTACCTTCCGACCGTCCACCAGGGAACGGTGCTGCGCAATGGCGCGACCCCGATCCTCCACCTCGCCCCGCCGAAGGAGATCGGGCGCTCCCAGCAGCGCCGCCTGCTCGACTACCTGCGCGACCTCAACTCCCTCCACGCCCCGGATGGGGATCACGAACTCTCTGCTCGCCTCGCCTCATACGAACTGGCTTACCGGATGCAGCAGCACGCTCCGGAAGCGGTCGATCTGACCCGCGAGACCGCCGCCACCCGTGCCCTCTACGGCGTCGACGAGAAGGAGACGCGCGAGTTCGGCACCCGCTGCCTCCTCGCCCGCCGACTGGTCGAGCGCGGCGTCCGCTTCGTCCTCCTCTTCTCCGGGGGAGGCCCGGTCAGCGTCCAGTGGGATGCCCACGACAACGTCAAGAGCAACCACGAGCAGATGTGCCGCTGGACAGACAAGCCGATCGCCGGCCTCCTCAAGGATCTCAAGAGCCGCGGTCTCCTCGACGAGACCCTGGTCATCTGGGGCTCCGAGTTTGGCCGAACCCCTGTCTCGGAGAACGGCAAAGGCCGCGATCACAACCCGACCGCCTTCACGATGTGGATGGCTGGCGGCGGCGTCAAGGGCGGTCAGATCATCGGCGAGACCGATGAACTTGGCTTCAAGACGGTCGGGGAGCGCTATCACCCCCGCGACCTCCACGCGACCATGCTCCACCTGCTGGGCCTCGATCAGATGAAGCTGACCTACCTCCACAACGGCCGGAATGAACGGCTCACCGATTTCGGTGGGACGGTCATCGATAGGCTGGTCTAGCTTACAGCCCCTCACCCCCCGCCCCCCTCTCCCAGGTGGAGAATGCTTAAAAAGCATGCGGGGCTACTGGGTTTCGTGTGGGTTAGCCATCAGAGATCCCTCTTGGTTTTAAGGACAACCTTCCCATGAGGAAGAGGATTGCTGTTCGGAATCCAGCCCAATTTCTAAACCCGTAGGCCTTCGCTTTGATCTTTTGAACCGTAGCATTGACAGATGTCAATCGTCTTCCAATTTTTCCTACTTTCGATGGTTTAATTTTCCCTGCCCCCGAATTGAAATTATGGGCAAAAGCTAATCCCAAGTCCCCCACCTACTGGTAAAGATTGCTTTTGAGACAGGTGATTCCCCGTCTGATCTCTTCAGACGGGGAGGTCTTCGTGGACGGCATTGCTGCCGGACACACCCGCCTGGCTATCTATCTACGGGCAATTGCAGGATCGGGACTTTCACCTGATCAGATCTGGCCGGCTCATCACGACGCACTCAAGACGCCAAGGGAGAAATCGACCCGCACCACTTTTTTGCTACTCTCCTCGCCTCTGGAAAATTCTTCTTGACAGGCATGCGGTGTTAAGTATTATTAACATTATGTCAATTGTACATTCCATCTTCGAGTCGACATCACACCGTGAGCGGGCGGCCTGGCTTCACCTTGTGGCCTTGGGTGTCTCGTACGGTCCTTATTTTACCCTGATGGCGTTGCGACCGCCCGCGGTGCCACTCCCGGATCTATGGACGATGGGTGCCTTTGCCGTGACGGTTGTCGTACACGTCTTGGTCCTGGGGATTGGGCACGCCTGGCTCGCGCTGGCGAGTCCGGAGGAGGCCCGGGCCGAGGCCGATGAGCGGGATCGCGCGGTCGAGCTGCGCTCGATGAAGATCGCCTATCTTGTCTTGATTACTGGGGTGATCCTGGTCGGCGTGGTCATGCCCTTCTCATCAAGTGGATGGAAGCTGATCAACTCGGCGATCGGGGCCATTGTCATCGCCGAGATCTCCCACTACGGCTTCGTCGTCTGGAGCTATCGTCGGGGGTGGAGTGTCTAGCCCATCCGCGCCGCGACGAATCACCAACGAGATCCGGACCCTTCGCTTTCTCCACGGCGAGATGACCCAGGCCGAACTTGGCGAGCGCATCGGCCTGACACGGCAGACCGTTGCGGCGATCGAGGCGGGAAAGTACTCCCCTTCGCTCGAAGCGGCCTTCCGCATCGCCGAAGCCTTCGGCAAGCGCCTCGACGAGGTCTTTCACTGGGAGACGACGGTTCTGCCAGACGAAAGGGGGCAAGCTCATCTTTCTCTCAGTCGCACCGCTCGCACCACCTCTCCCTTAGGTGGGGCGAGAACTTGACGAGATTACGCGGCAACCTCCCAGGTGCGTCTTACCCAATATCCGGATCCCCAGGGCGATTCGTGCGACGGTCTTCTCGAGCGGCTCGGCGACCCGGTCGATCTCGGACTCGCCGTGGACCAGCGTGGTGTCCGGTAGTGTGAGAGCCGCCGCGCCGCAAGCTACTCCTGTAGGAGCTGGTGATAGGAGGCCAAGTCCTCGTCCATCGACACATCTTCTTTGAGGGCGTCCATGCGCAGTGTGGCGGTGATCATCTTGCTCGATTGGCCGTGGTCGATCGTCTCTGTCACGCCCTGTCGGGAGATTCGGATCCAGGCCGACTCGGCCCTGGCTCCTCTTCGCTGAATGCTAAAGGCGAGGGTGCTCAGTCGCACATAGAAAGGGCTGCCAGAGCCCGGAAGGTCGAAGTCACATCGCCAAGTCTTCAAGGTTCTGCTGGAGAGTGTCTTGCTGATCGACAATGTCACTGGGGGGGAACAGTTTGCCTCCCGCCTGAAGCTCCTGAAAGAGCATTTGGCGAACATAGCCGGTGATGAGTGTGGTGCCGCCGGTGGGAATAGTCGACTGATTACCGATCTGACCGACCAGCAGCGTCAGCAGGTAAGAAGTCTGGTAGAGCTCAACGTCTGGCATTCCTGCTAGCTGCTGCCAGGCTTCGGGACGCGAGGCAGGCAGGTAGACCCGGAGAAACTTGAGAATATGCTCATCGCTTATCGACTGGATATTGATCTGGGGGATAGGAAGGTTCTTGTTACTCAGGGTAGCGCTGTAATCGAGACTTCGAGCAGGTGTGGGTAGATCAGTTTCTCATTTTGATCGAAGAGGAATGACTCGCGATGAACCTCTTAGCGGTGCGGCAGGGAATGGGTCGGGAGCATTACCACCATTCGTGAGCAGGCACGCAGCTCATCATCAATCTTCTTCTCCCAGTTGGTTTTACCGCGGATGTCGCTCTCGTTGCGGAATGTCTGGATCGGGTTTTGACTGAGGAACGCTTCGAGACGAACTACGGACTCCACAGCGGGCGAGGTATACGAGATGCAGGCGACCTTACAGGTATCCAGACCATTCGTTGGTTATTCCATTGATTCCCCTGGGTCGATGATGGCGACGGTCTAGGGCCTTCTTATGATGCGGACCGAAAGCGGGGTAAGAAGTGAAGAGTGGTGGGCGAGGGGGCTGGATGGAGGAGTAAAGGAGCGGCTCGCCTGAAAAATAATCATTAAACCTCCCCTATCCCTGGGAAGGGCCGGGGTAGGGGGCCTCAGAGGCCTAGACGTCGCCCGAGCGTGGCGCCAGCCCAGACGGCGAGGAGCCCGAGGAGGAGGCTGAGGGCGATGTTGAGAAGGCCGCTGCCGATCTTGCCTTCTTCGAAGAGGCGGAGCGTCTCATATTCGAAGGTGGAGAAGGTGGTGTAGGCTCCAAGGAACCCGACACCGATGAAGAGGCGGAGGGCCTCGGGATGGGCGCTGAGGCGGGGGAGAGCAGTCAGGGCCAAGCCGAGCAGAAAGGATCCGCTGAGGTTGACGAGGATCGTGCCGAGAGGAAGTGGGCCCGGCCAGCGGGTCGCCACCCACCAGCCGATCCAGTAGCGGGCGACGGCTCCACAGGCCCCTCCGAGGGCGACGATTGCGATGGCGTTCAAGGGCAGGACTCCTTTCGGTGCTCGTCGGCGCTCTCCCCGAGGCAGCCAGCGGAGGAGGGCAGGGCCATCCCACTCTGGTTGTGCGGCGAGTGGCCCTCTTTTGTCAAGCTCCCATCGGGAAATGGTCCGACCCCTATCTTGACAGTTCCCGCCTGAGAAGCCATACATGAAGAGATTGTTGACCCACTGGGACAGAACCCAGAATAGAGAAAAACAGGAGAGGAAAAGAGGTGATCATGCGAAGACTGAAGCGTGGGAGAGGAAATGAGGGGCGAACCCGTCTGGTCTGTGGGCTGGCGGCTGGAATCCTGTTGGCGGGGTTGGTGCTGACCGGCTGGCTGGCGACCGGACCATCCCGTGTCGCCGCGCAGGCGGCTGGGGCCACGCTCGTCAACGCGGCCAGCTTTGCCAATCAGGCGACCGATGGCGTAGCGCCCAACTCGATCGGCTCTGTCTTTGGCCAATTTGTGACGACGGGGAACACCATCCATCGGGCGCCCGAAAACGTTCTCCCCTTACCGACGACGCTTGGGGGAGTGCAGGTGACGATTGGGGGGAAGCCTGCTTCGCTCTTCTTCGTCTCGCTTTTTCAGATCAACCTGGCTGTGCCGGGAGACCTGATCGATGGGCCCGCAAATATCGTGGTGACCAATTCGGACGGCACGACCCGGACCGGGACGGCGCGCATTCTCCGCTCGCAGATGGGACTCTTCACGGTCAACGCGGGCGGGAGCGGCACGGCCGCCGCGTTGACGACGCAGAATGGGGTGCTCTTCCAGTCGGTCCTCAATCCGGATCTGACTCCCCGTCCCGTCGACCCAGGGACGACCGAACAGCCAAATTTCCTGGTGCTCTTCGGGACGGGATTTCGAGGGGCACCAGTCATGACTCCAAACGATGCCAATGGGGTTGCTGAGGCCTACGAGGCGACGGTCCAGGGGGTTCCGGTTCCCCTGCTCTATGCCGGACCGGCCCCGGGCTTTATCGGACTGGACCAGCTCAACCTGACTCTTCCCCCAGAGCTCTCCGGTTTTGGTGAGGTCGAAATCCTGATTCGCACCCAGAGCCGGGTCTCCAACGCGGTCAAGATCACGATGGGGGGGCAGTTCAGACCCTTCCGGTTGGCCCCGTTGGCGGCTGGAGCTTGGGTTGACGGCGAGTTGACTGTCAACGATCAGGTACAGCCCGGGCCGGCTGGTCGGTCGTTCTTCTTTGACGGGTATGTTATCGAGACGACCCAGCCGAACACGACGCTCGCCATCGATCTCCGTTCGCAGGCGTTTGACCCGGCGGTGCTGCTCTTCTCGATCACCAACCAGCAGCTGCAACAGATTGGCCAGGACGACCAGACGGGAGGCTATGGGGCGCCGGAGTCGGCCAGCAACAACAACGCCCTGCTGCTGACGGTCATTCCGACGCCTGGGCAGTATGCCATCTTTGCCACCTCCTCCGATTTCCAGCCCAACGGGCGGGGGGCGTACCGGTTGCGCTACACGGCGGGGGTGATGCAGCAGATCTCGGTTGGGCAGACGCGGAGTGGAGAGATCACGACGACAGACCTGCGGAATTCCGCCGATGTCTTGCTCGATGTCTACTGGTTTGCGGGACTGTTCGCGGAGACGGCGCGGATCAACCTCAGTTCCCAGGCCTTTGATCCCTACCTGATTCTCCATTCCAACGAGGGGGATCCTCCGGTCGCCTTCGACGACAACGGCGGCGGGGGGCTCAACTCGCAAGTGACGTATCGACTGCCAGCGTCGGGAATCTACGTCATCCTGGCGACCCCCTTCGAGGCCAACCGGACGGGGACCTACTCCCTGGCATTGACACGGCCGACCACCGCGAGCATGGCTGGCGAAGTTGGGCTCTTACAGACGGGCCCCGGGTCGGCGGGCGGAGGACGCTCTCTACTCCGGCGGGAGGGGGAGGACCGGGCCGCAGGACGGCTCGGTTTCCGGGAGGAGCACGGCGGTAGGCAGTGGGTGGCAGTCCCCTGACTGTTTTGACCGTCTCGACTGGTGGTGGGATCGACGGGGAAGAAGGTGCGGAGGGCCCCCTTCTTCCCCATTCCCTTTTCGATCTCGCGCCATCTTCGCGTTTCCCTGGTTTTGGTTTAGTATTCGCTTGTACAGGACAAGGCTTGCCATCTCACGAAAGGGGACTCGCACATGAAAGTATATTCGACACATGAGCTCAGAAATCTGGCCATCGTTGGACATGGGGACGCGGGAAAGACCTCCCTCGTCGCCGGCATGCTCTACGTGGCTGGTCTCACCCCCCGTTTGGGAAGAGTGGACGAGGGAACGGCGCCGACCGATTACGACGAAGAGGAGATCGCCCGGAAGATCAGCCTCAACATCACACCTGCCCATCTCGAACAGCGCGGAGTCAAGATCAATCTGATCGACACACCGGGCTATGCCGCCTTTATCGCCCACGCCAAACCGGCACTCCGCGTCTGCGAGACGGCCCTCTTCGTCATCGACGCGGTGACGGGGATTGGGGTCCAGACCGAGAAGGCGTGGGATCTCGCCGATGAGCTGATCCGGCCACGCCCGCGCTACCTGGTCATCAATAAGCTCGACAAGGAACGTGCTGATTTTGGAGCGGTCTACAACGCCCTGCGCGAGACCTTCGGGCGTAGTTGTGTCCCGATCACCCTGCCGATTGGCGCAGAGAAGAACTTTCGTGGGGTAGTCGACGTGATCCATATGAAGGCGTACGAGTTCGACGCCGCCGGCAAGCCGCGGGAGGTCCCGATTCCAGCAGAGGGGCGCGGTTACATCGATGAGACGCACGAGCGGTTGATCGAAATGGTCGCCGAGTCGGACGACACTCTCCTCGAGCATTTCTTTACCGACGGGACTCTCAACAACGACGAGTTTATCGGGGGATTGAAGAAGGCGATTGCCAGCCGGGTCCTGACACCGGTCTTTGCCGCCTCGTCAGCCAACCTGATCGGGATCCAGCCATTGCTGGACGCGATTGTCGACTATGCGCCAACGCCGGCCGATCTGGGAGCCGTCCGTGGGCGAGTCGGGATCGAGCCCGACTCGGAAGCGATTGAACGGCCCGTCTCCGACGGGGAGCCCGTGGGAACCACTGTCTTCCGCACGATCTCCGAGCCCTTCGGACGGATCACGCTGCTCAAGATCTTCTCCGGGTCGCTCACCGCCGACACGAGCCTCTACAACTTCCACCGGGGCACCTTCGAACGGCTTGGTCCGATCCACGTCATGCAGGGCAAGACGATGGAGAAGATCCAGGAGGCTCACGCCGGAGACATCATCGCTGTCACCAAGTTGCGGGAGACGCAGACGGGCGACACCCTCTGCGACAAGGCGGCCCTGATATGTTATCCCGGAACCCATTTTCCGGAGCCGGCGATCCATTTCGCGATCGAGCCCAAATCGAGAGCCGACGAGGACAAGCTCTCCGGCGCGATCCATCGGATTTTGGAGGAGGACCCGCAGCTTCACTACACCCGCAACGAGGAGACGAAAGAGTTCGAGTTAGGGGGGGCGAGTCAGCAGCACATCGAGACGGTCGTTGCTCGGTTGAAGCACCGCTACCACGTCGAGGTCGAGCTGCACCAACCCAAGATCCCCTACCGCGAGACGATCAAGTCGCGCGTGGAGGTGCAGGGCAG
>Ga0169931_10014360_pt1 | contig 10728 bp, 4 predicted proteins | sample Kivu_15m_20L_FD_129675 | JGI IMG/M metagenome (GOLD analysis project Ga0169931, IMG submission 129675) | Freshwater microbial communities from Lake Kivu, Western Province, Rwanda to study Microbial Dark Matter (Phase II) - Kivu_15m_20L... | ecosystem: Environmental > Aquatic > Freshwater > Lake ... | reverse complement strand
GCCGAACCACACATCAAATCCCTTATTCGCAAGCATAAAGCCAGGAGCTTTGTTTTCATCATTGATGAGCCATGTATCTGAAGAATCAAGAAGTCCATGCTGAAGCAGAATAGGTTTAAGGCCAGGCTTGATGGGTGTGCCTTTCTTTTGTATTCTGAAGAGGGTCAGTATGTAGCCATCTTCGGTTACAATATGGTGTTTTTCGGAGGAATAGTTGAAATATCTGCAATAGTCGGTGAAGTAAAGCTTAGACTCTGGGTGGGCAGCTGATGCGGCGAAGGCGTTGAGTCCGCTTAGAAACAGTAGCAAAAGCACTAAGTTCTTGATCATAATAATGTATTATACGGAGATTATTGTTCAGAAAACTCAAAAAGATATATAAAATTGATTTAATTTAGAGAGTTTTGCCTTAAGAAAGCATAAATTAAAACTTGATCAGTGAAAGTTGCGAATGGCATCCACAAAAAACTTAATCCTTTTTGAAAAACTAAGGGCAGTCTATTCTTCTCGAACAAGTAAGGCGTTTTCGACCTGTAGTTGTTAGTGTTATTCGATAACTATAAGATATTTGGCTACCTGACTGAAACATAAGACTTAAACTAGCTGATCGAAAAGCACTAGCAAGTATTGATTCTCCTCTACTATCTTTAAAGACTGCTACACGAATCTTTTGTTATGTCGCTTACACAAGATAATTACACGTTAAGGTTTTTCTTCAGCTAGTTCCGAAAGAGAAAAAGATGGCTAACTGTAATGTATACTTGTGATTGCACGATGATAATTCATCTAATTGCCAAAAAACAGAGTTGATCGTAAATTATTAAGGTCGCAAAATTTAGTCTAAGGGTCCCATGTCATCCACACGCAAATTTTTATATCAGTATTATCAACATTTTTAGTATTATTTTCATTTTTGATGTTGGGAAGTTTGCTTATTAGTCCCACTTCTATATCTTACTTTGACTCTTATGAATAAAAATTGTGATTTTTGTCTACTAACTGAATTTTCCTTTCTTTTTCTTTTTTAAATTTATCGATACAGCTGCTAACAGTCTGTTAAAGTTTGTTTTTTTCACAGAAAATTATGTTTTGACATCTCAAAACAATTTTTTCAGGTTCTTCTACGACCACCATCCATATAACTGCCGTTTTATCGACTGGCATCTTACTTCTTAGCCTATCGAATTAAATCTATAATAAAATTACTAATAAAATTTGTCCCTTGTTAAGGAGTGGTAAACTCAACCCTAACAGCTAGAGTTCATTATTAAAAAGCGTTTTTTTCATAAGTTTATTTACAGATGCGCTCTCTAAGACAGTGAGTCCTGTTGCATTCAAAAGCTGCTGCTTGCCCAGTGTATTTTTTTTGAAAGGGCTTCGCTTAGGGCTAGGACTAGACTGTGTCATTCTGCTGTATATGCTTGTCCCTCTAGTTGAGCCTAAAATTTTTTTGATTAAAAACTGTTTACAAGGAAAAACAAGATGACGAGAATCGAATTCATGAGCTTGAAGATGAGGAGACATGTATAGCTTGTAAACATCCATCAAAGTTTTTAATCGCTTAGAATGACTTATCTGTGCCCTTCCCAACTCATACAAAACCACATCAGATGAAATCACATAAGACTTTTTCATGGCTCGAAATTTATTTTTGCCTATACCTATTACTTTTGTATTTCCGAACAGTTGCTGCATTTGAGACACTAAAAGACGGTGACTTGAGTCTTGCTCGTCGAACAAAAGGACACCTGCCTCACTTTTTCTTTTGAAAGTCAAAAACTATTCTTTGCGCATTAAGCCGAGACGATCAATAACAGACTACAGACGCATCCTTACTATGCCTTAAGAAACTTCACTACTTTCTACTAGCTCAAAGCAGTCTCGATTGGTGCAATCAGATAGAGAAAGCTTTTATAATGAGAAAATAAGGGCAAAATGACTCGAAGTAAGATGACGGATAAGCGCATAGAGCTGGGATATATGAGTGTATTGAAGAATGTGATAGGACTATATAGTGCGGTTCAGAAAAGTAGAATATGGAAGTGCTTTGGGAACGACTACAAGCAGCTAAGGAGGATTTTAAAAGTAAAGTGGAGCCGATTTAAATTGAGCTAAATTTATAAACTGCTAGCCTGTCATGGCCTACAGATCTGAGTGTGTTTGTCTCAGCTAGTTGGATTAAGTGGCAGTTTAATCTTATATACGACTCATGAAGGCAGCTTTAATGATTTAAAGTAGTTTTTACTTTTTAGTGAATGCATATTTTCCACCTGACCTGCAGATAAAATCTTCGCCGTAGCTTAGATACACCTAAAATTTGATATTTTTGAGACTTTCCTGATACTTGATAAGTTGCTAACGCTACTAAGTGTAGTCCTACATGTGCATGATGAGCATATGTCTTAGTCGATTGCCCATGTGTCCAAGTTACTATTTAAAATGTTTAATGTCCTGATGAATAATGCCCGACTAGCTCATGCTGACCCCAAAACTGGTGACTTGCCATAGTTATCCTTCAAGAGATGACCCTGCTTAGCCTATTTTCTGTAAAATTTAAAGAAGATGTGAGTGAATATTTAAATTTTTCTTAAGATTTATTGAATAAATAGACTTGTGCAAAGCTAGCATCAAAAGCTGTTACTATGAAAAATTTCCTATAACTATCTTGCGGCGATTCGAGTAGCAGACAGACTAGTAAAGACTTTTTACCGTCGTAATCAGGTTAACTTTGTAGTATTATAATTCAGCTGTTATAATTGGAGAAAGTTCGCTCTGAATTAAAAAAATATCAATATTTTTTAATAGTTCTTTAAAACGACTGTATGATTTCACTTTAGCAGTTCGTTCTTGAAGGTGATTTTTAATGCGATTTATTTATTATTTGATATTTTTCTGTAAATTAAAGGTTAACGAAAGTGGATCTGAAATATGTTTTTGCTGATAGTAAACATTTAGAATAACTGAGTTTTAATCTTTCAGCTACTGACTGTTATTAATTACGAATCTGAACTGCTGAGAAAAGTATTGAATGAGTTTTTAAGGAAAAACAATCAAATTAATTATTGGCTGACCCAACAAGTATTTTCGACATATTTTTAAAAAATAAGTATGATCATGTTTAGTCTACAAGATTTTCTTTATTTTTTAATCATCAAGATTTTATTATAGCTACTAAATATTACTGTTATCTATAAATTACTGATGATTATTAGCAAGAATAAACAGATACGGATTACCTTTTGTTAAAGATAGTTAAAGTTTCTTTTACTTCCACAGAGCAGCGTCTAGAAAGTAAAAATGATTTGACTTAGTATATTTTTTGAGTATTGTCAAATCCTACTGAAGAATCATCCAAAGTTAAGGCTCTTTGGCTATTTTTGCAGAAATAGAGTCAATTAAATTAAGCGATTGCTGTTAGTAAATGCTTGCATAGTCATTAACTAAAGCATTAAAATTAACTATTTTGTGAAAATACCCCAATTATATCTGAAGAGGCACTAAGTTATTTAACTAGTTGAGGCTAAAATTGATGATATTAGCTATTTCCGTGATAGTTCTGACGAACTTAAAGACCACTGGATCGTAGAGCTGATTGAACTATCTTTGATTTGATTAGTTATTAGTGGCATTCGTTAATATGACCCAAACAACTTATTTATAGTGACAATAAGTGTTTCCAAAATGTGTGTTATACTCCTCATAGAAATTTTAGATCTTTGACACCACCAAAACTTTACGTTCCTGCCTTGCCTACCCTCTCGCTGTCAACTATTCTTTTAACGGATACTGATCCAAAGCTTACAATAAAATCTGATCCCTTACAATTATATCAGTATTTTTGTTATGTTTTGGCGAAACTAGATTACGTTTCTTTATGGATTTGAGCTGTGGACTGATTTCGCTAAGAGTGCGTGCACTTTGAATAGAAGCCAGGGTGTGTTGAGGAGATTTAGAGAGTTTGAACTTACGATTCGGTATGTGAATGTCAAGGTGACGATGTGAGCGCGTTTGCCTGCTCTTGGCCATCATGATCAACTCTTTCAAATATATATATTACAGTACCTTCCATTCTCACAAAAACATGAAATCCAGTAAAAACTCATAAAATACCGATTTTTAGAACAAAAATCATCAAAGAGACAACACTTTATTGGTTTAATCAATTTTTTTTATTTAATAAGTGGAATTTATAGCAGCTTGAAGCTTAGCATATATTTAACTTAATAAAGTGATAAGATGATCTATAATATTTTGAAATGACTTCTGCTTAGTTATTAGTGAATCTGCAAGACTACATCGTCGAACTGTAAACATAAAACCGCGCATTAAAAGCTCACATTTTCAACCTTCAGAACAAAAGCGATTCTCTACATTCTTCATTTCACGACTAATCTTAAAAACTGAGGCTACACATTGAGCACTGCCAAAACTAAATCATGAAACGAGAGAACAGATAGACAGGGTTGATGGAGCTAGTAGATTAGTTGTAGACAAGTAAATAGCTGCTTGCTAAATAAAGGGACATGTATATTGGAGAGCTATAAACTCTTAGAATGACCAACCACCAACAAAATTAGTAAATCAAAAAAATGACAGGAATGGTAACGGCAAGTAAGAACACACAGCAATTGCCCCCCAAACACAACAAGTGTAGGTCTTGCTAAGCTTTTACCAAACAGCACCAGACCTTGATACAAGAAATGCAAGAAAAGAAATAAATCATAAGACAATTACAAAAGGATTTGATATGTCTGCAACAATTTATCAATTGAGTCACTTACATTAGCAACAAAATATTTAGACTACTAAGCTATCATATTTCTTAAGAGTCTTCGATAAGATCGATAACTTCTCCGAATGAGCCCCATGAAAAAGAGTCTCTAGAATCGTCTAGGCTTTCCATCTACTATGATTTGTTATCCATTTCTCTAATATTGTTGACAAACAAATCGGTAGCTTTTGCTGCAGTTTCCTTTACGCTACGTAAACTGACCTCAGGCACATAGGGGGGCTACAATTTTTTGTCATTTTTCATCAGCAAATCGTTCCAGTTGAAATCCTCGAACCAAGGATGGGATTTTAGGATTCCGAAAGACCCTCCATGCCGCTACTAAGGGTTGTGACTCAAAAGTTGTTCCATTAGTTTACGGGCTTTTTTGTCATGTAAAAATTATGGGAATTTGAGCTAACTTTGCATAATTTCCTAATATATATCGTAGGGTCCCTCAGCGCTGTCGCCAAATGGCAGAACTCCGCATAGGAACTAATAAATGCAGACACCTAGAGACCATAAATCTACTAAATTGTTATAGCCTTTGCCTAAAATGATATCCGGAGCCATGTAGTGAGGAGTTCCTATAATCGTGAAAGTACGACTCATCTGATTATTTTCAGTTCGAATGATCTTGGCGGTAGAAAGATTGATTAGCTTCAGGTAACCCTTAGCATCTACTATAAAGTTTTAAGGCTTGATGTCGCGGTTAACGATCTGGTTGTCATTGAAGTACTCCAGCAGCAGGATGATTGTGGCTGCGTAAAACTGCGAATCTTGAGTTGAAAGCAGACCGATGTTTCGGATAACTTCATAAAAATCCTAGCCACAAACATACTAAGACAAGTAAAAAAGGTAGTTTTCACTCTGAAAAGTTTTTCCCATCTGTATGATGAAAGGATAAGCTATCGTGTTTAAAATTTTTCTTTCTTCATTAATAAATTTTGACACCTCGTAATTTTCCAGCTGTGTTTTCTTCATGCATTTTACAACGTAAAGATTTTTCAGCTAGTCTCTTACCAACTGTATCTATCCGAACTGACCATCTGCTAACTTATTAACGTATATCAAGTCCTCTAATCGTAAGTTCAGGGTCTGCTTGATGAGTTGATTGGAAAAATGTAGAATCATTTTTTACTTATTTTTTTATACTTTTTTTATAACGTCTTCAAAAGAAACGCCTCCTATTGACTAGAAGAAAACATTGTCAGTGATTTAGGCCAGCACTCCGTAAGTTTGCATCACTATTTCGTCTTATAAATTTTTGGATTTGTTGATCTAGATAAGATATTATTAGCCCCAACATTGACCTTTGCTTGCTACTATTGTTCCGTTCTTAAGTTTTTTCAAACTTCCTTCGATGATAACTACAATTTTTTGAAATCCTGCGACTCCTTTTCTAAATATTGACTAGTTAGCCTTATAGGAAGAGATCTTCATGGCTTCTATGACTTTGTCAGTTTGAACCTTGCTCAATTTACAAAGTAACGGATTCTTTTCAAAAGACCATTTTATGAAATTTTTAAAAGTCACGTCATAGATTTTACCGTTGAGCACACGGTTCAATGTGTCTCTACCAAGCACTAAACATGTGACCTAATCGTCAGCTTTGATCGTAAGCTGTCTCATTGTGTTGTAGTATAGCGATTGTTAGCCAAAAGAATCGCATTTAGTTAGCTTACGGATAAACTTATTTCCCTTGAAAACTGAAGTAACACCTTCTTTAATGTAGTACATAGAAGACCCAGGATCGCCTTCTTGAATAATGGTCTGATTTTTATAAAATTTCTGAGTAATGAGGGCTGAAGAAATTATGTCTTTTTGCTAGTTTGAGAGATTTGTAAAGAATCTGACACTCTCCATGCATTTTCGATTTTAATTGTAATCTTTGATGATGACTTACTCTACTGCTTACCTAAAAGTTTGTCTATCGATAAGCCAAAGAGTCGAAGTTTCCCTGGCTCGCACCGAACAAGTTCTTTTAGTATTATAGAGCAAAGCAATCTACCCGAAACCATCTTGACTTTTTATTTATTTTTTGAGTTTCTTGTCAACAGTTAGGTCTAGAATACCCTTTTCGACCACGAAAAAGCAATGTCCGATTTAACCAGTTTGAAATACGTATCTGCCCTCCTCGATACGCGTATAAAACATTTTGTCTTTGATGTTTTCCAGCTAGTTTTACGATAGGTTGTAAAAAATAAAGTGATTTTTTAAGCAACCCATGATTAAATTAGAGTCTGACATAGACTTACGCTGACCAATCACCTAAATATTTTCAGTTATGCGTTTCTGAACTGCCTCGACTTCTTTCATTTACTTTCTAAGATATTATTTACATAGTGCGCGAACAATTAGGCCTTAGATTTCTTGTTAAATGACTATTCACTATCTTACATTTAAATTTTGTATTACAAATTTTCTATCATGCTATTATTAAAAATAAATATCAGAACAATCTGTTTCAATTTAATAAAAAAAAAATTAACTCACTTTTAATCATAATACATTAATCATTTTTTAGCTGGAATAGCTATACCTGCCTAAGCATAAAGTTCTTCTATTAAAGCCTAAGTTTTCTACTATTATAGCTTTTAATTGTAGGCACTTATGAACTCTTACAAAAATTCACCACCCATCATCTTTTCAATACCGAACTTTGTCAATCCCGTCCTGTGATCAGTAATACGGTCTTGGGGATAATTGTATGTTCTTATTTTTTCGCTTCGATCCAAGGTAGTAACTTGCGATTTTCTCCTTGATTGCTAGTCGTCCATTGCTTTTTTGTATTAAATTTCAAATATTTTTTGTTTAAGCAGTTAAGTGGCTCGCTTTTTGTTCTGCTATTGACTGCGTTATTCCTGAATGAATACTTGAATGTTAGTAGGAATATGAATGGCTCTGCATGCTGACTCTATTTTGTTGACAGCCTGTCCTCCAGGTCCGCTAGATCGCGTAAATTGATATTTAATGTCTTTAGAATCTACCTCAAAGGTAAAGGGCACTACGGGCATCACTACCATCGAAATTGTGCTCGAATGCACTCGTCCTTTTGCCTCAGTCTATGGCACTCTAATGACCTTATGCACACCAGCTTCACATTTCATTATCTTTAGAGCTTCTTATCCTTGCACTTTCATATCCAAGGCTTTGAATCCTCTTGAAACTCCAGTTTCTTTGACTTGATTGGTAATCCAGCATCTCCAGCCCATTGAACTACAAAAAGATTCATACATTCCACTTATGTCTTCCACGAAAATAGAACTTTAGGCACCCCCAGCTCCAGGTCTAAACTATAGCACTATTTAACTCGCGTCGTCGTAAGGTGTGGGAGGAATCAAATGAGTCCAGCATTCTTCTTTAAACTACTCAAACTGTTCCAAAAGTTGCTCTTACTATTCTTTTAGCAACTTTTGTTAAGCCGGATCAGTAGTCTCTTTTATCATCTATGCGAGGTCCTTAAGGTTCTGCTGGTGCGACTATATTTTTTGATGGAGCTAAAAAAGCGGCATCATTTTAGCTATCTAACGACGAGTTGCATCCTTGTTTCCTACAAAGTTTTACTAATTTAGCATTATTTATTTTTACTGCATAGTTTTGACCTATCTGCCTAAACGACCAAAAAGTAAGTTAAAAGTTACTTCGCTGTTCTTTAATTGTTGAAAAGCTTCGCTAAAATTGAAAAAGGGAGTATAAAATACTGGATTAAAACGACTGAACTTTAGATTCTTAAGCAAAGCTCTAGTGGCTAGCATTTATTATAATTAAGGCAATATGCTGAAGTATCATTAACAGCTAATCTAAATGTAAAAAATTCTTTTTTTTTTTAAGAATGAATTTTAGAATTTTTTTAGATTTTAAGCGCTTTGACTATATTGATTTGATTGAATGTAAAACTAATAGAGCAAATCAGTGCTTGCTAAAGCCTGGCATTCAATATACACATCAAAAGATCACAAATTTTTGATGATAGGCAATGTATAAGGGTTCAAGGTACGAACTTAGGGTCGCCACATAATCGCTTACAACCCCTCTTATCCTGGCAAAAAGTAAAATAATCTGATTAAAAACTCTCTTAAAAACAAAAGCGTATTTGTTGGATTCGACTCAAATCAGTTCAACTATTCAAATGTCACTGATAAATAAGTAATGTTCCACATCAACCTCGATTAAGAAGAAATCATCACCAAAGAAAATGTACGATTTAAAATATTTAGACTTACAAAATCACTTAAAACTTTTTTGATAAATAAGATAACGAAGAAGATGAGATTTAATCGCATGTTCACCCCGTCTTGATCAATACAGGCCCCATCTGTCCTAATCACAGCATTATACTTATGTATCCTGACTAAGAGCTTCCTCAAATCATCGGTCAAGACATTGTGCTTTTGCTTCTCAATATCTTCAAGCTTTTCCCCAATCTCAAGTAAATTAAAAAAAATGCAGAGTCGGCTACAATTCAGTGGGAGCCTCTTCACAAATCAATCATCTGCATTTTCACTTGATTTTTCCCGACGATCTCGTCAAACAACCCAAATTGCCCATAGAACTAATCGAAACTACTCTCTGGAAGAAATCAAGTCTAATTAATCCTAAAGAAGACATAAATTTAGTAAATTTTGCTTTATTTAGTACAGCGTAGGGGTGAGGATTGACGAGTTCGACAGCGATATGGGACAAGGTTTTGTATTGAGTCCCTTCGGATAAAATCTTTAGACCTCTTAAGTCAACAATTCACTTTCTTTTGTTTTTGGACTCATAGCTAACGAGTTGATTGAGCTCTGTATTCCTCATAATATTCTCTTCACTGACCGTGGTAACAGGATTTTTATTTTCGTGAGAGAATTCAACAATAGTTCTTGTCTCTACGGCTGGCTATAGTTCAGCGGAGTAGTCCCTGCCACCAACGAAACAGATTTCGCAGTTTCAGAAGCAGAGATATTAGCTAAAAAGAAGTCCCTACGTGTTGATTCCAAGCACCTCGAGGTAGTCAAGAAAAATGTAAGCAAAGCCCTGCAAAACTATATCTGATTAAGTTTAGCTTTAAAATAGCTTTTAATCAATCAAAAATATCAAAAATTTGTAAAAAAGTCTATAGATCAGTTAGTGACCTCAAACGACAAACAAGCAAGAGTATTTTCTCCTATTTTGGCTGTAGCCAGTACTCGGTCTCCTGACTGAACTGGAGCAACTCCTTCTGGAGTACCTGTAAGAATGAGGTCACCCTCATCAAGAGTCATGTACTCACTCACATAGCTGATTATGTCGTCAATTTTAAAGTGCATGCTTCCTGTTAAATCAGACTGTCTGACCTTTTCATTCACCTGAATCTCGATCTGAATTGCGTAGGGATCAACAGTAGGTGGAATAAAAGAAGATATGGGACAAAAGTTATCTTGACCTTTTGATATGGACCAAGGCCATCCTTTTGCTTTGGCGACTGTCTGTAAATCTGCGTAAAATTCGAGCTACCTCTGTCAGTCCAGTCGATGGCTAAGAAATAGCCTCCTACATAAGCCATAGCATCTTCTTTTTTTATGTGTGAGCCTCCCTTGCTTATGAAAACTCCCAGCTCAACTTCGTGGTCAATTTTATGAGTAGCTGCGATCGGCAAAGATAGCTTGGTAGGTTGGTAGTTGATGCTCGACCAAGGTTTAAGGAAAATTATTGGCTGATCTGGCACTGCGCTGCCTCCCATTTCTTTTACATGCTTTAGATAGTTTTTGCCAACACAGATTATTTTGGGGTTTCTTTGGAGAATTTTGCTTTAAAACAACTACATTAAAATATTTTAATATCATTTATTCTCAAATTTCTAGTATTCATACAGTATTGATTCGCATTTTACTAACAAAGGAAAAAGATTTTGAAAAATATATTCTTCGATATAGCATTTTTTGAGGTTGAAAATCAGATTAACTTTTGTGATATGTTTAAGGAGATACGATTATAGT
>Ga0169931_10014359_pt1 | contig 10728 bp, 8 predicted proteins | sample Kivu_15m_20L_FD_129675 | JGI IMG/M metagenome (GOLD analysis project Ga0169931, IMG submission 129675) | Freshwater microbial communities from Lake Kivu, Western Province, Rwanda to study Microbial Dark Matter (Phase II) - Kivu_15m_20L... | ecosystem: Environmental > Aquatic > Freshwater > Lake ... | reverse complement strand
TGAGGTTATTGGCGACTGCATCGCCCTTACCGGCTGTTATTAGCTCTTGGGCCGTGGTGTTGTCGAGGCCTTGGAATTTATCGAGGTTTTCGGCGACTGCATAGCCCTCACCAGCTGTTATTAGCTCTTGGGCGATTTGGTTGTGGTCGAGTGTATCAAAGAAATCTACATTTACCGCCAGAAACCAATAATCACCATCCTCTAGCATTGCTTGTACTATTGCACTTGGTTCGGTTTTACCATATATATACTGCAAATCTTTATTAAAATCGCGGTATTCTAATATTGCTTTTAGTCGTGGGTCTCTTTCGCTTTGAGAGAAGCTTTTAACATCATCTTCGATCTCGTAAATAAATACTAAATCTTCTTTTGTTAATTCTTGGTTGTCTATGAAGCGTGTATAAACATCAGTTAGGCGCTGCATGTTTTCAATCTTTTTATCGTAGCTTTTGGCGTCTTCAGGGTTAATTTCGTGCATTTTGGACTTTAAAATATCTAAAAACTCTGGCTCAACTCCTTGGTCGCCATCTGATCCGTCTTGCACACCACGGACTTCGGCTGTGAATTTTGCACTCTCACCAGTACCATTCATACCAATAGCTAATCTTGGTATTTTGTATTCACCACTCGAGTCTTTGGAGTAATAAACATAAAAATCCCCCTCATTTAAATAATTTTGAGCCATCCCTGGCGAATCGCCAATACACCAGCCAGTGCCCCCAGTGGTGTATGACAGATCATATGCCCGCTCAGAAATCCCTTCTGCGTCGTAGTCATCGCCGTAATCATTATAACCCCCTACCATATCGTACTTGATCCACTCCCCTGCTGTTGTGTTTAGAGTTTCTTTTGTTCTTAATTTGACCACATCGATTGCTTGCTTGTAGAGCTTGGCAAAGTTGGCATCTCCGCGGAGGTGTTTTTTGGTATCTGAATCTAATTGGGTATCTGAATTACTAGCTTCCGTCCTGTTTAAGCTGTAGTGGTTTGCCATAGTTTCAAAAACAAGAGCTAGGGCTTCGTAGTTTACCTTAGGAAACCTATTGAAAGTTCCAGGGCTACGGTCTTGGAACTTGTTGTTAATTACTTTATCGGAAAGCTTAACTATATTTCGGAAAGTGTAATACTTAAACCACATTGGGTACTTGGCACCATCACTAGATAGATAATCTATCCACTTATCTAAGCTTTCCTGCTGGTCAGCTCGAATTTGTTCGCGATACTTTTCAACCATCTCAGAATTTACCTGCTGTAGAATATCATCTGCCATACCTCTGCCTTCGTCTTCATATCTTTTTGCATCCATCTCGATTTTTTTCATTACTGAAACGTCATCGGTGCCAGTTATATAGGCCTTGTGTGCTAAGTTTTTGAAGCCTTCATAGCTCTCTTCGCTGGATTTAATTTGTTCGAGATAGCCTTCTAGCTCACTCATCCAGGCTTCAATTTTTGGTCCCGGCTCATTGGGCATGTTTTGGCCTGATTGGCGAGCTTTTTCAGATGCGTGTTCCACAGCAGGAGATAGATGAATTGCAGGAATGTTCTGCTTTTCATCGGCTCTACCATATTTATCGTATAGTGGGTGTTTTTCGGGCATTTGTATTAATACTTATGTGTTAACTATACATTATACTTATGGTTATAACAAAAAGCCCCAAATTTTGAGGGCTTCTTTGTTATTTTATTATCACTAATTGCTGGCTGTCGGTCGGTAGGTCTTTTTTGACAATCTTGAACTTATCGGTTGGTTCTACATCTTTGCCAAATTCAGCCTTAATCTTGGTTAACTCACCTTCATTTTCCATGATTGGGATGAGTATTCGTGGTTCTACTTGGGTGATAATCTTGTTCATCAGTTCAGACTTATCATCTTTAACTGAAATTGCGAGTAAATCTACCCCGCCCATTCTATCTAGCTGATCATCACTAAAGGTTGATTCCATATCAACTGCGTAAGTTACGTGCAAATCGTCTATAACTATACTGTAGCAGGTGTTTTCTGGGGTAATTTCAATTCCATCCACCATACTGCCAAGAACTTCATACTCGCCAGGGCCGTAAAAGGCCTTGAAATCACCCTGGAAGGCTTCAGGGCTACTAAATAGATACAAGTCAGCTTTAGTTTCTTTTTCAGAGTTAATAACAATAGTGGCGTTTTTGCCAGCTAATTTAATTGAGTTCTTGTTTGAAAATGTAATATCCATGCCAATTATTGTAACAGATTAAACACCTATGTTGCTAGGTGTTTGTAGCCTCATCAATCTTTTCTTTAACATAATCCGATCCCATAGTATCAAAGATTACGTCAATAATAGCAGCTACGGGTACGGCCAAGATAATTCCTATTGGCCCTAAGAGCGTAAAGCCGACTAGCGCTGCCAAGAGTATGATTACTGGCGAAACTCCGATAGCTTTATTGAACAGCTGTGGTGAAATTACGTTTGCTAAAATCAGCTGAATCAAAACTGTTAGGCCGATAAAGATCAAAGCTGCACTCGGGGATATAACCAAGGCTGCCAGTGTGGCTGGCACTGCGCCTATAAAAGCACCAATAAATGGCACGAATTGTAGAATGCCAGCAAATAGCGCAAGTGAGAGAGCTACTTTTACTCCAAGTAGGCTTAAAATGATATATGTTGTAATAAATACTATGAACGACATTATCAACTGATAGCGAATCCATCTTCCGAGCTTAACTGAACTCTCTCTTCCTATTTCTAGAATTTCCTTACGGCGCTCTTTGCCAGGAACGTATCTTACTACAGCCAGCAAAATCTCTCGTCCGCTCATTAAAAAATAAAATGTCAGCACCAAGAAGGTAATAAAACCAAACACACTTCCAATTACGCCAGTTGCAGCTTGCCCCACTTGATCAGCCAAGGCCTCCGGAGGCCTTCTTAATATTGAAACCATCCTATCAAAGCCTTCTAAAAGCAGCGGCTGGCTAGATAGAGTCTGCTCTATTTGCTTTTGGTAACTAGGAAAGTTGGTAAAAATACTGTTTACCTGGTTTGTAATACTTGGAGATATCGCAAAAATTAAATAACCCAATAAAACAAAAACTAAGGTATATATAACCGTTACTGCCAGCCATCGAGGAAAACGCATCTTCTCTAGTTTGCGAACTGAAGGGTTAAGACCTGCAGCAAAGATTAAACTTGCCACAATAATAACTACAACGCCAGATAAATACCAAAGCATTGCACACAAAGCAACAACAATAGCTAAATATACAAAGGACATTGGCGAAATAGTCACCGTTACTCTATCGCTACGTTTCATATGCCTAATTATCGCATAAATTATACTTTAAGCCAAAGTACTTATGCTTATTTATTCAGTTTTTTCTTCAGATTGAACGCTTACTTTTGTAGTTTCGTCCTCATTTTCGGTGAGTTCTTCTTTAGCATCTTTGGAATTAGGAAAAACGCCGATCTTATCGCAAAGTATAATCTTGTTTTCATCAAGAATGTCAGTTAAAAACCTATCATTAAGATTTCTTCTGTAGTCATAATCTTCAACGGTTAGGGCTGCGTAGTTCAATTCGCGACTCATTTCTTTTTCCATGTCAGCTACGACCCTTGCCAGCTGGGATTTATTCATATCTCCAATTATGAATATGTCAATCTGCTGGTTACTGCCTCTTACAAAGGCCCCTGTTAAAAAAGCCATTCGGACATTTCCAGCTTTTTGCAGTTGTTTTAGTATCTGGTCTTCCTCCTTGGTCTGTTTGATTTCCTTGGATTTAGCAGGAATTCTTTGGAAAATTGACTGCAATTCCTTATGAAACTTGTACTTCGGGTTAACTTCGTAGTATAAACGGTTGCTTTGGCTAACCGATCGAACTATGCCTATGTTTAATAAGTTTTGGAGCTCACGACGGACTGAATTTATTTGCTCATCAATTTTACGAGTGATTTCGCGTACGTAAAATGGTCGGTCTGGGTTGTTATAAAACAGACTCAAAAGCTTGACTCGCGTCTTCGATCCAAACAATTGTTCAAACATTTTTGCTCCCCTTCCTCTTGAAAAATTGTGTTCTAAAGCACAATTTACAGATTACTTAAGCTCATTATACGAACATTTGAACAAAATTTCTAGACTATTTGAATAAATTTTTATGGGCGTTTTGCGGCGAACTTTCGTGCACTATTTTCTAGTTCATCATTCAGCTCTTTGAGCTTAAGAGTTTGGCCACTATGTTTTATGGCCTGACGAATTAACCAATCAGCAACTTTTGGATTCTTTGGCAAAAATGAGCCATGCAAATAAGTTCCAATGGCATTTTTATAAATCACTCCTTCGAGCTTATCGTTAGGATTATTGCCATAACCTTTCTTAACCACGCCTAGTGGATTAGCTCTGCCTATAAACTCGGTGGCTCCACTGTGATTCTCAAATCCGACCAGCTGTCCAAACTTTTCTGATTGAACGACAATATTTCCAATCATGCGAGTATCAGTCGCTTTAGATATAATATTAAATAATCCAATACCTTGAATTTGGCCATAGTCATTGCTTATAAAATATTCACCAAGCAACTGATAACCCCCGCATACTGATAGCAGCGGCCCTCCAGACTCAACAAAATCTCTTATCTGACTGGCTTTTTTTAACAAATCGTTTGCAACTACCACCTGTCCTTTATCCTGTCCACCGCCAATAAAAATTAAATCAATATCATTAGGTATTTTTTCACCAACCTCAACTCTTACTACTTCATTTTTAATAGATCGCCAATTCATTCTTTGCTCTAAAGCCAAGGTGTTGCCATGATCCCCATAAATACTCATTCTTTCAGGGTATAAATGAGCTATTTTGATTTTTTTCATTGCCAGTACTCCTTTGCCTTTTCATCCTCAGCAACAATCTTGGATCTCATGCTCAGCATAGCTGTATATGTTGGTAATATGAAAATATTACTTCTCTTAGATGAATTTTTTTCTATCTTCTCTAAAAGCTTTGCCTCGTCTGGCTCCACAGAGACTCCTTTTAAGCCGGCATACTTTAGCCTTAGGGCCATATCGTAAGCCCTAGAACCGCCAACCAATATCTTGCCCTTGTAATCAGAGAGGTCCTCAAAGGCTGCATCCCAGAGCCAACTTATATCGCGCCCATCGGCATAGTTATCGTTAATAACAAACACTAAAAGCCTATCTTTCTCTTTTAAAAGATAGCTTTGAATTACTTGATTAAGCCCAGTTGGATTCTTGATTAGCAATAATAATAGCTCTCGACCCTTGTAGCTAAGAGCTTCGGATCTGCCAAATGCCGCAGAGGACTCATTGAGTGCAAAATTTATATCTTTATCAGATATTTCTAATGCAATCTTGGCAGTAGCAAAGGCAGCTACCGAGTTATAGACATTAAAAAGGCCCGGCATATCCAACTTTATAGCTTTTGTTGAATTATTTACAACAAATTTAATATTCTCTATACCCTTTTGCTTCACATCCTCAGCCATGAAATCTAATTTTGGCCTACTAAAGCCCCCTCTTTTGCCTCGATACCTACCTATATGACTAAAATACCTATCTGTGTAGTGCAGTTTTTCCTGTGTAAACGGATCAAATATGCTATCGGCGGTGTAATCGTGCTTCAATTTAGGTCCATTGTAGTTGGCTACCCCAATATATGTGGCTTTTCTTTCATTTTCTAGGTTGTAGCCTAGGCTAGCCACTAGAGGATCGTCTGCGTTTAGAACTAAATTGGCTCCAGGTAGGTCCTCGAATAAAGACCTGAAGCTTCTGGCAATTTTATCTAGCTCCCCATACCTATCAAGCTGATCCCTAAACAGATTTGTTACAACTATAGTCTCAGGCTTAATAGCACGGCAAACCTTGGGCATAAATGCTTCATCTACCTCAAATAAACCAACCTCGGCCGAAATTTTAGAGGAAATATCCGCAGTATCAGTTAGAGAAGAGATCAATCCGCGCTCCATGTTAGAGCCTGTCCTATTGTGAACATAGGTAATTCCAGCTTCATCGAGCATATTCGCTATCAGTTTAGTTGTGGTAGTCTTGCCGTTTGTACCTGTAACTACAATAATTCCTTTGGGGAAATTATTTAGCACCAACTTTTGTAAGATATCTTTATCAATCTTTTTAGCCACCATCCCAGGAAATGAAGATCCACCACTACCTGAGATTCGATTTACTTTAGAGGCTGCCTTAGCAGCTAATATGGCAATTAAACTACGCATATGCTTATTGTATCAGATACTTTCCAAGTATTGCTTAACGATCTTTAAAGCTTCGCTTGAATTTATCACCCAAGCAATGGCTTTATTGCGCTTAAACCAAGTGATTTGTCGCTTAGCCAAGTCTTGAGTGGCACTGTTTATTGTAGTTTCAACATCATTAAGCTTGATTTGACCATCCAGCATAGCACCCGCTTGTTTATACCCAATAGTCTGCAAGCTCGGACAATCTTTACCGTACTTTTTTTGCAAAGCTTCTACTTCTTGAACAAAACTATTATTCAACATATGCGTTGTTCTTTTAGCTATATTTTGCTTTAGCGTAAGCTTTTCTGGGTTTAGACCAATTATTTTACACTTTATCTTAAGCTTTTTTGTGTCACTTTTATCCACCGGTCCCCGCTCTACTAATTGGGTTACTCGCTGGATGTTTTTAACATCGATGCTATTCATTTCTTCAGGATAGGTTTTTTTAGCTAGCTCTAGTATTTGCCCTCTATTCATCTCGCTGAAATCAACACTCGGTTGGCTGTTTCTGAATTGATAATCGAACAGATAGGCATCTATGTATAATCCACTTCCACCAACGACTATAGGAAGCTTTCCGCGCGCACGAATATTTTCTACAGCTTCTGTGCATGCCTTCTTGAAGTCGGCTGCGCTGAATTTCTCACCTGGCTCAATAATATCTAAAAGATAATGCTTAACTGATTTCTGTTCTTCTAGGTCTGGCTTAGCTGTACCAATATCCATTCCTTTATAGATTGTTCTTGAATCGGCACAGATAATCTCGCCATTATATTTTTTGGCCACTTCTATTGCCAGTGATGTCTTGCCAGAGGCAGTAGGCCCCACTATAACCAGTAATTTATCTTTCATCTAAACTTTGCGTGTTGAAATTTCTTCGAGTATTGAATTAACAGCTTCATCTAAGTCCTTAGATCCCTCATCGCCAACGCCATGGCGCCGAATTGCAACAGAATTGGAGTCCTGCTCTTTCTCGCCCACCACTATAATCATTGGAACTTTAAGCTTTTCGGCAGTTCTAATGCGTTTACCTAGCGATTCTGAATCATCATCCAGCTTTACTCTTACATCTTCCTTGTATAGCTTCTCATGGACACTCTTGGCATATTCATTAAACTTATCTGACACCGGAATAATACGAACTTGCTCAGGTGCTAGCCATAGCGGAAAAGCACCAGCAAAATGCTCAATTAATAACATCATAAATCTCTCAAATGAGCCGAGTATGGCTCGGTGTATCATGACAGGACTTTTATCTGAACCATCCTTATCTGTATAGGTCAGCTCGAATCTCTTTGGCATTGCAAAATCTAGCTGTATGGTAGCCAGCTGGGTCTCTCTACTCAAGGCGTCTTTGAACATAAAATCTAGCTTTGGACCATAAAGTGCCGCTTCGCCTTCCATTCGCTTGGCACCAAGGCCCCTATCATCAGAAACCTTTTGCAACATTTCTTCGGCCAGTTGCCAATCGTCTGGATCGCCTATGTAGGATTCTGGAGTTTTAGGGTCTCTTACCGAGAGCGATACCCAGTGATCCCCCCACAAACCAAGATTTTGATAAAACTTCTTGATAACCTCTGCAATCAAGTCCGCTTCTTCTTGAATTTGATCTACAGTACAGAAGGTGTGGCCATCATCTACTGTAAAGCCCCTGGTTCTTTGTAGGCCTCCTATTTGCCCAGGCTTTTCATCGCGGTATTGCATGGTCTGCTCTGTGTAGCGAATTGGCAGATCCTTATAACTCCTTGGTCTAGAAGAATATATCTGCGTATGATGAGGGCAATTGACAGGCTTTAATACAAACTCTTGGTTATAGTGACTTTTAACCTCAAATAGCTCAGCCTCAAACTTTTCAGCATGGCCAGAGGTTTTATAGAGATCTATTTTTGCCAAATGAGGAATACTAACCGACTCCATATCATTGTCTCTGCCGATTTCATTCAGGACTTCTTTGAGCTGATTGATTATTACTGTACCCCTTGGCGTATACATTGGAAGTCCAGGACCAACTAAATCTGAAAACACAAACAAATCTAGCTCCTGACCAAGCTTGCGATGATCTCGCTTTTCAGCCTCGACTAACATTTGCAGATAGTCATTAAGCTCTGTCTTATTCTCAAAAGCCAGCCCATACACACGCTGCATCTGGGGGTTTTCTTCTTTTCCGCGCCAATAAGCTCCACTGGTTTTGTTTAGCTTAAAGCAGTCAGCTTGGATTTCAGAAGTATTTTCGACATGGGGACCGCGACATAAATCTACAAAGTCGCCAGTTTTATATATACTAACCTCTTTAACTTCTCCTTCGGAACCCTTTGCCAAATCATCATCACCAGCATCGGCAACCGCAGTTGTTCCTTTGGTTTTAAGATCATTAAGCAATTCAACCTTAAACTTCTGATTCTTAGATTCAAAATACTTAATAGCCTCATCAATAGGCCAATTCTCTTGCTCAAAAGGGAGCTTTTGATTGATAATTGAGCGCATTTCCTTTTCGATTGCTTTTAATTCAGCCTCGGTAAAATTCTCCTCTACCAAGAAATCATAATAAAAACCATTATCTATGGCTGGCCCAACGCCAAAGCTAGCTTCTGGCTTAATCTTTTGAATGGCAGCCGCCATTATGTGGGCTAAGCTGTGCCTTATCTTGTGTAACTGCTCTGAATTTTCCATTGTTCTCCTTTTTTTAAACAAAAAACCACCCTCGGTTGCCAAGTTCCGACTTTGTCGGAAGGTTCCACTTGGCTTATCCTGGTGGATCGCTCTTTTGCCCTGTACGCCCAGGCTTCGTAGCTCACTAAGTTGGTTAGGCTCAGCTCAAATGCTCTATTTATGAATCAATTTTAACCAAAAACTTAACTTTTTTCAACTTTATTCATGCAATTAAAAGATATGTTGTAAATAATTCAATAAACTTATGCTTTTAGATCTATAAAATGCTGGCAATTATCGCGAATCTACCTTCTGGCTCACCAGTTGCCATACTTCTTCGGTGCGAAAAATAATCTCTGTTGGCAAATGTATCGATCTTACTAATGTCTATGCTATTTTCAGATATACCAAGATCTATCGCCTGCTTTTTAAACTTATTTTTAATATCCATATGATACTTTTTGTCGCTATCATAGCTAAAATCACTACCCCAGAAATTTTTATCCACCCCTTCTTCACTATCAAAAATGTAAGATTCCTTTGAAATCGCTGCCCCCGCAATCAGCACCAACTCCTCGCGTTTTTTTGGTTTCATCAGCCTAACAGCTTCGGCCAAGATATTCAGCTCCACTCCTCTGCGCCCGGCATGCAAGACGCATATTTGGCTGCCAAGAGGATCGTATAAGACTGCCGGTATACAGTCCGCGACCACCAACATCAGCGCAACCCCAGCTTTGTCGGTGTATAAACCATCCCCGATCAGCTCTTCTTGCCTAGTTTTATCTGTAAGGTTTCCTTTGGGATTTTCTATTTTATGAATTTTTATACCATGCTCTAGCTTGACTATTGTGGAGTCTTTAGGTTGAATTCCGCATTTTTCCAAAAACTGCTGTCGGTTTTTGATAACATCAGCTTCATTTCCCCAAACAAAGCTCATATTACCATCACCTACTTCTGAAAACTCTACTTTTATGCCCAAATTATTCATTAAACCTCTATTTGCTGTTGGTGGGTCCTAGAGGACTCGAACCTCTGACCTCTTCCACGTCAAGGAAGCGCTCTAGCCAACTGAGCTAAGGACCCTTAATTGCTTGATTTTAGCTTATGTAGGTTTAATTTTCAATCTGAAGGAGCTACAGAAAGTGCTTTTTATCGGTTGGGTTACTAAGCTCCCGAGTTAAATCGCCCGCAAACCCAACCCTATTTAGATCTACATGGCCAGCATAAAAACTCCTAAGTGGCATTATGGTATTTTTACCATGCTTCTTGTTTATTTCATCAATTGCATAAGATAGCATCAGGGGTTTTTTATCGTTAAATATATTCAGTGGCAACTGTTTACTCATACTTGTATTAAAAAGCGTAATGCTCAGCTTTCTTACTGGCCTGTCTATAAAAAGTTTATTAAGAAGCATCTTGGAAAGTGTAATTATATCTTTATCTGATCTAAACATAGCTACTCTTTTGAAAACATCTCCCTGCCAAGTACTATCTATAAATCTTACACTTAAAGCAATTCCAGAAGCCGATAATTCCTTGCGCCGCAGCCTGCCCCCAAGGTTTACCGCTATTTTATTAACATATGTTGTAAGTTCCACATTGTTCTTGGGTGGATTAGGCATAGTCGTAACCTGATGTGAGATAGATTTATTAGCTTGAATCTTTTCGATATCGACTTCAAATCCACGCATACGCAAGTACCATTTGCCCCCATTAACCCCTAGTTTGCTCCTTAAAAATCTCCAGTTAGCATTATAAAACTGCCATGGATTTTGGATGCTCAAATTATAAAGCTGGCGCGCCATTCGAAAATTTATTCCAGTCATATCTAAAAGCGAGATAGATTTATA
>Ga0169931_10014358_pt1 | contig 10729 bp, 9 predicted proteins | sample Kivu_15m_20L_FD_129675 | JGI IMG/M metagenome (GOLD analysis project Ga0169931, IMG submission 129675) | Freshwater microbial communities from Lake Kivu, Western Province, Rwanda to study Microbial Dark Matter (Phase II) - Kivu_15m_20L... | ecosystem: Environmental > Aquatic > Freshwater > Lake ... | reverse complement strand
CGCTGGTCTTGCTCCTCCTCGCCGTCCTTCTTACCGGGATGCTTGCCTCCCTGCTCGCGTTGCGGGCCCTTGCGCGGTCGCCACTCCTCGCGTCGCTGCGGGGCGAGTAGGTTGGCGAGACCAGAGCGGGCCGTTCTCTCCTCCCTCTTCTGACAGATCTCTTTTTGATCGAAGCCGATTTTGTTACAGTGTGCGCTGGTCTTCCCGGGATGGGAGCAGATGGCGGTGGGCACTCTCTCTTTTTTGGAGGGGGGAGATCTGCTCGGCCAGGAGCCAAAAGGAGTGGAACGAATGAATGAGTCTGCGACCGCACAGAGAGCGGCCCTGCGCCCGCGACGGAACCCGGTTGGAAGGGGAGTGGGCTGGGCGCTCGGTTGGGTGCTGGTGATCCTTCCCTGGATCACGGCCCAGGACTATCCGCAATGGCGCGGGGGGACTCGGGATGGTCAGATCGCCGGGCTCCCCGTGCGCACGACGTGGGGGGAGCAGCTCCGCCCACTCTGGTCTCTGCCGGTCGGTGCTGGCTACGCCACTCCCCTCGTTGTCGGGGGGCGCATCTTTGTCCACGCGCGTCGCGCCGAAGAGGAGGAGGTCCTGGCCATCGAGGAGTCCACCGCGAAGACCCTCTGGGCCGATCGGTATCCGGCCCCGTATCAGGTCGATTCAGCCGCCGTGGACCACGGCAAAGGGCCAAAGTCGACCCCGATCTTCGCACAGGGCCGGCTCTACACCCTGGGGATCTCAGGCATCCTCTCGTGCTATGACGGCGCCAAGGGAACCCTCCTCTGGCGCAAGCGCTTTACGGACCGGTCTCCCTCCGCCTCTCCCGTCTTTGGCACGTCGGCCTCTCCTCTCGTCGACGCCGGTACCCTCTACCTGCACGTCGGTGGGACAGGGAAGGGCGCCCTCCTCGCGCTCGAGGCGGGCAGCGGAAAGGAGAAATGGGCCTGGACCGGCGACGGTCCCGGCTATGCCTCCCCCGTTCTGGCCGACCTCGGCGGCGTCCGGCAGCTGATCACACAGACCGAGCGCTTCCTGGTGGGGCTCTCTTCGCAGACGGGCCAGCTCTTATGGAAACTGCCCTTTGAGACCGCCTATCGGCAGAACATCGTCACCCCACTCGTCTGGCGTGACCTGATCATCTTCTCTGGCATCTACAAGGGCGTCACCGCGATTCGGGTCCGCCGCGACAGCCAGAGTCCGAACGCGTCGTGGACGACCGAGCAGGTCTGGCACAATCGCGAATTCTCGATCTACATGAGCTCTCCGATTCTCACGGGGGATCTGCTCTGGGGCCACAGCCACCGCAACAAAGGCCAGTTCTTCTGCCTCGACGCCGCAACGGGGCGAGCGCTCTGGTCCGGAGAGCCCAGGCAGGGCGAGCACGCCTCGCTCTATTACGCCTACGGCCAGCTCTTCCTCCTCAACGAGATGGGGGACCTCTTGATCACCACGCCCGATCCGCGCCAGCCGCGGCTGCTGCGCCAATTTCATCTGGGAGAGAGCCCTCTCTGGGCTCACCCGGTCATCTATCGGAACCAGATCCTCGTGCGCGACCAGACCCACCTGCGTCTCTACCGCTTGTTTACGGAATGAAAACCGGGGGGAAACACCACGATCGACGAGCGATCTGGGGGAAGACGGAAGGGGAAAGGAGTCTCGATGTTGGAAGGATTACGGGTCGGAGAGACGATCGAATTGGAGCGGGACATTCCAGCGGAGTGGTCGATCTCGACCATCGATCCAGCCTTGCCGGCCGTCCTCGGGACCCCGGCAATGATCGTCCTGATGGAGATGGCGGCCGCAGAGGGGATGGTCCGCTTCCTCCCAGAGGGGCATATCTCGCTGGGCGTGGAGGTGAGTGTGCGCCATCTCGCCGCGACCCCCGTCGGAGAGCGTGTCCGGGCACGCGCGACCGTCATCGAGGTGGCTGGTCGGCTCGTCAAGTTTGAGATCAAGGCGCACGACAGTCAGCAGTTGATCGGGACCGGGACCCACGTTCGCTCTGTCGTCGAAGTCGCCCGATTTCTCCGCCGGCTGGAGAATCGGCTCCCCGCTCTCGGAAAGGAGCCGGTATGAGCCTGTCGTTCTCCCTGGCGCTGCTCGGAGGCCTGCTGCTCGGGATGACCGCTCTCTGGTGGGTCAGCCTGAAGCGACGCGACGCGAGCCTCGTCGACCGCTTCTGGGGAATGGGCTTTGTCGTTGTCGCCGTCGCCGTCTGGGGGAGCCTGGCGCAGCCATCGACGCGGGCATCCGTCTTTCTCGGTCTGACCATCCTGTGGGGGCTGCGCTTGTCGCTCTATCTCTCCTGGCGAAACTGGGGACACGGGGAGGATCGGCGCTACCAGGCGATCCGGCAGCGCTATGGGGCACGCTTCCCCCTGCTGAGTCTGCCAGTCGTCTTCCTCTTTCAGGGAACGCTCGTCTGGGTCATCTCCTGGCCCTTGCAGGCGTTCGGGGGAGAGGCTCGCCCGTGGGGGCTGGCGGAGACGCTCGGAGTCGTCCTCTGGGCGATCGGGTTTGCCTTCGAGGCGGGAGGGGACTGGCAACTGGCGCGCTTTCTTCGCCATCCCGCCAATCGTGGCCGCATTCTCGACCGCGGGTTCTGGGCGCTGACGCGCCATCCCAACTATTTTGGCGACGCGATGATCTGGTGGGGGCTCTCCCTCCCAGTCGTGGCATTGGGTGGATGGTCGATCGCCCTGGCGATCTCTCCGCTGCTGATGACCTTTCTGCTGATGCGCTTCTCCGGCGTTCCTCTTCTCGAACGTTCGCTGGTCGAGCGTCGACCGGGATACCACGACTACATGGCCCGCACCAACGCCTTCTTCCCGGGCTGGCCCCGACGACGCGATCCGGATGAGAACGAGACCGGGCCCGAGGCGGCCCGTCAGGCGATCCGCCAGCAGCGGATCGGGCTCTGGGTGTTGCTGACGGTCCTGCTCCTGGTGGTTCTCTACCGCTGGATCCGGCTGGGGGGAGAGTGAAGGAGGGGCGACAGCCATCTTTGATCGCGATCGTTGGTCCCACCGCCTCTGGGAAGAGTGACCTCGGGATCGCGCTCGCCGCCCGGCTGCAGGGCGAGATCATCAACTGCGACTCTGTTCAGGTCTTTCAGGGAATCGAGATTGCCACCGCCAAAGTCCCGCTGGCGGAACGGCAGGGCATTCCCCACCACCTCCTCGACCTCGTCCCCTCAACCTATGAGATGACCGCGGTCGAGTGGGCGACTCGCGCCCGGGAGGTGATTCAGCAGATCGAGGCGCGCGGCAATCGGGCCTTCTTCGTTGGCGGAACCGGCTTCTACCTCAAGGCGCTGACGATGCAGTTCTGCGATACTCCCCCGATCGACCCAGGCATCCGGCTTCGTCTGCAGGAGCTGCTTCGCCGTCGCGGGGCCGACACGCTCCATCGCCTCCTGTGCCGAGTCGACGCTCCGCTGGCGACGCTCTACTCCCCACGAGACTGGTCCCGGGTCCTTCGTGCGCTCGAAGTCCGGTTTTCAACCGGTCTGCCCTTGTCCGAATGGCAGCGCCGCTCTCCTGTCCGCGCCACCCCGGAGGCCGCCCGTCTCCACTACTTCGTTCTGCGCCCACCCCGCGAAGCCCTCTACCAGCGGATCGATCGCCGCGTCGAGGAGATGGTCGCCCGTGGACTCCTCGCCGAGATCGAGGCCCTTCTCGCCGAGGGGGTCCCACCCACCGCCCGGGCTTTTCAAGCGCACGGCTACAAGCGGTTTGTCGAATACCTCCTCGGCCAGCGCACGCTCGACAGCGCCATCGAACAGATGAAACTCGACACGCGCCATTATGCCAAGCGCCAGTGGACGTGGTGGCGGGCCCAGTCCCCCACCGTCTGGCTTGACGGATTTGGGAGTGAGCCCGCCGTCCTCGCGGCGGCGCTGCAGGCGATCGAAGAGATCGACGCCTCCCCGCCTGACCTTACTGCTTCCGGAACTGTTCCATAAACTCGACCAGCCGCTCGACCCCCGCCCTGGGGAAGGCGTTGTAGATCGAGGCGCGAAGTCCTCCCACCGAACGGTGCCCTTTCAGCCCGTCGAGTCCGGCCGCTGTGGCCTGCCGCAGGAACGACTTCTCCAACTCCTCGCTTGGCAAGCGGAAGGTGACGTTCATCAGGCTTCGGCACTCCCGCTCGGCGTGTCCCTGGTAGTAGCCCTCGGAACCATCGATCGCCTGATAGAGCAGGGCTGCCTTCTCCTGGTTCTGCGCGTGAATCTGGGCGAGCCCCCCCACCTCGTTTCGCAGCCACTTGAAGACCAGTCCGCAGAGGTAGATCGCAAAGCACGGCGGTGTGTTGTACATCGAGCCATTCTTCGCCATCACGCGATAATCGAGCATGGCGGGGAGTCCCTCGGGAATCCGATCGAGCAGATCGTCGCGCACGATGACGATCGTCACCCCGGCCGGTCCCGCGTTCTTCTGCGCGCCCGCATAGATCAACCCGTAGCGGCCGATGTCGACCGGTCGGCTGACGAAGTTCGACGACATGTCACAGATCAGCGGAACACTACCCGCCGCCGGCTCCTCCTGAAATTCGACCCCGAAGATGGTCTCATTGGAGGTGAAGTGGAGGTAGGCGGCTGCAGGGTCGAGAGCGATCTCTCCCGCGCTCGGCAGGCGATTGAAATTGGTAGCGGCTGTGCTCGCCGCCTCCCGGACCTGGCCCAACTTCCGGGCCTCCTTGATCGCGCCCTGCCCCCAACTCCCGGTCAAGAGGTAGTCGGCGCTCCCCCCTTTCGGGAGCAGGTTCATCGGAATCATCGAAAATTGCAGGCTGGCTCCCCCCTGCAGGAAGAGCACCCGGTAGTTGTCCGGGATGGCGAGGAGGGCGCGCAGATCCTCTTCCGCTTCCCGAATGACCGTCTCGAAGGTCGCCGATCTGTGGCTAACTTCCAGAATCGACATCCCGACGCCGGGAAGCGAGTAGAGGTCCGCCTGGGCCTGTTTCAGCACCGTCTCCGGAAGGACCGCCGGACCCGCGCTGAAATTGAAAATTCGCTCTGTCGTAGCCATTGTCTCTCCTGTCTGATGTAGTCTTATGAGGATGAGTGAATGAGTGGTCGAAGTGGGAAACGAACGCCGGCCGCGGCTCAGATCCGCAGCAGGCTCGCTTCGAGGATGTCGGGATTGCCTTCGCGGATGCGGGCCATCTGTTCCGGTTCCAGGGTGCCGTTGAGTTCGATTCGCGCCAGCGCGGCCTCTCCCCCGTCGAAGAGGAGGTTCTCCATCTGCTGGACGTTGAGGTCCGCCGCCTTGACCTGATTGAGGACGTGGGCGAGGACGCCGGGGCGATCCTTATGCCGAACCACCAGCAGGTGGGTCGCCGCCGACCGCCGGGCGAGGTTGACCGCGTGCAGGACCTTGCCCGTCTCGAAGTAGGTTCCAATGATTCGGACCGTCTCCGCGGCAATCGCCTCCTGCGCCTGGTCGGTCGATGCGCCGATGTGGTGCGTACCATAGACGCCCGGCAGCGAGACGATCTCGTCCCGGAACTCGCCAGTAGCCGTCGCCGGCTCCTCGGCGAAGACATCCAGTCCCGCCCGCAGCCCCTTTTCGCGGATCGCGTCAGCGAGGGCCGATTGATCGATGATCTCGGCGCGCGAGGTGTTGAGGACGAACGACCCGGGCCTCATCGTCTCGAAGACCGAGCGGTTGATCAACCCTCGCGTCTCGGGCGTCAACGCCAGGTGAAGGCTCAGCACATCCGCTTCGTGGGCCACTTCGAGGATGGTTTGACGGAATCCAATGCCCATTGCCGCGGCTCGTTCCGGCGTCAATCGACGACTCCAGCCCAGGACACGCATCCCGAAGCTGTGGGCTCGGACGATCATCTCCTGGCCGATCTGTCCCAGCCCGATCAACCCGAGCGTCCGCCCGTGAAGCCCTCGCGCCTGGCTGTACGTCTTCTTCTTCCACGCGCCCGCCCGCAGATCGGCCACGTTGTCCGGGATTTGCCGATCGAGACTGAGCATCAATCCGAAGGCGAGCTCCGCGACCGCGATCGAGTTCTTGCCAGGGCAGTTGGCGACGAAGATCCCCCGCGCCGAGGCGGCGGCGACATCGATCGTGTTATAGCCAGCCCCGGCACGGACCACCAGACTCAGCCGCCCCCGGCTGACGCCCGCCTCCATCATCTCTTCCGTGACCCGCGTCGACCGGACGACCAGGACCTCGGCCCCGCTCTCGACGATTGCGCTCGTCAGGGCTTCGTCCCGCAGGTCCGGCTGGTACGAGGTCCGGCACCCAAGCTCGATCAGCGCGTCCAGTCCGCTCTGTTCAAAGGGATCAGCGATCAGGACTTTCACGGTGGATTCTCCCTTCAGATGAGGTGGCTCAACAACCCATCCCGAAGCTTGGGCTCAAACCAGGTCGACTTCGGCGGCATGATCTCGTCGGCGTCGGAGATCTCCATCAGCTCCTCGACCGTCACCGGTGAGAGCGAGAAGGCAACGGCCGCGCGCCCCTCGTCGACCAGCCGCTCCAACTCCTCCGTCCCCCGGATCCCCCCGACAAAATCGATCCGCTTGTCGGTCCTGGGATCCTCAATTCCCAGGACGGGGGCCAGCAGCAGGTCCTGGAGCAGGCTGACGTCGAGCCGGTCGATCGCGCGCGGTCGCGCCGCCAGCTCAGCGCGCACCCGCGCCCCATACCATTGCCCCGCCAGGTAGATCGAAACGTGCCCGCGCTCCGGCGGGGTCGGCGACCCGTTCGGCTCCACCTCGAAGGCCTCACCGATTCGCGCCAGAAACTGCTCTGGCTCCAGCCCTGCAAGGTCTCGCACGACCCGGTTGTAGGCCAGGATCCGCAGCTGATCCGCCGGGAAGAGAACGCACTGGAACGAACGGCAGGGCGCGTCGGCGGGAAGCGAGGGATCCTCGCGCAGCAGCTCCTCGCAGGCCCGGCTGGCGCTCTTGGCCCGATGGTGGCCATCGGCAATGTAGAAGCGGGGAATCTCGCCAAACATCTCCTCGATCATCCCGTTGAGCGCAACCGGAACCCGCCAGATCGTGTGGCCAATTCCATCGGGCGCTGTCAGCTCGAAGAGCGGCTCCCGTGTCGTCAATCCCAGCACCAGCTCGTCGATCAGCGGGGTCCCCCGGAAGGTCAGGAAGACCGGCCCGGTCTGCGCCCGCAGCGTCAGAATATGCCGGGTCCGGTCGTCCTCCTTGTCCCGACGCGTCCGCTCGTGCCGACGGATGATCCCCTGGTCATACTCTTCGACCGAGCAACAGGCGACCAACCCGGTCTGCTCCCGCTCCCCCATCCGCAGCCGGTAGAGATAGAAGCTGGCCTCCGTCTCGGTCTGTAATGGTGCGGCGGCAATCAACCGGTCGAAGTTGGTTCTTGCCCGCGCATAGACCTCGTCTCCATACGGGTCTGTCCCCTCCGGCAGCTCGATCTCCGGACGGGAGACCCGCAGGAAGCTCAATGGATTCCCTCCCGCCAGCTGCCGCGCCTCCTGGGTGTTGACGACATCATAGGGCACGCTGGCAACGGCTGCCGCCTCCCCCGGGCTCGGGCGTAAGGCCTGAAATGGCTTGACGATCGCCAAGATCTGTTTCTCCTTCCTGCTGTTTGTGCTCCGACTGGCCCCCTCTCGGGGGGCGATCCTTCTCTTCGGCTACCGGGGCAGTACCTTCTCGATCTCTCGGCGCAGCACCTCCCGATCGAAGATGCCCAAACGGGTATAGACCATCCTGCCGTTCGCGTCATAGACAAAGGTCGCCGGCAGGGTTCCCGGCCAATCCTTGCGGACGACGTCGATCATCTCCTGGGGATCATCCACCTGCTGGATGAAGTTCGGATAGCTCGCTTGCTGGTTGCGCAGAAAAGGGACCACCTTGGTCTGCAGATCCTCCGGATCGTCGGCACTGATTCCGATGAAGCGAACTCCGCGATCTCGCAGCTCCCGATCGAGCCGGACCAGCTCCGGGAACTCGGCGACACACGGACCACACCACGTCGCCCAGAAGTTGACGACGACGACGCGCCCCACCGACTCACGCAGCAGAGGCGCATACCCCTCCGGCTTGAGCAACCGAACGGCTGGCACCGTCTTCTCCGGGGCGGGCGCCTGGCCCCCCATAGTTTGCCTGACTCCCTGGTCTGTCCCCGCCGTCACCGAGGCCTCCACGGTGCGCACGATCGGGCAACCCATCGCCACCGTCTCCGCGACTCGCACCGGCTTTCCCGCGAACACTTCGCCGAGCGCCTCACGCAGATCCGATCGAGTGACGCTCCGCGGCTGGTGCGAGTTGTCGATCCGCCCCTGATACCGAAGATACCCTCGCCCGTCCAGGAGAAACACGTGCGGAGTACGCACGACTCCATACGTGTCCGCCAGGAGGCCTCCACGGTCGCGCAACACCGGGAAGGGAAGATCGGCCGCCTTCATTCCCTCGCGAACCTCCTCGTCCGATTCATTGGCGCTGGCGTTGATCGCTAATATCTCCAGGGAGTGGGCCGACCCAAAGTCGCGAGCCAGGGCCTGCAATCGCTCCGTGTAGGCCCGCGAGATGGGGCAACGAACCGAATGGAAGGTCAGGAGCACCGGTCTTCCCTGGTACTCGCTCAACCGGTGGGATCGTCCATCGAGGTCCGTCAGCTCGAACTCCGGGGCCCGCTCTCCAATCACCGGCCCCCCGACCGTCGAGGCCTCCGCCAGTCCCCCTGCCAGCATGAGCAGCCCCCAGAGGCAGACGCTCGCTGGAATCCATCTTCGACGAGTGGTCTTTGTGGTTCTCTTCACGTTGCTACGCCTCTCCCGAGCCAATTCCTGTTCTTGAAGGGGACCACGCCGAGTCGGCCCCGCTTGGCAGTCTGGTTAGAGCTTCTCCGCGACCGACTTTGCCTGAAGGAAGAGGGCAAGATAGTCCCGCCCTCCCGCCTTCGAATCGGTCCCAGACATATTGAATCCCCCAAAGGGGTGGACATCCACGAGCGCCCCGGTGCACTTTCGGTTGAGATAGAGGTTCCCGACGTGAAAGTCACGCCGAGCCTGCTCGATCCGTGTTCGATCCCGCGAGTAGAGCGCCCCGGTCAGTCCGTAGATCGTGTTGTTGGCAATATCGAGCCCCTCTTCAAAATCACGGGCCCGCAGGCACGCCAGGACCGGACCAAAGATCTCCTCCTGGGCGATTCTGGCGCCCGGAGCGACCTCGCCAAAGATGGTCAGCGGCAGAAAGAAACCCTCCCCTTCGAGGGCGTGACTACCCCCTCCGGTCAGGAGCCGCCCCTCTTCCCGCCCAACCTCCAAGTACTGCCGAATCGAACGAAAGGCCTTCTCCCCGACGACCGGACCGGTGAAGCATTGCCCTTCGCGCACATCCCCCACCACCAGCGCTTCGGTCAGCGCTACCACCCGGTCGACCACTTCGTCATAGACGGAATCGACGATCACCGCGCGTGAACAGGCCGAGCATTTCTGCCCCGAAAAGCCAAAGGCCGAGGCGACAATCCCCGCGGCCGCCGCTTCCAGATCGGCGGTCTCGTCGACGACGATCGTGTCCTTCCCCCCCATCTCCGCCACCACCCGTTTGATCCAGCGCTGCCCGGGGGAGGTCCGCGCCGCCAACTGGTTGATCCGCAGCCCCACCTCCATCGACCCGGTGAAGGAGATGAATCTCGTCAACGGATGCTCGACCAGGGAGTCCCCTACTGTCCCCCCACTCGCGGGCAGAAAGTTGAGTACCCCCGGGGGGAGGCCGATCTCCCCGAGCAACGCGACAAAGCGTGCCGCAATCACCGGACTCTCACTCGAAGGCTTGAGCACAACCGTATTTCCGCTCACCAGCGCCGCCGTCGTCATTCCCACCAGAATCGCCAGCGGGAAGTTCCACGGCGGAATGACCAACCCGACGCCAAGCGGCAGGTAGAAGACCTCGTTGACTTCATCCGCGAGCGGGGAAGGGGTGAGGGGTTGCGGCTGCCCATACCGCAAGGCTTGCCGGGCATAGAACTCCATGAAATCGATCGCTTCGGCCGTGTCCGCCTCCGCTTCCGCCCAGGACTTTCCCACCTCTAACACCATCCAGGCGTTGAACTCGTCCTTGCGCTGCCGCATCAGCGCCGCGGCCTGCAGCAGATACCGAGCCCGCTGCTCGACGGGAACGTGCTGCCAGTCCCGAAACGCCTCGCTCGCCACCCGGATCGCCCGGTCTCCCAACTCGGGGGTCGCCCGGTGCACCTCTCCCATACTCTCGCTTCGCCGCGAGGGATTCCAGGACGAGAGCAGGTCTCCCGTATAATGGCGCTCTCCCCCGATGATCACCGGATATTCCTGGCCAAGCCCCCCCGCGAGGCGCTCCAGCGCGCCCCGCATCGCTTGCCGGTTCTCCTCCCGCGTCCAATCCCGGTACGACTCATTCTTGAAAGGCGGTAGATTCATCTCGATGATCCCATCCTGATCTGTCCATTTGCACTGCTGGATGACCCCGCTGACCTCTGGTCAGAGCTCTCGGTGATCACTCACGCAGTCCATTGGGCCCTGAAATTCTACCAGGGTGGCGCCACATCCTCCCGCCGAAGGGGGCGCGTCCCGGTAGGTGGTGACAAACTCGGTTCGGTCAAGAATCGAACGAACGATTGCCCGCTGCACCCCGACCCCCTTTCCGTGAACCAATCGCACCCCGGAAAATCCCAACCGATGAGCCTCTCGCAAATACTCTTCCACCACCGCTTTGACCTGGGCCGGGGGGATGGTGTGCAGG
>Ga0169931_10014357_pt1 | contig 10731 bp, 8 predicted proteins | sample Kivu_15m_20L_FD_129675 | JGI IMG/M metagenome (GOLD analysis project Ga0169931, IMG submission 129675) | Freshwater microbial communities from Lake Kivu, Western Province, Rwanda to study Microbial Dark Matter (Phase II) - Kivu_15m_20L... | ecosystem: Environmental > Aquatic > Freshwater > Lake ... | reverse complement strand
TTTACTGCAGCAGTCCAGTAGTCAATGCGAAAAATGACGGTCTCTTGCCTCAACATTGAAAGAGGGCCAAATCCAGCCGTTCCCAAGAGCACAACAAGCCCTGATGCTAATGAAGCAAAGAAAACTGCCAGAGTGGAAAGAAAGCTGAACTTTTGGCGAAACTTGTAGGTTAGCAAAAACACGAGCCCCGCAAGGAAGACTCCTATTCCTTGAATTGACTGTGATATTCCAATCAAGAAAAGATTAAGAAGCAATATAGCAAGATAAAAAAGTCGGGAGGATAAACTCAAACGCTCGAGAAGAATTCGAGATAAATAAGATATCGATGTTAAGCCAAGGAAGCTAGACATAAAGTTTATATTTCCGAGAGTTGCAACCATTAACTTTTGAGACCAATTGATTGGATCCAAATCCATCAACTGTAAGAGGGTATAAAGAGTTATGAAGTAACCCAACTTGTCAAAAGAAATTCGAATAAGGCTCAGTGAAGCAGTTGAAGAAATTTTGGCAGCAGAGAGCATGAGAACAATGAATGCAAGATACGTTAACAATCCAGTTGATCTACCCCAAACACCCCAGAACTGCTGATATGCGGGAGCGGAGTTGATGAAAGAGGAAATTAAATAAGAAGTTATAAAAATAGCAGAAGTAATAAAAAGTATTCGATTTAAGCGATTAACACTCTCGAATTCAACTAACAACCAACCCAATAAAAAAGCAGCTCCGGTGGATAGAACAAACATCTTTGGCAGATTTATCGGATCGTAGGCAGTCCAAGGATTAATGACAACAGTCGAAAAGATGCCAGTGAGAACCAAAATTCTCGTTGGCGTGATAGCTTTCAAAATAAACACGTAGCCAACGATACTTTAGATTGCGGATTCAGGGCAATATTGCAAAGGTGGTTTAGTCCTTAAATCAGCCTTGACCCTCAATCAGAAGATGGATCCCGAGTGGCAATCCCGGGGCATCGATGAGCAAGGTTCGCGAATAAACCCACCGGTTTTTGCCATTAATCTAATGTCGACGTCAATCAATATGGAATTTGTTTGTAGATCCGTGAATTTACTGAAAAAGTTTTTTGCTTTGAATTCAATTAGTTAATAGTCATTCTTAATGTCAGTAAATTTCTTTAACTTTCAAGTAATTCCATTAACTTAACGATAGATATCAACAAAGTAATAATCCAAAGAGTGACTAATAGCTCTTTGAACTTACTTAGTAGTTCCAGTTCGCAAACTCATGAGCTCTGCTTGACGGTCAAAGTCAGGTACTGATTCTCTAACTTCAGCAAATGTACCCTGAGCTATGACTTCTCCCTTATTCATGTAAATTACTTTATTTGCTGCCAAAACTGTTGAAAGTCGATGAGCAATCATGACAACAGTGACCTCGTTCCCGAGCTTCTGAATAGCATCAGAAATCTGAGATTCTGTTATGCCATCTAAAGCGCTAGTGGCTTCGTCCAACACAAGAAGTCTTGGAGTGTTAAAAACTGCGCGGGCAATCCCCAAACGCTGACGTTGGCCACCGCTGATTCGAGTTCCTCGATCGCCCACTTGTTGTTCGAGCCCGTCTGGGAGTTCGTTAACAAAGTCCATGAGTTGCGCTACTTTAAGAGCTGATAAAACTTTCTCCTCATACTTTTTATCGGGAGTATATCCAAGCATTACATTCTCTCGAATTGTGCCGTTAGCAATCATGACATCTTGCGGCATGTATCCGATAGCACCTGGCCAAGTTGAAATTGCATCTAGCGGCTTCAGTCCGTTAATAAGCACTGAACCTTCATCGGGCTCAATAATCCCAAGCATAAGGTCAATGATTGACGTCTTTCCTGCACCAGATGGACCGACTAATGCAACGATATCTCCTGGTTTAATAGTAAGAGAAACATTGTTTACTGCTTTATAATCTTTGCCTGGGTAGGAGAGTGTGACATTTTGCAACTGAATGGAAGAATTAAAACCTTCATGGATAAAATCTATGCTTTCATCTTCTTTCCATTCGATTTCTAAAACTCCCAAGGTATCAATCAAATCTAGTGTTGACCCAGCCATCCCCGTATTTCCTCGAATTGTTAGGCTACTTTGATGGACACGGAGTATGGCTGGAGCTATCCGCATGCTAGCAGCGAAAAAAATACTTAGCGTTGCAACTGCTCGGGCAACATCATTTGTAACAAATTGAATTGCGCTAATCAATAGGCTCCCAACTACTATTGCAACTTCAAAAACATATTTGCTAATGTTAGGCATGAAGGCCATTTCTGCTGTCACTGAAGCAAGTTCATGTCTTTGCTCGCCTATGACTTTCGAGTAGTGAAATCGCCGATTCTTTACAACTAGCTCTCGGTAAGAAGCGAGAACTTCAAGAATTAATGAATTGCTATCGATATTTGTTTGTCGATTCTTCTCTCCGAGAGTTTTCACTCTTGATTGCATCAAGCGATAAAGAAGAAAGGCGATTGAAGCAAAGAGAGTGAAAGTTGTAGCTGAAAGTAAAGGGTCAATTACAAACAGTCCTATTGCCATAACTAGCAGCAAGGAAGTATCAGAAATAAGAGAAATAAAGGTTGCCAATACGCCAATGGTAATACTTCCGACTCCTGTGGTCAGAGCAAAGAGAGTTTCCTGATTAGACTTACTCTGAACAGTTAACAGCGGCTGTGCAAGAAGCCTGGATACTAAAACTGATGACAATTTTGCACCCCTATAGCTTAAAAAATAGAGAATTCTCTTGATTAATATCATCGAAAGTAGTGTTTTGAATACCATTATCGATACGGCAAGTACTGCCAAGATCGTCACCTGGGTTTGTAAATCAAAACTTCCAAGTTGTAATTGTTCCAATAACCATTGGACTCTATCTCCGGGAACCTTTGCGCCTATTCCATTAATCGTTAATGAGCCAATTACACCAATCAAGCCCACACCGACCAAATCAAGTCCTCCAAGAAAAATCTGAATTAGAATAACTACAAGAACTTTTTTTCGGTCAGAGGAGGACAGAATTGAGGCTGACCTATAAAGGACTGAACTTTTTAAACGAATCTTTTTCCCACTCACGAAGTTCATTCTAACTCACGAAGGATATTTTGGGTTGTCTTATCGACATCGTTAATCTCAGCAGCCTTTGATCTTAGAAATACTCTTAAACGCTCTTTTTCCCTTGTACTTACTTGATTCAATCGAATGATCTGTTGATCAATAGTTGGAATAGATTCAAACCCTAGGGCCTGAAGCACATAGTTCATTCCAGTCAATTTCAAAGCCTGTTCTTCTGAGGAAATAACAAAGCACCCACATAAAGCACCCTCGATTACAGCCTTGTCAACTGACTTAGGGGTGCCCGTAAATATCGAGTCGAAGTTGCTCAGGGCATTAGGAATTTCCGAGTAAGTAATAGCCTTTTCCAAAATTAAGGTAACACCCTTTTTTTTGGCTTCTTTCAATAAGTATTCTGAATACTTACCTGTGTTGTCAGCGGGACCGAGACAGGTGATTTTTATATTTGTCACTCTCGAAATTGAAACCGCTTCTATAAGGGACTCGATTTTTTTAACTGGAGTAACTCTTCCCAAGGCTACAATTCCATCTCTTTTATCAGGCAGCATTGAAAGATCTGCGATAAACCTTTGACTCTTTATTCCGTGGCCAACGTATTTAACTTTAGCTCCAGAAATTGGATTAGAGCCGGGTATTGAGGAAAAAATCTTATCCGCAAATCTATAAGAGAACTTTAAGCTAATTGACTTCTTCGAATGTGAGTACCACAAACCTTGCTTAACGCCCATTAATTTGTAAAACAAACCTGTGATAAGTAATGATCTTGTCGACATATGGTGAAAAACAGTTAGACTTCTTCGTTTAGGTATTTCGCTCACAAACGATTTTATTAATCTTGTAACTGCGATTGCTCTCTTAAAGACAGACCCTCCACCTAGTTCACGGACAACAACGTTAGATGGTAAGTCAACTCTACCCACGTGAGTTGAGTAAACTACAACTTCATCACAAATTTTCGCAAAAGACTCAATCCAGTCGTGGGCTGCAGCCAGTACATGGCTATTTAAATCAGTTTCAAGATTGTAAATGACAAGTCGTTTCAATTTATTCATCTATCTGGAGCCAAGTTGCAAGGACTACGAGAGTCCAAAGCTGCATTAACTCTCGGTAGCGACCTCTTTCGGGGGCATCTTGATAAAAACTAAGTCCAGTTTTGCTAAACCTTGAATCTTTGGCGAGAATGTCCAAACTGTTAATGACCAACTTAGGGTTAGCCCGAAGCCAATGCCCAACTGGGCTGGTAAAACCTGCTTTCTCTCTCCGTACTCCCAAATCGCCTAATTCAGGATATTCCTGCCAGAGAACAGCTTTAGAAAGATTCCTATGCCTAGTTCGCCTCATATAGGAATTTGCCCAATCGATCACTCTTTCATCCTGAAAAGGACTGCGGGCTTCAATTGAATAGTGCATAGATATACGGTCCAACTTGCGATTTGACTCCATAGCTAACCAAATAGCGTGGTCGCGCTTCATAAGCGACTCCGGGTTGCTCGAATAATTGTTGGGATCGATAGCCTGAACAGACTTGGCGAGAACTTGAGGTGACCATGATTTTGAAAAACTTTCACTAGAAATTTGGGTTAATTCTCTTGGTGTAAAAATCCAATGCCATCTTAGCCAGGAAAATGGCGAACCGGGCGCTAATTGCGTTTGTAAAACTCTACCAAAAAAACTCCTTCTGTCACGTACATTCGCAAACGTTTTGCAAATAAGGCTTTCATGTTGCAGATTGAATATATTCTTAACTTTGTTAACAGATATATAGCGCTCATACCCTCCAAAGATTTCATCTGAACCATCTCCTGTTAAAACCAATCTTTGCCTAGCCGATGCAATTCGTTCATAAAGTCTGAGCATAGAAACTCCACTAGGGTTATTGTTTGGCTCTTGCATCGCTACCAGAAATCTTCTTAGTTCGGTAGGCAAATCTGTAGCTTTAGTCATTTCAACCTGTTCAAGGTTGATTCCAATTTTAGAGCAAACGCTCTTTGCAACGTCAGCATCTAAGTTGTATCTCGCCTTGTCTGAATCTGTCCAGCGCGCAGTGAAGGCAAATGGGGATATATTTCGGTCAGCGAGTTCAATGGCTAATATAGAAGAATCAACACCTCCAGAAAGTGATATTGCAACATTTGCGTGTCCCGAAATTCGATCTTCTACACTTTGACCAATTAATTTTCTTAGTGTATTTCTTGCTAGAGAAAACGAACTCTTTGGATCAGAATCCCTTTTACTTCTAAGAGAACTCTTCAAATTTGAGCTCGTTAAATCTACAGTTAAAATCTCTCCTGGCTCTAAAGCAAAAATGTTCGAATCCGCTGTGGTTCGGTCTAGCAGATAGCCCAAGCTCAAATATTGTGTTAGGGCATCATTTGAGATCACCTTCACCGAGTTAGGAGTTTCAAGAGAAGCAATTGAGGACGACCACTTTAGAGCTAATCCCTCCTGCAAGAAATATAGAGGTTTCTTGCCTAATCCATCTCTTGAGAAATAGAGCTGATTTTCAGATTTAGAGTAAAATACAAACGCATACATTCCATTCAAGTCAGATAATCTTGAAAAGCCAACTTTCCCCAGGTACCTCAATAAGACTTCTGTATCTGACTCCGTTTCAAACTTAATTCCCTGCGAAATAAGCATATTTCGGATTTCTAAATAGTTGTAAATTTCACCATTAAAGGTGATTGCGTTTCCGCTATCTCTATCAATCATTGGCTGATTACTTCTTGGGTGAGGATCGGTCATTGCCAGGCGAGCAACACCCATTGCAAGTTCGGAAGTTATATTCATAGAAATTTGCGAGTCGGGTCCTCGATAATGAAGCTTTTGGACTTGATTAGTTACCCAAGTAAGTCCATCATCTAACTTTAAACATCCCACGATTCCGCACATATGAATTAGTTTAGCGACCCTAGCAGCCCTGAATTAAAATCCGACCCGAAAATGATCATTTTTCCTTAAAGCTCCAGGCCTAAAGTCCCGGATGCGCACTTTACATCCTAGAGTTAACCTACTCAGGACGATGATTTCCTTTTAACCTCGCCGCCAGAAGCCCAATCGCAAGAACCTTGCGCTACCTCTGCGAGTGAAATAGAAGGAACAAATCCCATCAAGTGCTGAAGGTAGGTGCTATCCACAACTGTAATTCATACATTCCCTGGTAACTTTGTTTCTTTCATGACTTGATTTTTCGTTTCGTAATCTCTCCAAATTCATAAATCAGGTCATGGACTGATTGAGGTTTGCCCCTCCGAGATTCACAATATCGCTATAGCCGAAAGAAGTAATCTTTAGTTAATTTTTAAGTAAATCAAGGCCCATGACAGTATGGTGCGCACGTGTGCAATCTCGTTTAGCGGAGCCTCCCGTTATAAGTACAGTTATTGTTTGCCAATAGCACTTTCATAAACCTTGTTCATCTCAATTATCATTAGAGAGGGGTTAAAAAGCTCAAGCCGAGAATGCTGCGCTCTTATCAGGCGCTTTCTCTCTATTTCATTATGAAACTTCAAGAGTTTTTGAAACAGCTCATCATAATCGCCTGTTGTGAATAAGCCATCAGAGTCACTTCCTAGCACCTCAGGAATGGCTGAATTTCTTGCCGCAATGACGCCAATTCCTGCTTGAATTGCCCCTAGTAAAACTAGCACAAATCCCTCGTATCTACTTGGCAAAACAAACAAATCCATACTTTCCATTGTTAGCCTGACATCTGAAGTTCTTCTTAGCCAGGTTATAGACTCACTGATCTCCAGTTGGACTGAGAGCCTCTTTAGTTCTTTCTCAAGAGTGCCTGAACCTACAATAAAAAGTCTTGAATCAGGACAATTTAATTTAAATCTTTTGTAGGCCCTAATTAAGGTTGGAAGATCCTTTTGTGGAGTAAGCCTTGCGACTGTTCCAACTGTAAAAAGGGAGTTACTCGATTTATAGACACGTTTTGACTTTCGTTTTAACTCCGAGCCATAACCATAATAGACTATATGCAACTTACCTTCATATTTGATTTCACCTGATTTCAGTAAATACTCCTTTACCGCGCGTGAAATTGCCACGACACTAGTTGATTGACTTTCTACATATCGACTCAACATCTTCGAAAGGAAAAAAGGGCGCCAGGAAAGAATTTTTCTACGTTATGTCTAGACACTATTAGTCTTCGACCTCGAACAACAAATGCGGAGATAAGTTCGGATCTTGGTAGATGTGCGTGAATTACACCATTATAGTTCCTTGCATATCGAGATAATGAAATTACCTGAAAGACAATATTCTTTCGATGCAGTCTTGAGTTAACCTCTGCACCCAAAGACTGAAAGTCATCAGCCAATTCTGGCTCACCCTTAAGAAAAAGAATCTTTACCTTAAACCCACAGCTTAATTGTTCGCACCAAAACTTTTAGTTGATTCTCTGCACCGCCTCGTGCGATCGTGGTGAATATGTGGGAAACAGGTTTCAATTTAGTGATTCCCTGCTGTGCTCGATTGTTTTATACATGCTCTTTATTAGTTCGAGTGTTGGATGCCAGCCTAATACATCTTCCGCGCCAGAAATATCTGATTTGCTTTGCCGCGGCTCATCTTGCAAAAATTCTAGGTGATACATCTTTAAGCTACTACTCTTGTGTCTGGCAACAATTTCTGTAAGTTCAAATATTGTAAATTCTCGGGGATTGACCAGGCCAATCAGCACTTCGATTACTTTTGGTAACGTTAACATCCCATTATGCCCAAGCTCGTTTAAATTCAGATTTTCGAGAAGGTGAAATAACTTGCGGACCGAAATTGGAAAGTGGTTAACCAATCGAAAATTGCCATGCCTTAACACATCTATTCAGAATGTGATGACCAGAATATACAGCAGCCACTGTCAGTGCAATCTTCATTTCACAAAGTTCTCATAAATCATATTAACTTCGAGCAAATCATTCATGGATTCACGCCCAATAAACCTTTTATAAGACTCTTCCTTAACTTATTCAAACAAATTGTTATTACTCGTGTTCGAAAACTATCCAGGGACTTTCCAGTACTACCGCTGGCACCCCGATATACCGGTAGGTAAGGAAGACTCTTAAAAGTAAATCCTTCAGTTTCTACCTTCAAAGCAAAGTATGCAAGAAAGTATTCAACAGACTTAAAGTATGAACTATACATTTCTCCAAAATTAGTAGGAGACCTCTCCGAGTATCGCGGAGTGATTTCCACAAATTTAATAAATAAGGCTCTAGACATTCCGAAGAGGCGCGAATCTACCGAGTGATGTTGTTGAAAAAAGCTGTTTGCACGCAAGTCGCCTGTAGAATTATTCAATATCGATCTCAAATTATCAACGCCTAATCTACCTGTCAGTTTCCAAATAACGTCATAGCCATTTAAATCAAATGTCTTTTCAACTTCACGCAGCATGCCATGTTCACCAGAACTAATTCCAAAAACTGATGAGCACTCGTCTATTGGGCAAGGTAGAAAACTTATCCGCTTGCAATCGACTTGTCTTTCTATAAGTCCATTACGTATTAAGTTTAAACTTTCGGAGTTTTCAACCACTAGTATATCTGCATTGCAATTTTTTATTTGTTTTACTATGTTTTTTATACTCTTGAGGTAATCAAGAAGTCTTAGATTAGGCTCTTTTCTGATTAAACCTTGTTCTACCTGAGGTACAACTGTTGCTGTCATAATAATCAAGTGTTTTTCATTGGGTCTAGTCATTTAGCTTGACTCATTACTCGTTTGTGAAGTTCTCTCATCAAGACGTCGTCTTTACGTTTACCATTTTGTGTGAACTTCATACGAAAAAAAGGAGTCTTACGGATCTCTGCATTAGATATTTGATCCAGATCCTGGCTAGAAAAGATTTCAATAAATGGAAGTTTCTGGGGTGAGATGTTCACTCTCTTAAGAACTTTTCCAACTGCCTCGTCATCGAAATATCGCTGGTCGGCTCGGGTATAAGTATTGACCAACACTTCAATAGATTCCCTTGATAGGAGTATTCCCCAACCTGAAACGAATTCCTTACCGTTAGCGATTGGACCAGCGTATAAAGTACTCTCTACATTCTTGCTAAGATAGTGTTTTAATGAGGCTAGATTAAAATAGCAAGTAGAGTTTACTCTCAGCAAGAAGTCAAATTCATAATTTTCCAAAGCAAACTTCATTGCCGCTAGGCTCTTTAATGTGATATTGCTCCACAGCTCGGGCAGATCGACTCGAATCACTCCATTTACTTCAAGTACTCGGACTCTTTTCAATTCTTTCTTTGACTGAATTATATTCCAGTGCTTATACAAGGATCGACTCGCAAGAAATCGGTTTGCAATCCGATTTAAAATCGGCCATCTGGAGTCTTGTCCCATAAATCTTCGACAAACAATCTGAGAATTGGAAGGGCCGCACCAGGTTTTGAGGGCGCCCCTTTGATACATTTCATGCCATGGCCCAAAACTATTGTCTAGGGAAAGCACGAGCATTTTCATCGTCTGACATTAGCGCCCCTAGCGGCCCTACGTTAAGGTTCGACCCGAGAGTCATTAGTTTCTCTAATAACTTTACGTCTAAGGTCTTAGTTCCGCACTCTACGTCCTAGAATTAACCTACCCAAGAAGATAATTTACTTCTAACTTCCATAGTCGAAGCCCAATCAAAGAAACGTTTCGCTCCCTCTGTGAGTGAAATAGAGGGAACAAATCCTGTCAAGTGCTCGAGGTAAGCGCTGTCCGCAAAGGTAACTCTTACATCCCCTGGCGAATTCTCCTCATTTATGAATTGAATTTTTCGTTTCGTAACCTCTTCGAACTCATAAATGAGGTCATTGATCGAGTGAGGTCTTCCCCCTCCAAGGTTCACAATATCGCTATAGCCATTAGGCCTATCTTCTAGTTGCTTTGCAAGTAGCTCGATGCCCATGACAGTATCGTCAATATATGTAAAGTCCCGTTTAACGGAACCATCGCCAAAGAGATGAAATTGGTAGTCTGTCAATAAACTTGTTACTAGTCGAAAGTAGGCCATATCAGGGCGGCCCCAAGGACCATAAACGGTGAAAAACCGAATTCCCCGGGCTCTTGTTTTTGATCCAATTACAGCAGCATGTGCCAGAAATTCATTGCTGAGCTTGGTTGCTCCATAGAAACTGATGGGCATTAGCCCCATTGCTTTTTCTTTGTAAGGAATTTCTGTTGAATTACCGTATACGCTTGACGAGGAAGCATATAAAAAATTTGGAGTTTCCACTTCAATTACTGATTGTAGAACGTTCGAAAAGCCCATCAAATTTGATTCAGAATAATTATGTAGTTTACTAATTGGAAGTCTAACACCCGCTTGCGCCGCTAAATGAATTACTGTCTTCGGGTTGATATTTTGCAGAATTTGCTTTAAAGAAGATCTATCGCATATGTTTATTTCAAAGACTTGGCTATCTGGAATACTTGTTAGCAGTTCTCTTCTACGATTGCGTTTTAGGTCAGTCGAATAGTAATCCGAGACAGAGTCCACGATGTATACGCTTTTTCCAGCCTCTTGTAAACGCGCGGCTAAATGGCTTCCTACAAAGCCAAGCCCTCCCGTTATAAGTACAGTCATTGTTTGACAATAGCACTTTCATAAACCTTGTTCATCTCACTTATCATTAGAGAGGGGTTAAAAAGCTCAAGCC
>Ga0169931_10014356_pt1 | contig 10731 bp, 12 predicted proteins | sample Kivu_15m_20L_FD_129675 | JGI IMG/M metagenome (GOLD analysis project Ga0169931, IMG submission 129675) | Freshwater microbial communities from Lake Kivu, Western Province, Rwanda to study Microbial Dark Matter (Phase II) - Kivu_15m_20L... | ecosystem: Environmental > Aquatic > Freshwater > Lake... | reverse complement strand
CATCAATGAATGGTACATACGTACATTTTGCATTATACAAGGAGGAGCAGATGATAGGTAACCTATGCCATCATCCTTTCAGTAGGTTGTAGGCCTCTGCGTGTCTTCTTCACAAATAATTTTCACATTTCATCATGGCCTGTATGTCTACTACTACTTTTCTAATAATTTTATTGATTGCTGGCTTCGATATGATGGATCCTACATTCGCTTTCTACCACTCAAGGTCAATGTCCATCCTAGGTCGAAATCCTTTTGTAACCCATCACTTGTCGATAGTGATCCATCCTGTAGCTTCGTCTTCGAATGATGATTCGAAAGCGTTATACATGGGCCTAGATGTCAGAATCCGTATCGTGGGTAGGAAAAACGGTTGTGAACGATGGTTAGCCGATGCCTATGACATGTATGAAACGTGGTTACAATCATCCAACATTTCGGTTGAAACAACGTGGCATAAAAATAATGACGACTTGATCAAGGCTGTTAAAGTCGATTCATCCAAGGAACATTCGATCATTCTTTTAGATATAGGGGGCACTTCGATGACCAGTGAAGAATTCTCAAAAGCTTTCTATCAATGGCTGAATGTCGGTGGCTCTCGTGTTGTTTTTATTATTGGTGGTGCAGAGGGTTTACCCTTTGAATTGAAACAAGAATATCCACCATCCCAGAGAATGAGTCTTAGTTCCATGACGTTTACACATCAATTTGCACGTACGATGCTGGTGGAGCAAATTTATCGAGCTTCGGAAATTATAAAGGGATCCAATTATCACAAGTGAAAAGGAAGAAAAAGATGGATGATGGATTCAATACAAACCATTGTTCCAAAAACATACCATCTTTCTTTCTTTCTTTTTTATCTCTTTCAAGTATTAGGCTATACAAATAGTGATTAGACCGATATTTGGTTTACAACAAGAGTTGGGAGTCACTGTCTTCATGGGATGAGATTGTTTATTGCATATCAACAAAATGCTCTTGATATGATTCAGAATGAAAAAAAACATATTTTCTCACTATTTCAAATAGTATTATTCTTTACAAGTAAAAAGATGGTACAGTATATATATACCCTTTGAGTTGAAACAAGTCTATATATGTATCATACACAACATATTAATCAAGGGTATATATAATTATAAACCGGAATAGGACAGATGAAAAAATTTCATTTTTTTCTTTTCAAGAATCTCTTTGTTGTAATAACAATCCTTCTAATAAATCACCTTGGTCTGATACAATGTCGTCTCTTGAGGATCTCCATCTCCAAAAGAAAAAAAAGTGTTGAAGTTTTATACATATCCAGGAACGTCTTAGAATATACCATGACTATGATGAGAGAGCGAGATGTTAGATTGTAATATGCAGTAAACACGCACACAAACACACACATGTGATCACAGTACCTGAAGTAAGAAATAATATAAATGATACCGATAGGACATACACATTCCAAATAAGACCATGGATAAAGCTAAAAAGATAATCCAACCAATAAATTTTAGAAAAAATATCAACCAGGATTCATGATGATGAGGTGTAGGTACTTCTTTTGTTGTTGGTTTCATAGTTGGATACCTACTTGTCTTTTGAGTCGTAATCCTAGTGGGATGTATGGTTGGACTTTTCGTCGATAGAGATACATTCGTCGTTGGACTGGATGAAGTTAATACTGGAAACTGAGAGGATGTTGGCAACGTGGATACATGGGGTTCGGTAGAACCTCTTCTGTTAGATGATGAAATCGTTGGACTATGGGTAGATAGGGATGATGAAGATGATCGTCTTGTTGGGACTATGGTACGATTGGCTGTCAGTTGTCTACGATGACCTTTGGTACATACAACGTTCGTTGCGTATAAAAAAATTATTGTCAATAATTTTGTAACGAAATGCAATCTATTCTTCATCTGTTGGGAAAAGTTTACTAGACATATTTGGATATAGCGTTGATTGTTGTTGCCACTTGCCCACTGTGCTCAGGGCTCTTCGGTTCTGGCGTCCTGGCTTTCTGGCGGCCTCCGTTCGCAACAGCGCAAGGCCGGGCTCGAGTGATGGGCGGACGGAGGACTCGGGCCCATCCGGAAATGCGCTGCAGCACATGCAGGTTTGAAAAGAAAAGGATGAATTTTAAAATCACACAACGAACAAAATATGATGTGAGAAGCGGATTCATTCATTCGTCTTCGTGGAAACCTCATGAAGTACAGATCCCCAACGGCCTATTGGTCACAGATTAAAATAGAATCAATTAATGGGTGGAAGAAGATAAACATGACGAGTTAATTTGGATTGTAATTAGTACGGTTTATAAATCATGAGTAACTTTGGATTGTTGAGAGTAAGAGATTTTGTAGCTGTAGCAGTGTGTAAGTCGAGACAAGTTTTACTCTATGGAACATCTTAAAACTGACAAAAGTCGAACCGTTTGTTGATATGAATATGGGATATCCTGCCATATACTGACAGTAGATTTGTAGTCTAAGCGTTAAAGATTTTATTATTATGGTATATTACGGTCTGACCCACAATGGTTTTACCCCAAACGCAACAACCCAACCAATCAACCACATCGCCTAGCCTCTCTAGAGTAGAATCACAATTAGGCTACCAACCTAGCTACAGTATTTAGTATTGCGACATGCTGAAAGTATTTTCATCCTACGTTGTCGTACATCACGAATACGATACTCATTCCCACGTAGCCTACCTTGTATAACGTGTGATCATGACTATAATACAACAACGCAGAAGAGATCATGCTCGTAAGGTTGACGATTCACAGTGGCAAGTTAGGGAAACATAATTACGCAGCTTATAAGTTAAGCTCTTTGGAGTGCGAGGAAAGACGAAAGTGTCAAAGTAGTATAGGAATAAAATCGAATCAACGATACTGGTCATTCCATAGTTGGGATATTCATTGCTTAGCAGGTATAGTATGATTTGGACAGTTGCAACGTCGTTGTTACTTTTACTGAATTATGTGAAAGGCCATGGTCATATGATTGAGCCGAAATCACGTAATTATAGAGCTTCGGTGGATGTGGATTGGAACAATTGTCTCATAAATGGTGGCGGATGTAACAATCCCAACGTTCCAAAGAAAGAGGATTCACCTCAATCCATGAACAACAATGGTGGCACTGTCAATTCGCAATGCGGAGCCAAACAAGGTGGTAGTACTAACTATGATTTTCCTCCAGCTTGGAATGGACAACCTCTCAATTGGCAAAGTCAGGCCGTGTACTCACAGGGATCTATCATAACTACCAAGGTTGCTATTACAGCATATCATAAGGGATTCTTTGAATTTTACGCCTGCCCACGTAATCAGCCGAATACGGAAGCCTGTTTTAAGCAGTATCCATTAACATTTGTCCAAGACAAATTGTATGGAGCTGTCAAGGATAATAACTACCCCATGAGAGCGTATGCATCTCCACTGGCTGCGAGTCCCATGAATTTTGAGTTCTTGATGAAACTTCCCAATGGCCTCTCGGGAGATGTATTGATTCAGTGGATATACGTTACTGCCAACTCATTTAATCCTCCAGGGTACACCAAATATCCCTTCCCGTGGCCGAATGGGTTCAACAACCTTCCCGAGGGTATTGGTGAACGTTTTTGGAATTGCGCTGAAGTTACCATGACAGGAGGAGCTCCTGTTCCTGCCCCTATCCCGGCTCCTGTTTCTGTCCCTATCCCGGCTCCTGTTTCAGCACCCGTGCCTTCTCCAGTTCAAAAGCCGGTATCTACGCCAACTTCATCAGGTACATGTGGAAACGGGAATAGGGGCAATGGCGTTTGCGCTAACGGGCAGTGCTGCTCGCAATGGGGTTGGTGTGGAACAACATCAGCTCACTGCAGCGGCGGCGCTCCTCCTGTTTCCACTCCTGTAGCTGCCCCAGTCCCAGCGCCTGTTTCGTCTGGTACATGTGGAGGTGGAAATCGAGGCAACGGCATTTGTTCCAATGGGCAGTGTTGCTCTCAGTGGGGTTGGTGCGGAACGACATCCGATTTTTGCGTTGGATCTGTGACGAAACTTGGTGATTGGTCTGTGTGTACCTGGAGTTCACAATGTAGCAGTAACTGTTGTAGTGGAAAATACTCAGGTGGTGTACTCAAGTGTACCCCTCTCGGAAGCGGCTTCAATCCCTCCTTGAATGGTTGCGTTAATCGACGTCTCATTAATTTGAATAATGCGACCGCGTCTAATGACAATATTGATCCAGCGTAAGATACAAAATCAAAAAAAAACAGATAATGTGATTTTTAAACAAAAACAAAGGATAATGAAATTATGAAAAATTGTGGTAAACGAGTTGTTTTACGATTACGCTAATGTAGACTATAAACCACAGAGTCGGAGAAGAAAACTTTGTCACGATATCCTCGAGTTCATTTATCTTGGAGTGGCTTTGAATTATGTAGACGGACTCCCCCAACGCCTCAATAAGTTTGTGAAGTTTGAATTATTATGGGCCTTTTTTTACAACTGACCGAGTAATCTGAGATAAATACCGCATATCCTTTTCTTTTCACGACCATGGATACGATAGACAATTTAAGGTTGATTGCGTTAAATATTACCCATACAGATGTGCTCACTCAAGGCGACCTTTATATACTCCGATGCGATTTTGATAATAATTGTATCTACATTTACTCTCTACACTTTACCGTCAAGAATGTCATGTCGGTATTTCCTCATCAATTCGTTCATATAATGCACATTATGCACTGCTGCAAGCTGAATGAATAAAGGTTCACTCGCTTTAAATAGGTGCCAAAGGTAAGACCGATCATAATGTGTGCACGTTGTGCAGGAGCATTCCTCATCAATAGGAATACCATATGATCTTGCGTGACTACCACTTTTAATATGCACCTTTCCCTTTCGGCTCAGTAGTGTACCGTGCCTTGATATTCGTGTTGGATAACACGAATCCATAGTATCGATACCGTTGACCACCGCATGGTCGACACCCTTCTCGTCAGCTATTCCAAGAAGATGTCTAGGTTTATCTATACGATCTCCTTTATTAAATAGCGGCATCATCCACTGCAATAAATTGCCCAGCTCGTCAGCATTTTTCCCAAGACTGCCTCCGATTGCATAGCCATCAAAACACAAAGAAGTTAAATAATCAATACTTTTTGTTCGTAGCTCAACATCTACGCCACCATGAATGACGCAGTACATGGCTTGATTCTGTATATTCTTTACATGTTCCATGAGACTCCTAGCCTCCCATCGATGGGATCTTGATAAAAAATCAAGAATGTATACATGTAATTTTCATTAATAGGTCAAAGAAAGTAATAGAAAGAATAAAGAAGCAACAACAACTTACCGTTCTACGGATTCTTCTAAAAGTTTCCTATCGATATGATAAGGTGGTAATTGATCCAATGGAATTATAATATCGGCCCCATACGCTTTTTGTGCTTGAACTGTTGATTCTGGAGTCAGCATTATATATTTCCCATCTCTGTAACTCCGAAACAAGACACCGTCCTATGAATGAAAGAATGAAATAATTATAAACATGTTCGGGAAAGTTGAAGAATCATTAATGATATTGTCACCCATAACAAGACTAACCTCAGTTACTTTTACAGGTGATGATTTATTTCCATTCGGATCTCGATTATTACGATTAATATTAATTCGTTTCAACTCTCCCTCGTTTTCTAAGGATTCTTGAACTGAACCATAGGCTAAACTGAAGACTTGGAATCCACCTGAATCTGTAATAAGTGGACCATTAGGACGATTCATAAACTTATGTAAACCTCCAGCACCTATGTAATGTCCATGGACAAATAGAAATAAAATTGAGTAGTGAGAGAAAACACATCTAAACTCAAGTGGAAAACTTTTAGAAATCAGATATTGTTTCATAAGATTGTCTTCAAGAGATGTAAAGGACAAGGAAAATACAAGTTCAGTGTAAATTCCTAAAGAATCATGTATGACACATCCCTAAACATGAAGTTACTTCTATTTTGCATGGAGTCGATTGCCTTCTAATGCACTTTTTATAAGTCAATGATTGCTGCCCAGAGAACCCATGCTTTTAAAAACAACAAGTAAACAAATCAAGCTAGGCTCTATACGAGTTCATGCAATAGTACCTTGAATAATTTCCGGCCCAGGTTGTAATAAAAGATGATAACTGTTACAAAATACCAACTGTTGACCAGCAGCATCTGCATGTCTCATATCTAAACCTTTTAATACACCATTGGTCGCTACAGCTACAAATCCAGGTGTGTCAATGATTCCATGTGGAGTATGAATACGACCCACTCGCGCCATACTCTTTTTAGATTGATATACCAGTTCATACTTAAAAAATTCTTTGGGTAAAAATGCATCTTGTGGAAATGAGGATGCTGTTAAAGTCTCAGGAGATATAATTGTATTTGAACCATTTTTATTGTTCTTCCTTTTGGTGGATGAAGAGAGAGTAGGATTGGATGAGGCACTAGGAATTGTAGTGGTGTCATCGTTCTTTAAAGTCGACTCTGTAGTATTTGATGTGATCAACGAAGATGACGACAAGAAGTTTGAAGAAATTCTCCTTATGGTTCCATCCTTTGGAATCACAATATTCATACAACCAAATGTACTTGATTGATGAAAAAGAAAGGCATTTGAATAGACCATGACACAAGTGGTCAATTTTACAATCCAAAGAATCTTCGCCGCGTTGAAAATCATCTTATATTCAGTTATTGAGAGGATGACATGCTATCATGCTTCCTCTTATTCTCTTTGCGATGATATGAGATCAAAGACGTCAAAGACATCGTCGTCACTGAGCAGTTGCTGCTGGTTTATTTCATTGATCAGCGAGGTTTTTCATTTGCAATGACCTTCTGATTTGGTGTGGCTTGACTGTTCGTACGTCGTCCTCTGATGGTGTATGTACGGTATGTATGTAGGTCATTCGTGGAACTAATTCTGCTGACAGAATTCGACGTTCTACGGAAACGTGCGATAGAGCCCGATCGGTTGTACACGCACGCATGACTGAGCTTTGTTTTCTATCTATGATGAGTGCTGAATGCTGAACCACGAACCACCGACGTACAAAAACACGCATCATCCTATTATCAGCAATCATATCAACGATCGTTGATATCTCATCAGCTCTCAGACAAGGAAAGGAGGCATGCGAGACCATATAACCTTACATCGATAATGTGCTATAAGACGATGTTTATCCTGAAGGCTACTCTTTTGATTGTAAATGTGACCATCTACGTCATGGCCTACTCAAATTGTTACACAAATGCCTTTCTTTTTCATCCAGCAAGCAAGTTTGGCTGTATGAATATTATGATTCATCCAAAGAATCGAATCGCAAGGAAATATTATTCTTCACGTTTGTTTTCTTCATCTTCCTCTTTCATATCAAATGCTACAGACTCATCTCCGATGCACAATATTTACGACGACGCTGCCGCTTCTACTATGACTGTGGCGGATATACCTCAACGAACAGAGGCAGGTGGGTATACGCATACTAGAGCGTCCAAGGCAAAAATTTCAGCTGCCAACAAGGGGAAGATACCATGGAATAAAGGTGTGCAACGACCGGAGGATGTAAAGGCTAGAATTGCGGAGGGAGTGCGAAGAAAAAATCGAGAACGATTCTTAGAACAATTAGCCACATTGGGTATAACAGAAGACGAATATATGGCCCAAAAACAACGAGAACTTGAACAAAAACAAAACGAAAAACTGTTGCGTAAAACAGCCAAGGGGGGCTATCGTGCTACGGATGAAACAAGAGCTAAAATTAGTTTGGTTTTGAAAGAGAAATATGCCAATCGGAATGTTACCAAACGGGTATATAATGGACCATTTCGTAAAGGTTTTGCTCATACCGAAGAAACGAAAGAAAAAATCAGATCTACCTTGAGGAAGAGATGGGCAGAGGTGAGTGAACCAAGAATAAGGAGAAGGACAAGACATTGTAACATGTGGTTGGTTTTACACTCTCTTATTTGTTTCATTTATTTTTATCTGGTTCGCTTTGCAGGATTCAGACTATCAAAATAAAATGAAAAAAGCTTCGACGAAAAATACTCATCTCCATATTCGTGAAAAAATTTCACAAACCTTGAAGGAAAAATGGCAAGATCCTGATTTTAGAAGTAAAATGATTCAAAGTATACAACAACGTGAAAGAAAAACGGCTTCCTTAAGTACTACACAAAAGGAACGTATTAGTGAGGCCATGAAAAAGAAATGGCAAGATTCTGATTATCGTTTCAAGGCTCTATTGAAGAGAAATGGCACCGTTAGAAACAGTAGTGATGATGATGGTGATATGTCATCTTTATCATCATCATCCAGACATACTCTGGGAGGTAAGACAGACAGATTCATGGATGAACATGAATCATCGACAGGGATCTCGAAGAAGAAACGAATAAATTCATCAACAAAAATCTCATTGGAATCATCCCCTGGAGTTATTGCAGTAACTCCTTTACAACCTATATCACAAAAGATTCTATCTAACATAAAGTCTAGTAAAACAATCACGGAAAAGACAAAAAATGTGCCTTCGTCATCGACACTAGAGAGTGCTATCCATCTATCCAATACAAGCCATGATAATAAAACCAAGAGAACGCGAAAATCAAAGCAATCGTATTCTGGCGTAACCTTAGTTCAGGCTTTATCTCCTAATCCAAATAAACCACTTTCAATTGATATGGATGACAAAATGATCCGAGGTACACGTGTATCAGACTCTACAACAAGAACCCGACAAAAACAATTTCAGCAAGAACAACAACTACTACAAAATCGTAGAGATTCATCATCCTTGGAAATTTACTTGAATCATTCAGATGAAGATGACCGATTGGACGATGACTTTATGATGAATTTGTACTCTGAATCGTCTTATGATATAAAGCCTTATAAATCCTCAAGGATTTCTTCTCCTTCGTCCTCCTCCTCATCCGCATCTTCTTCTACTTCATCTAAAACATTAGATTCTATTTTTGATAGCAATGATGATGATGATGAGAATTTAGATAACTTTGATCCTTATGGTTTAGATAACTTTTAAATATAATCAACAACGCTATAGGTATAGATCGTACAACTAAGGTGGAAGGGACATGTAGATTTCTATATGTATTCTGAATCCTACGATAATAGCGTAGTAATGATGCTATGTTTGTTATTCGAAGATCGCGATATCCTATATTGAATCTGAATGGGTTCAAGAGAATCTTCCTTCTCCAGTAAATGAATTACATGGATGATAAAGTCAGCATCATGTATCCCATATTGAAGAATAATATTTCCCGGTAATGATAAAAGTACATTCTTATTCATGTCATTATGAGTCTTGGTTAAATATTTTTCAAGCATATCCAAAGACAAAGCAGATCCATCACTAAAAGGTTTATTGGATATATCAACACCGATAAGATTTGCCACGGTACGTCCATCTAATCCACCGCCATGTGCTATTTTTCCTTTGGTACTTGTTGCTGACGTTTGACGTTCCACAACCATACGAATGGGTGAGGTAAAGGAAAAATGATGTATATCTATATCGAAAGAAACGCGTATTCTTTTCCAGGGTAAACTAGGATTATCCTCCATCTTTGAAGAAGAAGAAGAAGAAGAAGAAGAGGGATGAGTATATCTTGGGATAAAGGTGGTTTCCATGTTTTGAATATTCTTATTTTGATTGTTATTTGATGAAGTAATAGATCTTGATACAGTCGTCACTCGACAATGATCGCTATGAAAGAAGCCGTGTATATTGGAAATATTAAAATCTTCCCTTGTCTTGGTCGTATCGAGATTGTCGACACCGCAACCCACTTCCGGTAAAACGGTAATGATATTTCTGTAAAGAATAGAATCCTCAATATCTTCACTTGTTATGACCTCAAAGCAACTGGGAATACGATCCCATTCCACAAGTGATGCAGGTACTAAATGTTCAGGAACACGAATTAATTCCCCTGTTTTCGATGAAAAGGTTGCTGAATGTCCTGCAAAATCACCACCGTAAAAACTTTTGATGGAGGATGATGATAATGATGATATAGTATTGTTGATAGCAGTAACAGTGAATGATGAGGAGGAGGAGAATACACGATATGGATCACGATGATAATGGACACCCATAGTAAAGGGTTTGATGAGGGAAAAAGTGTTGGCACGAGGTAGGACGAATAAGGAGCTAAATAAAAGAGATAATCCACCACAGTAGTACTGCATCGTTACCCTGTGAACGATTTGGGACATTTTCCCTATTGTTTGATAATGGTTCTATGTACTGTATACGCTTCTCTTCTGTTACTTGTCCACGATCAATGAGTGAGTGTGTTTTCCGAAAACGTGAAAATAGGGTGTCTGTCTATCTTGAGATCTCCTTTCCAAGTTGCCAGAAGAGAGAAGAAAAGAAGAAAACAAAAAAAATGAATGCAACATAACGCACGAATAAGACAGAATCGCGATGAAACGACATGTCGTTTTCCAGACCAAATTCTTGATAAACACGAGATTAGGAAATCTAGGAAACCTAGGTTTTAGTAGATTTATGACTACATCTAGTCGTTGAAACTAAGACGAATTCGAACTTGCAATCGGGCCTTCAGCGATCCTTTCGCGACCTTACAAAACGAATAAGTAGAATCCTAATAGATATAACGATACTAATAGATGCTTGTTCT
>Ga0169931_10014355_pt1 | contig 10731 bp, 9 predicted proteins | sample Kivu_15m_20L_FD_129675 | JGI IMG/M metagenome (GOLD analysis project Ga0169931, IMG submission 129675) | Freshwater microbial communities from Lake Kivu, Western Province, Rwanda to study Microbial Dark Matter (Phase II) - Kivu_15m_20L... | ecosystem: Environmental > Aquatic > Freshwater > Lake ... | reverse complement strand
CCTCGAAGGCAGGGCGATCGTGGCTAATCAAAGATTGAACATATTGGTAAAAAAATTTTTATCGGATTCTATTTTAGGTGTGATTGTCCTATTACTTCTTGTTGGTGGCGTTGCATCATTTACTATTGAAGTTTTCTTTACCTTGCAAAACTTCACAAATTTCTTGAGTGGCAGTTATTTCGTCATGTTGTTAGCAATGGGAATGACCGTAGTTCTTATATCTGGCGGCATTGATTTATCTATTGGCGCTGTCATGGCACTCTGTGCTGGAATAGTTGCAAAATTAGCCTTACAAGGAAATTCGGTGCCTGTAGTAATTTTTTGCGCACTAGCTGTCGGCGCTTTTGTTGGTTGTCTCAATGGACTTCTTGTCACAGTTATTGGCTTACCTGACTTCATAGCAACCCTGGCAATGTCGGCGTTTGCCACTGGAATTCTTTTCATATGGACAAGAGGCACCCCAATCGTGGGTTATATGAACGAGACTTACAAGCAACTCGGAGGGTTGGCTCCGATTTATCGAGATATAACAGTGCCCATGGTTACAGCAATCGTCGTCGCAATCGCTTTGGGAGCGTTGTTGAAAACAACTAAGTTTGGTGTTCACCTTTTCTCTGTAGGAAGTAACAGACTAGCGACGCGACAATCTGGAATAAATGTTTCAAAGATACGAATCTTGGCTTATGTAATTTCTGGAATTTGTGCGGCGCTCAGCGGGATCATCATGGCTGGTCGAAATACCACAGTGCCACCAGATCTAGGTGCCGGTTATGAAGTTCTGGCAATAGCCGCAGCGCTCATCGGAGGTGCAAGTTTGATGGGTGGTCGTGGACGAATACTGGGAGCAGTACTTGGTGAAGTGATACTTGCCATGGCAATTAATATCATCAATCTTTTAGGTGTTCCATCAAGTTATCAAAAAATTTTTATTGGAGGGATTTTGCTACTGGCAGTCTTAGTGAACCAGCTTGTCATCTCCTTGCAAAAGAAAGTATTTAGCCGTGATAATGACAAAAAATAATAAATTTCTTTTACGTCCGGTAAAAGAATGCAACTAAAAATCAATAAAATGAAAGGGTCAGAATGAAAAGTACTAGAAAAATAAAGACTTTGGCGCTAGCTGTGATTTCCTCATTGATTTGCTTACCAATGACTGGAAGTCCTGCAAATGCCGACGCTCTAACAGCAACTTCTGCGGTAGTTCAGACTTCAGCTACAGATGCCGCAATTCGTAAATTGGTTAACGGTCGGACAATCAAGCTCGGCTTTGCTCCTCCAATCCTCTCTGAGGCTTACACTATTGCACAACAGGGTGCATGGAACCAGATGAAAGATTATGAAACTCGATACGGTGTGAAGTGGGTTTGGACAGAGGAAGCTCCACTGAATAATGCCCACTCTGGTGTGGAAACAAGTGGCTTTATTCAGAACTATGTTGCGAAGAAGTATGACGCAGTGTTCGTATGTTCTGCTGCGCCGGCCTCAGTTATGCAGGAACTTTATAAGAAAGGTGCTGCGAAAGGCGTTCAGTTCTATCAGTTCAACTCAACAGAACAGTTAAATCAGAAATCTCAAAAAACCGACCCAACAGCTGGATTAAGTAATGTTTCAAATATCAGTTATGACAATCGTTGGCAGTCAGGTGCTTTAGCGGCAGAGTATATCGCTGCGAAACTTAAGGGCAAAGGTGAAATCATCATGATCCTTGGGCCGGCAGGATCTGACTGGACGAAACTTCGTGAGCAGGGATTCAGATCGGTCATTAAGAAGTTCCCTGGCCTTAAAATTGTTGGAGCCGCTGATGGTGGATACGTTCGCGATAAAGGCTTGAATGCTGCGGCAGACCTGTTAACCAAGTATCCAAAAATTAACGCTATCTACGGCGAAAATGAGGATATGGCCCTAGGAGCATCGGCCGCAGTCAGCGCCGCGGGCTTGAAGAACTGGGATGGCAAGTCAGGAATCATCACTATCGGTGCTGATGGACTTGTTTCCGGTATGGACGAAATCCGTAAAGGCAATTTAACTGCAACAGTACATGTTGGTTATGCCGATATGGGCCGCACCATGATTCGTACCATGTTCGCGCACAAAGTACTCGGCATGAACGTCGCTAAATTCATTCGAGTTCCAACAGTGGTCGTCGATAAGAGCAATGTCGATATCTTCCAATCACAAATCAAGGCTGAGTTAGCCACAGGGGTTAAGTACTAGCCACTACTAGACACCTGGCGCAGTAGTAAATACGGTGCCAGGTGTCTAGAACATCAATAAAGAGAAAGTTAGAGGGGAAAATGAGATGAACAAATTGGGAAAGTTAGATGACGTTGATGTAGTTATTGTTGGGTTAGGTGCCGGTGGTGGCCCCGCGGCAAAGGTTTTGAGCGAGGCGGGTTACAAGGTTGTCGGATTTGATAAAGGTCCATGGTTACGTCACGAAGAACACTATTCCGGGGATGAACTTAAGTTCCAGAACCGTAGTTACTTATGGCCAGATGTAAAACTTATGCCACGCACTGTTCGTAGCGATGTAAATTCCAAAGCTCGAATTTTCAATTTCTCTCCCGTTCCCGCTAATGTCGGGGGTGGAACGAGCCACATGGCTGGATGGACGCCTAGACCAAGACCGTCGGATTTTATTTTTAGAAGTCTCCATGGTGATTTACACGGCGCAAGTTTGGCTGATTGGCCTTATCGATACGAACATTTGGAGCCATATCTAACCAAAGTTGAATGGGAATATGGAATTTCCGGCCTAACCGGTGCTGAGAAAGGTGCGGGCTTTAGAAGCAAGCCTTATCCAAGCGCTCCACTACCTCCAACTCGATTTGGAAAAGCTTTCTATGACGCTTGCAAAAAACTTGGTATTAACGCACACCCATTGCCCATGTCACATATCACCAAAGACAATTCATTAGGACGAGAAGCAAAAAACCGCACAAGTTTCTGGAATCAATATGGAGACCCTACGGCGACTCGATCAAGCGTAGCAACGACATTCATACCTGATGCGATCAAAACAGGAAATTTCGAAGTAAGGGCAAATTCCTTTGTAAAAGAAGTTATTGTTGATGATCAAGGAGTCGCAAAAGGCGTTATCTATGTCGATGCCGATGGCGTAGAATTTCGACAAGGGGCACGCGTTGTAATTCTTGCATTAGGCGCAATTGAATCTGCAAGAATGATGTTACTTTCAAAATCTCGCAGATTCCCAGATGGATTAGCCAATGATTCAGGACTAGTTGGAAAGAATGCGACTTTCCACGAGTACATTTTTGCAGTAGGAATTTTTGATAAAGACTTTACCGATCCGCTTTATGGATTTACTGGAAATTATCAAAGTGGTGGATCCATGGACTTCTATGAAACTGATGAGAATCGTGGCCATATTGGCGGTGGCATTATTGCAACAACACAGATTGGTCAACCAATTAACATGATTATGCCAGGCAAGCCTAGTTGGGGTCAGGCTGGAAAAGATTCGGATCGAGATTTCTTCAATTATTCCATGAAAATAGGTTTCATCCTTCAGGATATGCCTCAGGAAACCAATCGTGTTGATTTAGATCCTGATGTGAAAGATATGTGGGGCCTTCCCGTTGCACGAATTACAAATAAGCCTCACATAAACGACACCGCTATGAGCCGCTGGCAGATCAATAAAAACGTAGAAATCCTAGAGGCAGCTGGCGCAATTCGCACTATGCCGGTTTACCTAGGCGATGAATTCACTGGAAATGCTTGCCATCAGCAGGGCTCTGTGCGCATGGGAGTAGATTCTAGAAAGTCTGTGCTAAACGAATGGGGTCAAGCTCATTCTGCTGAGAACGTTTTTGTATTGGATGGCGCGGGCTTTCCAACTGCAATGGGAGTGAATCCAACTTTAACCATCATGGCTCACTCTTGGCGCTGCGCTGATTACATCGCCAAAATTTATTTAAAAGGCAGAACTGAGAGAACTGTTCTTGAACCGCTTAAATCTTTAGAGAGGGCATAAAAAATGATTTCAAAGTCAGAGTGGGAAATTGTTCCCCTAAGTATCGATCCGGACTCAACCAAAAAGATGTTCTTCACTGATCATGAATGGGAAACCATTGAAGCTGCAGCTGAACGCATCATTCCAACTGATCATGATCCTGGAGCAAAAGAAGCACGAGTAATCGTCTTCATCGATCGTTATCTATCAGGGATTGATTACGTTTATGCCGCAGCAGATGGAAGTGGTTTTTTGCGGATGTCTGGACGAGATGCGACTGCCGCTAGAGTGAGTAACGAAATATTTAAGGCTATGTACCGTGAAGGGGTCAAAGAGTTAGATAAAATAGCTCAAGAATTTGGATTCAAAAATTTTAAAGAGAGTTCTGCAGGTACTCAAGATAAAATTTTAGAGAAATTAAGCGGTAAGCCTAAACCTGAACGTATTCGTTTTGACGTCCACGAAGTTTATTATTCTCGACTTCAAGGAAACACAGATCAAGATAAAACCTTCTTTGAAACACTTTGTTTGCATGTTCGCCAAGGTTTTTATTGCGATCCGGTATACGGAGGCAATAAAGATCACATCGGCTGGAAAGTCATCGGTTTTCCCGGTCCGAAGTCCCTGAAAGACACAATTGATGGCACTTACACAACTGACCCCTATTTCGTCCATGACGTTAGTTGGCCAGAACTCCTGTTGGACTTCAAGGGTGTTGCAGTATGCAAAGTTTCTTGTGCTACCGAGGGAGGTGTCTGCTGTGGGAAATTTGGGATAGAGAGTTAGCACCGAGGAAAAAGAAAATAAATTGATTTCAATCTAACGAAAGGGTATAAAATGTCAACGCATCAAGAAAAATTAGATAAGTATGTAGATCGATCCAACAGGATTATCCCAAACAAAATTGATTTAAAACGAACTGTCGTTCACTGCCTAGATATTCAAAATCTTTGCCTATCCAGGAAAGGCTCCGACTACATAGAGAGCGTGGGGGGAGCGCCTTCAGGAGAAGAAACGTTAGTTCAAGCAAAGATGGTTTTGGATTTAGCGAGAAAAAATGGAATTACTGTAAACTGGTCAATGTGGGGTATGGACCCCAATGGCTATGACATCGGAATTTGGGGATTGAAGTATCCATCTTGGCGTAAGCCAGATTCGCCTTTCAATCACGGAACATTCGATGGTGCCCTCTGTGAAGGGTTTGTACCGGCTAAGGGTGAGGCTCTGTTGAAAAAACATCGCAATAGCAGCTTCTTTGAAACTGCCTTTAATTCATGGCTACTTGAAGCAAAATGTGAATATTTGGTTATCAATGGATCATCTACTGGTAATTGCGTACCCACAACTGCACGTGATGGTTTTGAATTGGGATATAAAGTGATCGTACTTTCAGATGCCGGAACTGCAATTCCTCTCAATCGCGGTGGTCGCAATCCAGGCTATGACAAAGATACTCCAGAAGGTTACGGTCAATACTGGGAAGGTTTGCGCAATATGCAAGCTCAATACGCTGATGTAATGTCCACGGCAGAGTTTGTGGATCTTGTTAAAAATTCACTAATTTGATGATGGGGGAAGTTTGCTACCTCGAAGTTGTTTACAATCTCGAGGTAGCAGACTTTCACTGAGTCGGAAGGAGTTGTCTACGCTTGTCTAAAGTATCAGAAAGAAAGAAATTTGGTGGACAGAACTGGGATTCAACAATCTTGGGTTTTGGAACAGTGCCGCTAGGTAATTTTGGCAAGCCTATGGATTCTTCCACAGCTCATAATTTGATTGAACGAGCCTGGGATGACGGAGTGCGCTTTTTCGATACTGCTCCCATGTATGGACACGGGCTAGCAGAATATCGTTTAATGAATTTTCTACTCAATAAGAAAAGGGAAGAGTATCAATTGGTAACAAAGGTAGGTAGAACGTTACTTCCAGCAGAACCAGGAACTTTCGATTCTACCCCTTGGTTTGATACACCCCCATTCAAAATTGAATTTGATTACTCTTATGAAGGCGTCATGCGTCAAGTTGAAGATAGTCTGCAACGGTTAGGCACATACTATTTAGATGTTGTATTGATTCACGACACAGATAAATGGACTCATGGAAATAATTATCAAGCACGATTCGATGAAGCGGTTGCCGGCGCAGCTAAAGCGCTTGTTCAATTGCGAGATGAAAAAGTAATTAAGGCCATAGGGTTTGGAGTAAATGAAGTTGATGTTTGTTTGAAAGCATTAGATCAAGTTGATGTAAATGCATTTTTAATCGCAGGCACTTACACATTGATAAATCAATCTGCCGGTAAAGATTTGCTACCTAGATGCCATGCTCGCGGAGTAGGAATTATAAATGGTCGAGTATTCGGTTCTGGGATTCTAGCAACTGGTTCAGTAGAGGGTGCCAAATTTGATTATGCGATTGCCCCTAAGGAAATAGTTTCAAAAGTTCAAAAAATGGAAGAAATGTGTAAATCATATGAGATCGCATTAGGTGCTGCAGCAATTCAGTTTGCAGCAAGGGGGCCTGCAATAGCAAACATTTGTATCGGATCTCGCACCATTGAACAACAAACTGAGAGCTATGCTTGGTTTGAACAATCAATACCAGATGAATTTTGGGAAGAGTTAAAGAAAAAGCAATTGATCGATTAGCCGCACTACTTATACCAAGAACAATAGAGAGGATCTAGAGAATGTTTACAGAATTAAAACATATCGCGCAGTTAGCGGAAGAAGCTGCTAGTAAAATGGGACTTGGAGTTGTAATTAGTATCGTGGACATCCATGGAAATGCAGCTTTGCTTCATCGGATGGATAAGGCACCTATGCACTCACTAGAGATGGCTTTCAGAAAGGCCTACACTGCGGCTACTTTCAACGTTGCCACCCAAGATCTAACTGAAAAAGTTCAGCCGAATGCGCCACTATTTGGACTTGCTGTTAATTCCGGAAGTAAATTGATTGCCTTTGGCGGCGGTGCACCATTTATAGTTTCAACAGGTGAACGTTTTGGAATAGGAATTTCAGGTGGTACCACTGAAGAAGATATTGACATAATGCTCGCTGCGATATCTACCTTTAACAAATGTTGAATTATTCTGTGGAGAATTTATATATTGTTTTATGGAAATATTCTTGACCTGGTTTTAAGACTATTGATGGTAAGTCTGGCAAGACCTGGTTATCTATCACTCGCTGTGTTTCGATGCAGATCGAATTTCCTTGGCTATATTTAATTCCGTACCTGCCTTTCAATTCTCCTAAACGATTGGCTGTATAAACTTGCAAAGAAGGTTCAGTAGTTGTGACTGTCATTTTTCGGCCACTGGTTGGGTCATAAAGTATTGCTGACTCCGTTAATTCGCCATTCACTTTATTCGAAAGAATAAAAGTATTATCAATGCCTGGCCAAGGTTCAGTTGGATTCGTGGGTAGTGAATCAACAATCTTTGAAAGCTTTTTGAAAACCATCCCAGAATCAGCGCAAGATAAGTACCCACCCACCGGGAGAAGTTGAGCATCCATCTTGACTATTTTGTCTGCATTTATCTGCAATTCGTGATCTAGAATGCTAGTTGCGCCTGCGTCATGAAGGTTCCAATAAATGTGATTTGTAATATTTACAGGAGTATCTGACGAAGTTTTTGCGAAATATTCAAAAATCAATTCATTTTCATTTGTTAGAGAGCAAGTCAGAACTATGGATAAATCTCCAGGATATCCCCCTTCGCCAGATTTACTCTCATAAGAGAACTGTATGGCTGGAGATGTATCAACTTTGCATAATTTGCCGGACCAGAAAACTCGATCTAATGCATTCTCTTTACCGCCGTGTAAGTGATTTCCGCCTTCATTAGCCACTAGTTGGAATTTAAGGCTGTCTCCATCGAAAATACCTTTAGAGATTCTTCCCGCAACTCGCCCTATAGTGGCTCCAAAATAATTTCCCACATTACTTACATACTCAGAATGAGTATCAAAACCAAGAACTACATTGGACAAAGAGCCCATTCGATCTGGGACCATTAATTCAATAAGCCTCGCTCCAAAATCAGAAAAGGTTGCCTTAATTCCTTTGGAGTTCTCTATTACGAATTCTTTGTTCAAAATCAAACCAACTTTGCTATAGATTAACTAATCTTGCTCTTTGATAATTCAGGCCCAGCAGGGTCATATAAAAAAGTCTGAAAAACGAGTTCCGCCGCACCAAGTATTACTTGGTTTACGCCAAGTGCTGCGCGAGAAATTCGGACAGACTCGTAACTGGTTTTCAAAGTATTTTCTGCCACAATATTATGAACTTTTTTAGTGTCCATGCTGTAAATAGTTCCCAAAAATCCACCAAGAATAATCAGTTGGGGATTTAGCAAATTGATAAAATTTGAAATTGCCAATGCCAGACACTCCATTTGCCTCCCAACCTCATTAAGTACGTTCGGTGACTTAGAATTACGTAATGCACTATCAAATTGATCGTAGTCTGCAGTTTTTAAATTAAGAAGGGAGAGAAGTTTCGTTCTTGAAATTTCAGCTTCTATCGTACCAACTACATTTGCAGAATCCATTTCACCACTCAATGTGATTCTGGTATGGCCCATCTCACCTGCATAACCGTTATAACCTCTAATTATTTGCCCACTTGATATGATTCCTCCAGCAATTCCACTAGCACCTCCATTGAGGAAGACCATATCCTTTATGCCAATACCAGAGCCAAATACCTGCTCAGCTAAAGTACTTAAGAACGCTTCATTTCCTGCCGAAGTTTTTAGCCCCGTGGCATCCTCAAAAAGCTTAATTATAGAAACTTCTTTCCATTCCAAGTGGTGCGAAGAGCCAATTAATCCATCTTCTTTCCGAATTAATTCTGGTATAGCAAGACCAATTCCGATAATTTGGAAATTTTCCTTGGAAACACTAGTTAGACCTTCAATAATTGCATTTGTAATTTTTAACGTTTCATCAATAGTGGGAGCACTATTTGTTTCAAATCTTGCTTGCTTGTGAACGTAACCTCCAAGGCCAATGACCCCAATAGTAACCGCATCACTTTCTGGGTTCACAGCTATCGCTATTGCATTTTGATTTGCCACCACCACCGTACTTGGTCGTCCAACTCTTTTACTTTTATTATCCGAAATTTCATTTACCAAACCCTGTGCATTCAGTTCGCCGATCAGCGCAAAAATTGTTGATCGATTTAGCCCAGTTCTTTTGGAAAGATCTGATCTGGATATAGAGCGTTCTTGATGGACAATTTTAAGAACTGTCGAAAGATTGAACCTTCTTAAGTCTTCAAGATTATTACCTGTGGACAAGTTTCCAGGTGACGTAAGCTTCAAATTTCCTCCGGTTCATTGCCATAGATTTTGAACATCAGCAACCTATAGGGTCGGTTAAGTCCTCAATAATAGCACGAGCCGGATCTCGAGACTAGACATTGAAGTCCAAACTTTTGGGATTAGATGAGCAATTTATTGGGATACGCATTTGACTTTTTGGCACTCACAGTTTACAACACTTAAAACTATTTTATGATGTGAAAGAATCGTAAGTTTGCTTTAGCGTTTATTTCAACTACATGGACGCTACCCACCACTAGTGTTGTAAATATCGGCAAATATAACTACCACTTTCCTCAGACGTTTCAGTGTGAAATCACCACACACCTGACAGAAGGCATCCAAGTGATAAACCCCGCGTACTTCCATCTAAGTGTAGTCAAAGAGAAATGCCACTAATTGATCACCGAAATCCGGCAACGCTCGATGCCCACGCGCCCGATGTGCCGCATCTAACTCCCAGTGCTCTAAGCCCAAAACTTCATGCTTTACACCAATGGGAATAACCAACCCACATTTGAACTGCCACTCTTGGCCGCAGAGATTCATATAACCCGAATGCCCTCTCTGCTTCTGCCAGCCTGGTTCAGACACATCAAATGTCGAACTTGGTACGGGAACTAACGAAGAATTTGGACTCAATCGTAAAGCAAAAATTTGAGAAATAGGTTCGATCAAATGGTTAAGGCGCAAGTACCTCCAGTGACCCCCATAGCAAATGGAACGAAGAAGACGACCACTTGCATACGTGGCGCAAACAAATAATGATGATATAAGTCAAGGTGCTTCCACGGGCAGAGAAGAGAAATAAGTAAAGTATTTATGGCGTAAGAGGCTCTATTTCTTTTTCTTGCTAATAAACAAAATTCCCACCCCTAAATCACTTTCCTATCCCCAGTGCTGCCTGGTCACTTACATCCGTAACGACAGAAAGATAGGCAGTAGCACATTTCCTTATTATCAGCATCAAAGGGTGCAAATTCCGCAAAAGTGCGGTCTCAACTTTTTCCTTATTAGCTGATAACAGCGAGGAAATGATCATGGAAACCCACTTATTCCCGCGGGATTAATGCAGTGTTGAGGCAATAGCCGAATTCAAGTCGGCAGTAGGTCGGCAATAGGAAACTTCCTACTGAGTCGCTTTTCGCATAAATCCAGGCTAAGATGTGGCAAAACAGTGGTTTGGTTGCGCTGGAGAGAGATCTTCTGCTAACTCTTAATCACCGGGTCGGGGGTTCGATCCCTACACAACCCACTTCTGTATTGGTTCACCTTGAAAAGTGGTGAATTATCACCTCGCTCGACGTAATTTAGAGTTTATTTCAGATACCCTAAAGACAGTTATGAAACGTCTACTAGGACTTACAAGATATGCAGTGGTCATTCCAGCCCTTGCCTCGATTCTTGGGGCATTACT
>Ga0169931_10014354_pt1 | contig 10732 bp, 7 predicted proteins | sample Kivu_15m_20L_FD_129675 | JGI IMG/M metagenome (GOLD analysis project Ga0169931, IMG submission 129675) | Freshwater microbial communities from Lake Kivu, Western Province, Rwanda to study Microbial Dark Matter (Phase II) - Kivu_15m_20L... | ecosystem: Environmental > Aquatic > Freshwater > Lake ... | reverse complement strand
GAGCCCGTCATGCACCTGAAGACCCAGGCCCGGCGCTGCGCCCTGCAGGCCATGTACGAGCTGGATCAGGGAGCCGGCGAGACCTCGCTGGCGGGCCGCTTTGCCGACGACGCCGAGGCGCCGCTCGACGCCCAGAGCCTGGAGCAGGGACGCACGCTGGCCGCGATGGCGTGGGAGTTCCGGGATCAGGCCGACCGCGCGCTGGCCGCCCTGGTGACGGACTGGCCCGCGCATCGCCAGCCGGTGGTGGATCGCAACGTGCTTCGCCTGGCCTTCTACGAGATGGCCCATGGCGGCGTGCCGCACGCGCTGGCCATCGACCAGGCCGTGGAGCTGGCCCGCGAGTTCGGCGGCGAGCGCAGCCCGGCGTTCGTGAACGCGGTGCTGGACCGCTGGTGGAAGAGCCGGGGCGGGCCGGCCTGATGTTCCGCAGGGCGATCGAGGCCCTTCGCCGCGGCGCGCAGCGCACCGCGGCGGCCTTGGGAGGCGGGGTGCGATCGCTGCTGCTGGGACGCGACCTGGACGAGGCCCTCATCGACCGCCTGGAGACCACGCTGGTCGCCGCGGACGTGGGCGTGGGCGTGGCGCGTGACCTGGTGGGCGAGGTGCGCCGGCAGTTCCGCGCCGGACTGGTGCGCAAGGGATCGGACGCGGTGGACATCCTGAAGGATCGGCTGAAGGAGCGGCTGCGGGCCGGTGACCGTGGGCTGGCCCACGCGGCCACGCGTCCCACCGTGATCCTGGTGGTCGGCGTGAACGGCTCGGGCAAGACCACCAGCGTGGCCAAGATCGCCAAGGCGCTGCAGGACCAGGGGCGGAGCGTGCTGCTGGCCGCCGCGGACACCTTCCGTGCCGGCGCGGTGGCGCAACTCTCGATCTGGGCGGAGCGGCTGGGCGTGGACGTGGTCAAGGGCAAGGCTGGCGCCGACCCGGCCAGCGTGGCGTTTGACGCGGCCGATGCGGCGCTGGCCCGCGGCGCCGACACGCTGCTGGTGGACACGGCGGGTCGGCTGCACACGCAGGAGGGCCTGATGCGCGAGCTGGGCAAGATCCGCTCGGTCATCGCCAAGCGGATTCCCGGCGCCCCGCACGAGGTCCTGCTGGTGCTGGACGCCACCACCGGGCAGAGCGCGGTGGCCCAGGCGCGCATCTTTCGCCAGGCGGCCGACGTGACCGGCGTGTTCCTGGCCAAGCTGGACGGGACCGCCCGTGGCGGCGCGGTGGTGGCGATCCAGGAGGCCGTGGGCGTTCCCGTGAAGCTGGTGGGCGTGGGCGAGACCCCCGAGGACGTGCAGGTGTTCGATCCCGACGACTTCGTGGACGCGCTCTTTGAGGGGGCGGACGCGGCCTGAGGCGGCTTGGGCGGCTGCCGCACGGCACCTACCATGCACACGTGCGTCAGGGCTTCACCATTGTGGAACTGCTGGTGGTGATCGGCATCATCGGACTGCTCATGGGCATCGCGGTGCCCACCATGGGCATGATCCGGGCCGAGGCCCGCAACAGCGGCTGCCTGAGCAACCTTCGCCAGATCCATCTGCCGCTGCAGGCCTACACCGACGCGATCGGCGGCGTGGTCCCCATCTGCGACATGCTCCCCGCCGTGGGCGACAACGGCCCCGAGGGCGGGCTGCCGGCGCTGCTCAAGGGCTACCTGGAGCCCACGTCCGAGATCTGGCTGTGCCCGGCGGACTTCAATCCCGAGAGTCGGATCACGGGCACCAGTTACCTCTACGTGCCCGGCCTGCTGCGCTACGCGCCCGAGGTGCAGGTGCAGGTGGCCATGACGGTGCTGCGTGAGCGAGACATCACCGACAAGGCGCGCACACGGCTTCGCAACCAGCTCGAGGGCCGCATGGTGGGCGCCTTCTACGACGGCATCGAGAAGCCCCCGGGTGACGCCCCGGGCGGCACGCCGCGAGCCAGCAAGTACGCGCTGGTGGTGGACTCCGAGGACCGTCACCCAGGCACGCGCCAGCCTCGCAACGCGCTCTTTGCCGACGGCTCCGTGCGCGAGAACACGCCGCCGGAGGAGTTGGACGAGGGCGGAGAGGACGAACAGCCATGACCACGATCGCCGACATCCGCTGGAGGCTGGAGACCATGGACCACGGGCGCCTGGCCCGGTCGGCGCTGGCCGTGCTGGCGGCGCTGCTGGTGGTCGCCGCGGCGTGGTGGTGGATGTTCGCCCGGTTCCGTCCGCCGCCAAGCATCTTCGACACGCCGGTGGATGGCGTGCTGGGCTACCTGGCGGTGAAGGACTTCTCCAAGCTGCCGCTGGAGGAGCGGATCCGCTTCATGCGGGAGTTTGCCGACCGCTTCCGTGGCTTCGATCCCGGTGAGAGCGCCGCCGCAGCCGCCTTCCTGGCGGGCCTGAGTCAGCCGGCGCGCGACCAGCTGCGCGAGAACGTGAAGGGCGTGATGAAGGACGCGCTGGCCGAGGGCGCTTCCGAGTACATGAACCTTCCGCCCGCGGAGCGGGGCGCGTTCATCGACGGCTGGCTGGTGAAGTGGCAGCGCACGCTGGAGGGGGCCGTGAACGGCCGTGACAGCGGCAAGAGCGACTCGGAGCGGCTGGCCGAGATGAAGCGCGAGGGCGAGCGCGGCGAGCGTCGCCGCGAGCGGTTCGCCGGTGGCGGCGAGGTGACCGACCGCGGCGTGACGCGCTTCCTGGACCTCTGGGAGGGCGAGGTGCAGGGATCGAGCACGCCGCGCGAGCAGGGCCAGATCACGCGCTTCCTGGACGACATCCGCACGCGCATGTTCACGCAGTGAGATCGGGCCCGCACGATTCCGCGTCGCTGCCCGTGCGGGCGATCGCCGGTCAGCTGCTGGAGTCGGTGCGTGCGTGCGGCCGCCTGGTCCTGACCGCCGAGACCGGCTCGGGCAAGACCACGCAGGTGCCGCAGATCCTGCTGGAAGGCGGTGTCACGGGCCAGGTGCTGGTGCTGGAGCCGCGGCGACTGGCGGCCCGGATGGTGGCGCGGCGCGTGGCGGCCGAGATGGGCACGCGTCCGGGCGAACGCGTGGGCTGGCGCACGCGGTTCGACGCGGCGTGGAGCGCGGCCACGCGGATCGGGTTCCTGACCGAGGGCGTCTTCCTTCGCATGCTGGTCGATGATCCGCCGTTGCGCGGCGTGGGCGCCGTGGTGGTGGACGAGTTCCACGAGCGCAGCCTGCAGGGCGATCTGGCGGTGGCCGGCGTGTGCCGCCTGCAGGCGCGGCGCCCCGACCTGAAGCTGCTGATCATGAGCGCCACGCTTGACGCGGACCGGCTCTCGGAGCGACTGGGGGCGCGGCGCGTCCACGCCGCGGGCCGTCAGCATCCCGTGACCATCCGGCATGCGACGCCGGGGCGTGACGTGTGCGAGACCGCGGCGCTGCAGGCGGCCAGGCTGGCGGAGGAGATGGCGGGCGACGTGCTGGTCTTCATGCCGGGAGCCCGCGAGATCGAGCGCACGATGGCGGCGGCGCGGCAGCACGGTCTGGATCGCGTCCTGGTCTGGCGAAGGCTGCACGGCTCCATGCCGCCGGCGGAGCAGGACCTGGCGCTGGAGCCGGCGTCCGGTCCTCGCGTGGTGGTGGCCACCAACGTGGCGCAGACCTCGATCACCGTGCCCGGCGTGCGCGGCGTGGTGGACGCGGGCACGGCGCGGGTGCACCGTGCGGATCATCGCCGGGGACTCGACGCGCTGCGGCTGGAGCCGATCAGCCGTGCGGCCGCCGACCAGCGCGCGGGCCGTGCCGGCCGGGTGGCACCGGGCGTGTGCGTTCGCCTGTGGAGCGAGCAGGATCACGTCCGCCGCGCGGAGTTCGACCAGCCCGAGATCGAGCGGGTGGAGCTTTCGGATGCGGCCCTGCAGGTGGCCGCGTGCGCCGGCTCCGTGCACGACTTTCCATGGCTGGATCCACCCGAGCCGCAGGCGTGGGCGCGTGCGGTGGAGACGCTGCAGCGACTTGGTGCCGTGGATGCGCTGGGTGCCCTCACCCAGGCCGGCGCCGCCATGGCCCGCGTGCCGGCGGCTCCTCGCCTTGCGGCGGCGCTGCGTGCCGCGGCCGCCGGCGGCTGCCTGGTGCGCGCCAGCCGCTGGGTGGCGGTGGCGGCGGAGCGGGACTTTGTGCGCGGTGGCGATCGCGGGGCGCTGCTGGCATGTCTGGAGCACGGTGACGAGCCGGGTGATCTGGTGGTGCGTGAGCGGATCCTGCAGCGACTGGCCGAGGGCCGCAGCCTTCCGCGCGGCCTGCAGATTGTCGAGGAGGCCGCACGCGAGGCCCTGCGTGCCGCCGAACGGCTGGCCCGGGCGTTTCCGCGATCGAGCGGGGACACGGCCGGGGTGTCCACGGAACGCGTGGCCGTGGCCATGCTCCGGGGCTTTGCCGACGGCGTGGCGTGGCGACCCGATCCGCAGCGTCCGCACCTGCTGGCGGCGGGCCGTCGCAAGGCGGTGCTGGACCGTGACTCGGTGGTCCAGGCGGGGGGCTTGGTGCTCTGCCTGCAGGCCGACGAGAACCCGGCGGATCCCGACACGCAGATCCTGTCCATGGCCGAGCCGCTGCAGGAGTCCTGGGTGCGTGCGGCGCTTCCGGAAGCCTTCGAGGTGGTGGAGCGACTCGCCTGGAACCCGCAGTCCCGTGCGGTGGAACGCCTGGAGGAGGTGCTGTTCGCGGGCGTGTCGGTGGATCGCACGGCACGGCCGCCACGTCTCCAGGATCACGCCCAAGCCGAGCGACTGCTCGCCGAGCGCATCCGTGAAGGCGAGGTGATGCTGCGTGGCTGGGACGAGTCGGTGACCCAGTGGATCGAGCGCGTGCGCTGCGTGGCCGCGTGGTTTCCCGAGCAGCAGCTGCTCACCTACGAAGCGGACGACCTGGAGCTGATCCGGCTGGAACTCTGCTCGGGCCTGCACCGGGCCAGCCAGGTCGAGGACCTGCCTTGTCTGGAGGCGGTGCGCGGCGTGCTCGATCCGGTCTCGCGTGCCTTCGTGGAGCGCATGGCGCCGGCTCAGCTGGCGCTGCCCGAGGGCCCCCGACCCATGCGACTGCAGTATGAACTGGGCAAGCCGCCCCGCGGTGCCGCCCGCATCCAGCATCTCTACGGACTGGAACGCACGCCCACGGTGGCCGGAGGCCGCGTGCCGATCACGCTGGAGATCCTGGGGCCCAACATGCGTCCGCTGCAGGTGACCAGCGACCTGGCCAACTTCTGGAAGACGCTCTACCCCAGCCTTCGCAACGAACTTCGGCGGCGCTACCCGCGGCACGCCTGGCGCTGAGGGCCGCCGTCACTCCAGCCCGGCCACGAATCCCTCGCCGGTGTGCCGCCGGGAGCCCAGTCGCAGGCCCTCGCCCAGGTCCACCGCCACGTCCTCGGGGAAGCGGGGCAGGTGCGGCGCCCAGGTGCGGGTGCCCTGGTGCACGTCCGTGACCAGCTTCACGCACTCCTCGGGGTCGTCGGTGATGTGCATCAGGTTCAGGTCCACCTCCTCGATGTAGGCGTGCTTGGCCAGCAGTCCCGATCGCAGCCACTCGAACATCTCCTGCCAGAACGCGCGGCCCATCAGCACCAGCGGCTTGGGCGTGGCCTTCAGGGTCTGCATCAGCGTGAGCGCCTCAAAGAGCTCGTCGAGGGTGCCGAAGCCGCCGGGCAGGCACACGGTGGCCACCGAGCTCTTGACGAACATGAGCTTGCGGATGAAGAAGTAGCGGAAGTCCAGCGAGAGGGTCTGGTAGGGATTGGGGCGCTGCTCCTTGGGAAGCAGGATGTTCAGCCCCACGCTCTTGCCGCCGGCCGCCACGGCACCCTTGTTGGCCGCCTCCATGATGCCCGGCCCGCCACCGGTGATCACCGCAAAGCCGGCCTTGGCCAGGCCCTTGCCCACGTCCTCGGCCATGGTCCAGTAGCGGGTGTCCGGCCGGGTGCGGGCGCTGCCAAACACACTGACCGCCGGGCCCAGGTCCGCCATGGCGTCGGTGGCGTCCACGAACTCGCTCATGATGCGAAGGGCTCGCCACGACTCCGCGCCCTGCGCCTGACGCTTTTCGGCTGGTTCCATAGGCCGGAAGGGTAGCGAAATGGCGGCTGGGATCCGGATTCCTAAAGTCATGTGCGACATGGATTTGCGCATCCGGATTTGAACCCGAGCCCCAGGTTCAGATATCATGTTCCACTTATGGCACGCTCGCAGGACTCCAAGCCGGCCTCCAGGACAACTCGCAAGACTTCTGGGAAGGCCAAGGCGGACGCCGCGTCCGCAAGTGGAGGTGGCGGCAAGTCTTCGGTGGTGGAGCCCAAGCCCGCCCGCACCCGTGCGCCGGAACTGCCCAACTACAACGCGGCGCTGAGGTGGCTCTACGAGCGCACCGACATCGAGCGTCAGCGCGTGGTCCGCTACAGCGACGACGCCTTCAAGCTGGACCGCATGCACGACCTGCTGGCCAAGCTTGGCAATCCGCACCTGCAGGTCAAGACCGTGCACGTGGCTGGCACCGTGGGCAAGGGCAGCACCGTGGCCATGATCGCCAGCATGCTCCGGGCCTGCGGCTACGTGGTGGGCGAGTACACCAGTCCGCACCTGGTCGACGTGCGCGAGCGGATCGGCGTGAACGGACGCATGATCGGCAAGCCCACGTTCACCGAGCTCATGCGCCGTGTGGCCAAGGCCGCCGCCAAGCTGACGGAGGAGCCCACCTTCTTTGAGGTGATGACCGCGGCGGCGCTGCGACACTTCGCCGACGAGGCCGTGGACGTGGCGGTGATCGAGGTGGGACTGGGCGGACGGCTGGACAGCACCAACGTGATCACGCCCGAGGTGAGCGTGGTGACCACGATCGACTTTGACCACACCAAGCTGCTGGGCAACACGCTGGGCGCCATCGCCCGCGAGAAGGCCGGCATCTTCAAGAAGGGCGTGCCGGCCGTGGTGTTTGATCCGCCGGGCGAGGTGGACAAGGCCTTCCGCGAGGTGGCGGAGAAGGTGGGGGCGGACCTGCGGGTGGTGAACAAGGACATCGAGTTCAGCAGCCGCTTCTGCACCAGCGAGGATCTGGGGCCGCACACCCGCGTGTGCCTCTACACCAAGACCAGCCGTCTGGAGCACCTGCCCGTGCCGCTGCCGGGCGAGCACCAGAGCAGCAACTGCGGGCTGGCGCTGGCGGCCATCGACCTGCTGCGGGGTCGCGGCTTCGACTGCCCCGAGGACAAGGTGGCGCGCGGCCTGGCCAACACCCGCGTGCCAGGTCGCATGGAGGTGGTGCGTGAGCGTCCGCGCGTGCTGGTGGACGGCGCCCACAACCCCATCAGCGTGCAGACGCTCATGAAGTGCGTGGGTGCGCACGTGCCCTACGACAGCATGGTCTGCGTCTTCGGCTGCTGCGCCGACAAGGACGTGGGCGTGATGCTGGACAAGGTGAACCTGGGCGCCGACAAGGTGATCTTCACCCGGGCCACTTCCACGCCGCGCGCCGCGGCCCCCGAGGACCTGCAGAAGATGTTCGCCGAGCGGAGCGGCAAGATGAGCCAGGTGGCTCGCACGCTGCCGGAGGCGCTGGAGCTGGCCATCCGGGCCGTGAGCCGCGAGGACCTGATCGTGGTCACCGGCAGCTTCTACCTGGTGGGCGAGGCGCTGCGTTTCCTGCAGCAGGACCGCGAGAAGGCCGAGGCGGCCCGCGCCTGACGCGGTAGCCTGCCCGCCTTCATGGCCGACGAGTCCACCCCTTTCCGCTACGACGCGGCGCTGGCCGGTCGGATCGAGACCGCGTGGCAGGCGCGGTGGGAGCGGGATGGCGCGTACCGCGTGGGCAATCCAGGCGACCCGGGCTTTGACGCCACGCGGCCCAAGTTCTACGTGCTGGACATGTTCCCGTACCCCAGCGGCGCGGGGCTGCACGTGGGCCATCCCGAGGGCTACACCGCCACCGACATCGTGGCGCGCCACAAGCGCATGCAGGGCTTCAACGTGCTGCACCCGATGGGCTGGGACGCCTTCGGCCTGCCCGCCGAGCAGTACGCGGTGCAGACCGGCGTGCATCCGCGCGTCACCACCGCCACGGCCATCGACAACTTCCGCCGGCAGCTCAGACGTTTCGGCTTCTGCTACGACTGGAGCCGCGAGTTCGGCACCATCGATCCCGGCTACGTGAAGTGGACGCAGTGGATCTGGCTTCAGGCCTACGGCAGCTGGTACGACCCCAAGGCCGGGAAGGCCCGGCCCATCGCCGAACTGGAGCGAGACATGGCCGCTCGGGACGAGGCGATCGACGTGCCTGAAGGCACGCGTCGGTGGAGCGCCTGCTCGCCGCTGGAGCGACAGCGCTGGCTCGACACGCGGCGCCTGGCGTACCTGGGCGAGCAGACCGTGAACTGGTGCCCCAAGCTCGGCACGGTGCTGGCCAACGAGGAAGTGATCGACGGCCGCAGCGAGCGCGGCGGACATCCCGTGAAGCGACTCCCGCTCAGGCAGTGGATGTTCCGCATCACCGCCTACGCGGATCGCCTGCTCGAGGACCTGAAGCTGGTGGAGTGGCCCGAGAGCACCCGCGTGCAGCAGGCGGAGTGGATCGGACGCAGCGAGGGCGCCGAGATCGACTTTGCGGTCGAGGGCTTCGGCCCGCTCCGCGTGTTCACCACGCGGCCCGACACGCTGTTCGGGGCCACCTACATGGTTGTGGCACCCGAGCATCCGCTGGTCGAGGCGGTGGCCAAGGGTGCCGGTTCACTCAGCCACGCGGCCCGCGCCACGCTGGCCGCCTACGCGCAGGCCAGCCGCGACCGCGCGGACGTGGATCGCCAGGCCGAGTCCAGGGAGAAGACGGGCTGCTTCACCGGCCTGCACGCCGTGAACCCCGCCACCGGGGATCGTATCCCGATCTGGACCGCCGACTACGTGCTCATGGGCTACGGCACCGGCGCCATCATGGCCGTGCCCGCCCATGACCAGCGGGACTTCGCCTTCGCCCGGGCGTTCGACCTGCCCATCCGCCAGGTGGTGGAGATGGCGGGCGAGCCGTGGACCGGCGACACGGCCACCAGCGGCGAGGGCGTGGCGGTGCAGAGCGCGTCGGCCGAGCTCTCGATCGACGGCAAGCCGACGGCCGAGGCCAAGGCGGCCGTGGTCGAGTGGCTGGAGCGGTCCGGCCTGGGCAAGCGCCGCGTGAACTACCGGCTGCGCGACTGGCTCTTCAGCCGGCAGCGGTACTGGGGCGAGCCGTTCCCCGTGGTCTTCGACGAGCTGGGCATGCACCACGCGGTGGCGGAGTCACGGCTGCCGCTCACGCTGCCTGAGCTGGCCGACTACGCGCCCATCGAGAGCGACACGCCGCTGCCGCCGCTGGGCAAGGCCACCGAGTGGGTCAATGTCACGGCGGCCGACGCGGGCATCGATCCGCAGGTGCTGCCCGGCCACGCGCCGGTGCGCCGCGAGACCAACACCATGCCGGGCTGGGCGGGCTCGTGCTGGTACTACCTGCGCTACTGCGACCCGGCCAACGCCGGTCGCTTCGTGTCAAAGGAGGCCGAGCGCTACTGGATGACCGGCCCGGACGGCAGCGGTCGCGGCGTGGACCTGTACATCGGCGGCAACGAGCACGCGGTGCTGCACCTGCTCTACGCGCGCTTCTGGCACAAGATGCTCCTTGACCTGGGTCACGTGAGCACGCCCGAGCCCTTCGCCAAGCTCTTCCATCAGGGGCTGATCACGAGTCATGCGTATCAGCGCACGGACCGCACGCTGGTGGCGGTGGACCAGGTGGAGGAGCGCGGCGGCACGTTCCTGGAGAAGGGCGGGGGCCCGGTCACGCAGGTGGTGGCCAAGATGTCCAAGAGCCTGAAGAACGTCATCAACCCCGACGACGTGATCGCCGAGTACGGCGCCGACACCTTCCGCCTGTACGAGATGTACATGGGCCCGCTCGAGGCCAGCAAGCCCTGGAACACCCGTGACATCGCGGGCGTGTTCCGCTTTCTGCAGCGTGCATGGCGCGTGGCCGTGTGCGAGCGCACTGGCCAGCTGCTGCTGGCCGCCAAGGCAAGCCACGAGATCGAGCGCCTTCTGCACAAGGCCACCCGAAAGGTGGGCGAGGACATCGACCGCCTGGCCTTCAACACCGCCATCGCGGCCCTGATCGAGGTGGTGAACGCCGCCACACGTCCCACCGAGATGACCGATCCCACCCAAGGCGGCATGACCCGCGATCAGCTGGACCGCTTCACCCGCCTGCTGGCACCCTTTGCACCGCACATGGCCGAGGAGATCTGGTCACGGCTGGGCCATGCGGACAGCGTCACGGCGGCCGCATGGCCGGCGTTCGACCCGGCCATGCTTCAGGACAGCACCGTGGAGCTGGCCGTGCAGGTGGCCGGTAAGGTGAAGGCCCACCTGAGCGTGCCCGCCGACGCCAGCGCCGCCGACGTGGAGCGTCTGGCCCTGGCCGAGCCCAAGATCGCCGAGCTGCTTGGCGGCAAGGCGCCGCGCAAGATCGTGGTGGTGCCCAAGCGGCTTGTGAACATCGTTCCTTAGGTTTCCGGCTGCGCGTCCCGCGTCGGCCGCTGCGCGTCCCATGTCGGCCGCTCCGCGTCCAGCGTTGGCCGCTGCGCGTCCCGTATTGGCCGCTGCGCGTCCCGTATTGGCCGCTCCGCACCCAGCCTGACCCGCACGCGGCCGCCTCGGCTCCGCTTCGCATGCGCCTCGGCTTAGCGCTTCTCGCTCCGCTCGGCATGGGCAATCCTGCTTGGGTG
>Ga0169931_10014353_pt1 | contig 10732 bp, 10 predicted proteins | sample Kivu_15m_20L_FD_129675 | JGI IMG/M metagenome (GOLD analysis project Ga0169931, IMG submission 129675) | Freshwater microbial communities from Lake Kivu, Western Province, Rwanda to study Microbial Dark Matter (Phase II) - Kivu_15m_20L... | ecosystem: Environmental > Aquatic > Freshwater > Lake... | reverse complement strand
GTGATAATGTCGGATTGCTCGAGGCATAGTTTTTCCATCGGACTAAGTTTGGATTCATCTTCCCAGTGGCCGATCCAAACACCGCATGTCAGAGGCTGCGATGGCTGTACTTCGCGGGCCCATTCAAAGCATTTTTGAGCGAACAGCAGTCCCATTTCCGCTTTATTGGGTAGCTCCGTCTTGGTTCCGTTGCGGCCGTACGAGTTTGCATTATCGTTGTCGAGTTCATTGACGAGATCCCAAGCTTGGATTCTCGGATCGTCCTTGAATCGGTTGATGATTCCCTGAAGATAGGGCTTCATAAGGACATGCTTGGCAGGGTCCCCGAGGATTGCAGCACCGGGAGATTGAACCCAGCCGCTGTTGTGAACGCCAGGTTTCGGGTCTCGCTGCTTGCCACCCTTGGGCTGAGGGTCCCAGACAGAATCGAATGGGACGACAATCACTCCGATCTTGTGCTTGTCACAGATCGACAAAAACTGATCCATTCTTTCGATCAAGTCCTTGCCATCTCCCGTCCAAAGCTGATCGTGCAGGAAGACCCGCATCGAGTTGAAGCCTAGACTTTTGGCCCAGGACATTTCCAGATCGATTCGCTGGGCATCGAAAGTACCAATTTGCCACATTTCCAATTGGTTGATGGCATACGCCGGAACATAGTTCGCGCCCACCAACCATCCTTGTCGTGCTTGCCACGCCTGCGCCTGTTCCGGTGTCCATCTCTGCTGTGCATGCGTATCCGCAGACTGAGTTCCAAGCAGAAAGCTTGCCATCAAGAAGGCAATATAAAGACGGTCTCTCATCTTAAAGATCCTACGATTCAAAATCGGCGCCGGGTGATCAAAGCGGAAAGATATCGCTAAGTGTACCGCAAGATAAACTGCATGGCGAACCGGCGTTACATTTTGCCCAATCGGCTTGAACAAACAACCAACGTCAGAAGCGGGAATCAATCCCTTTCACTCATGGCTTAGTCGATCGCCATCTAGCGACCGCTACCTGCGTTCTTGATCGCATCCATGTCGGGAAGCTTGCGGCCCTGAACTTGGTAGACGTACTTCAAGACCTCCGCCACTGCCGCATACTCGGTTGCGGGAATCGGCTTACCGACATCGACTTGGTGAAACAGCGCCTGTGCCAAAGGCTTTCGCTCGACGATCGGGATGCCATGCTCGAGCGCGATCTTACGAATGCGAGCGGCGACCAAGTCGGCTCCTTTGGCCAAGACAATCGGTGCTCTCATCTTCAAGGGATCATACTGCAGTGCGACGGCCAACTCGGTGGGGTTGGTGACCACGACATCCGCTTTGGGAACATCGGTTTGGATGCGTTGGCCAGCCAGTTCACGTTGTACCCGTCGTCGCCTCGCTTTGGTCTGCGGATCCCCTTGAGTCATCTTGAATTCTTCTCGTAATTCCTCGTCGGTCATCATGAGGTCTTGCTCGTATTTCCACCATTGAAACGAATAATCGACGATCGCCAGAAGCAGCAGTCCGATGGCCACGTTGCGGCACAAGTCGATCAACGTTTCCCAAACAAAACTCGCGGCGGTTTCCAGGTTTGCACCCCCTAACGACAAAATCGCATCCCAGCGCGACCAAACTCCGAACACCAAAAGCCCGACAACCAACGCGATCTTGATCAATCCGAATCCCAATCGCGAGGCATTGAGGATCGAAAACATTCTTTGCAGACCGCTCAGTGGATTGATGCGCTGCGGATCGGGCGCGAGTTTATCCGGCAGCCATAAAGGTCCCACCTGAACAAAGTGGATGATCAACGAAGTCAGGAAAACCCCCGCCATCAACGGGAGTAGCGCCAGTGAACTGCGAACCGTCACCAATAGAAAGCGAGTGATCCAGGTGCGCGAGTCGGTCGCCCAATCGAATTCGGTTCCCAATTGATCGCGAAGAATGACCCCGAAGGCCTCCATCATGCCAGGACCCGTTACATCGAGGAGAATGACACCTACCAATAAAAGGGTCGCCGAACCCAAGTCGGCACTTCGAACGACATTTCCCTCCTCGCGCGCCTTGCGGCGACGATACTCGGTCGCCTCATGCTTTTTATCACCCGCCGAATCAGCCATCCCCAGGTTCCCGCAGCAAATCTCCGTCGACAGTCACCGTCTTCGGAACCACATCCAACGTTCGGTTGACCCACTCGACCAACTCGTTCTGGAAAATCCATCCCGCGCTCGACAGCGTCAATCCAAGGACCACAAGCATCACCGTCACGTTGAAGTTAAAACCGACTACAAGAATATTCAATTGCGGAAGAGTCCTCGCGATCAGTGCCGTTACAAAGTTGGCTAGCAACAGCGAGATCGCCGCAGGTGCCGATGCTCGGATGCCTACCGATAAGGAATGCCCTACCAATTCATGGACGTGAACCAGCCAATTGCGTTCCGCAAGCACACTCCCCGCTGGATAATACGTGAAACTGTCCAGGCACGCTCCGATCATGATGCGGTGCCCTCCCAGGACGACGAACAGCGCCATCGCCATGAGCGACATCAACTGACTGATGACCGATACGGATTCCTGAGTCGACGGATCAGCCGCTGTCGCGAACTCCATACTGCTGAGCGATCCGATGATCTGACTGCCGATCTGAAGACAAGTAATGACCATCATGACCGACGTCCCAAACATCAATCCGAGCAAGAGTTCCTTGGCCAATGCGATGACCGCGTCGAGCAGGTGAGAAGGGAGTTCCGTTGAGAACGTCCCAATCATCGGCGTAATCGCAGCTGATATCATCAACGCCAACATGACCTTCACCCGATTGGGAACCATCGTTCCCTGCACAGGAGGCATCATCGCCATGATCGGACCGAGCCGGCTCAAGACGCACAGAAACACCCAAACAGGGCCCAGGATCACGGTTCCGAGCAGGTCGCTGGCCAGATTTCCCATCGTATTCATAGGACGTTCGCGATGCTCGGCAAGAAAACTATTTCGGCATGACGTTCGCCGGAATCTCGCGGATCAGATTTCTCGAATAATCCAACAACTGATCGGTCATCCATGGCAGTGCGATCATGATGGCGACAGTCATTGCGACCAACTTCGGAACCGTGCTGACGGTCTGATCCTGAATCTGAGTCAAGGCTTGAATGAGACCGACCAGCAAGCCGACGATCATCCCGATGATCAGCACCGGCGCTCCAAGAATCAGCGACATCACAATCGCGTTCCGCACCAAATCGATGGCATCATGCGCGGTCATATCATCCCTTTCGATTCCATGGCTATCCGCTGTAAGTGCCGAAACTGTCGAGCAGCATCTGCACCACCAACCGCCAACCATCCACGAGCACAAACAACAACAACTTGAACGGCATGGAAATCATCGCCGGGGGCAACATCATCATCCCCATCGATACCGTGACCGAAGCGATCACGATGTCGAGAATCAAGAACGGTAGATAGATCTGAAAACCCATCATGAACGCAGTCTTCAACTCGCTGAGCATGTATGCGGGTAGAAGTACCTGCAAAGGCACTTCATCGAAGTTCTTGGGCTCGGGACTTCCAGGCGCATAGCGGCTGTAGAACAAATGAACATCGTCGTAATTGTTCGCCATCGCGATTTGTCGCGACATGAATTGACGAATCGGTGCAACCCCCTTGTCCCACGCCTCGGTAGCAGTCATGCGACTCCCCTCCGCCGTGTACGGTTCAATCGCATCGTTGTAAACATCCGTCCAAACCGGACTCATCACAAAGATCGTGATGAAGATCGAAATCGCCGTAATGACTTGGCTCGGAGGTAACTGCTGCATGCCCATGGCTTGTTTAAGCAGTCCGAACACAACAATCACTCGCACATAACAAGTCGTCATCAAGAGTATCGCGGGTGCAACACTCAAGATGGTGAGCAAACCAACCACTTGCAACGAATTGGTCAAACCCTTCGGGCTCAGCCATACGTCCGGACCACCTAGCAACTGCTGTGTCAAATCCTCACCCTGCTTGCGATCCGTATCTTGCGCAGCAGCTGAGTCAAGGTTTTGACGAACCGCATCGCTCAGCGGACTGTTCTGGCGATTTCGCATCGTCCGCTCGATCCGCGATTCGCGTGCGGCTTCTTGCCCAAAAGCATGCGAAGACTCCAAAGCAACCAAAGCCGCGCACAGAGCGATCCACACCGCAGTGGTCATGGACCGTCGGAACAACGAGAATTGCGACCAAGAAAAACAGCAGAGCAGATCAGACATACCCGAGACTTACCAAATTGCCGAGTTTCAACGCAATTGCAGAAGCCTCCGATTCGACTTGACCCCATCTGACTCCAGCCGTTAATCTCGGCCTTCCGGAAGAAGGGATTTTTCCGAACGCTAGCAAACCTAGGATGGGGGTTGGGATGACAAAAGAGAGCTCGGTACCGGCGTCTTCGAAGAAGAACATCCCGATGTTGGATGTAGGACGTGGCAATCAACCACTTCGAGATGCATTCCTGGAAGCCGTTGCCAAAGTGATCGACAGCGGAAGATTCTTGCACGGCCCGGAGGTCGGCGAATTGGAGTGTGCAGTCGCGGGGGTATGCGGAACAAAACATGCGATCGGTTGCGCATCGGGAAGCGATGCACTCCTGCTCGCTTTGATGGCTCTGGATGTCCAGCCTGGAGACGAGGTGATCGTCCCGAGCTTTACATTCTTTGCGACCGCCAGCGCCGTTGCGAGGTTAGGTGCCGAACCTGTCTTTGTGGACATCGATCCGGAAACCTACAACATGGATCCACAAAGTGTTGCTGACTCGATCACTTCACGAACACGCGCTATCATCCCTGTGCATCTATTTGGACAATGCGCATCGATGGATGCGCTCCAGGAGATCGCTTCCAAGCATCGACTCCCTGTTATCGAAGATGCCGCCCAAGCCATCGGAGCGGCTTGGCGTGGAAAGCCCGCTGGGAGCATGGGATTAGTGGGATGCTTGAGTTTCTATCCTACAAAGAATCTAGGTGGCATGGGTGATGGCGGCATGATGGTATGCCAAGACGACGAGTTCGCGGCCCGATTGCGACTGTTGGCCGCTCACGGCATGCAACCGCGTTACCATCACAAACTTCTCGGGATCAACAGTCGCTTAGACACGTTGCAAGCGGCTGTGCTGATGGTCAAGCTCGCTCATTTAGATGCTTACAGCGAGGCGAGGCAAAAGAATGCGGATCGCTATACGGACTTGTTCCGCAACGCACAACTCCACGAGACTATCCAGTTGCCTCATCGCGATCCTCGTGGTCTTCACGTATGGAATCAGTACGGTATCCGAGTACCTTACGGCAGACGCGACGCGCTCAAGCAGCACTTGGCAGGCATGGGGATCGGTAGCGAGATCTATTATCCGGTTCCGCTCCACATGCAGGAGTGCTTTGCCGACTTGGGATACTCGCTCGGTTGCTTGCCGAACACCGAGTCGGCAGCTCGCGAGATCCTTCATCTGCCGGTCTATCCAGAACTGACCGAGCAAGAGCAGGACGCGGTGGTCGAGGGAATTGAATCATTCTACATGACCGGTGCATTTCGCCGTGCTGCATAAGTAGTTTCCGGTGTATATTCCTTGGAGAGGTTTTTCCGGAAGACTACACCGCGCGAAGCACGCTGAAGCAGAGCACCGATGAATTCGACACACACGATTCAATACGATGTTGTATACGGACACGATTGCTCCACAGACCTTGTAGCCTTGGCCGCGGACAGGCGCGTCCTTCTCGTGACCGACTCGCAACTTTGGGATAAATACGGCTCGAAATTCGCTTCGCTGCAGCCCCAAGTGGTCATGACGAAGACCATGGAATCAAGCGTCCTGGAGCAGGAGCACGCGGGATTGCAACCGTTTGACCTGACCATCGGCTTGGGGGGTGGCATGGCGATGGACATTGCCAAGTACCATGCCTGGAAAGGGGACAAACCTGTTTACCAAGTCCCTACAGCGATCTCGGTGGACGCGATGTTCTCCTATCCGATCGCGCTGCGCATCGACGGCAAAGTTCAGTACGTCGGCGAGATGATCCCTGAGAAAATCTACTGCGACTTCTCGATCCTGCAGTCGGCTCCTGCGGTAATGAATCGATCCGGGGTTTGCGATCTGCTCAGTTGCCACACGGCTTTGTTCGATTGGAAACTGGCGGCGGCCCGAGGCCAGAGCCAAATGGATGAGGCGCTCTACGAACAGACCTCCAAGATCCTGCAGGACGTCAAGGATCGTCTGCAAGAGGTTTACGATGTGACCGAAACAGGTCTGCGAATGCTTATGGAAGGTTTTCGCTTTGTCGCCGTAGAAAACTACCGGGTCGGGCATTGTCAGTACGAGGAAGGCTCCGAGCATTTCTTCTATTACTGTCTTGAAGCCCAAACTCGCAAGCATTATTTGCACGGCAAAGTGATCAACCTAGGGATCCTGCTGATGAGCTTGTTGCAGGAAAATGATGTCGAATCGATCCGATCGATTCTGCAGCGCGCGGGGGTTCCGATTCACCCCGACTCGATGGGAATAACCTATGACGATGTGCGCACTGCACTAAGGAGTTGCAACCAATACGTTCGTGAAAAGGGATACAGCTACTCGATTTTGAACGAACGACAAATCACGGAGGACTTCATCGATTACGCTCTAGATGTGCTCCGCTGCGACTTTGATCCTACCGATCAAACCTGATCATCATTCATGTCACCGATTTCCCATATCTTTCTGAAGTTCCGAGCGGCTCATTATTTGTACTGGGCGATGTCCTCGGCGTTTTTGGGCTACTGGGTTCTTTACTTCCAGGATGAAAGAAAGATACCCGGATCGGAAATCGGATGGATGATGTCCATCTATGTCAGCGCGGCATTGATGGGGCAATACCTATTCGGATTCGTCTCTGATAAGTTGCGTAGCATTCGCGTGCTGATCGTGACTGCGGCGTTGTTGTTTGCCGCCGCGGTTGCCGCGATGCCCTTCCAGACCAGCGCGCTCAACATACGAATAACGATGGCTCTGTTGGGCTTTCTGCAACAACCGATCGGTCCCATGTTGGATTCCTGGACATTGAAGTATCTCCGAGATCACTCGGACCCCAATCAGTTCGGCAGGATCCGGAGCTTTGGTTCGCTCGGATGGGCGACGGTCGCCCTCCTCACTGCGTATCTCATTCTCATGGTCTCATGGAACATGTTTTTCCACGTGGCCACCCTTGCCGCGGTACTGTTGAGCGCGGTCGCCATCACCATTCCTGATACGGCAACGAATCGCGATCCCGAATCTTCGGGAGAACCTTCGTTGACCATGCGCCAATCGATCGCTCGATTGTTTCGCAATCCGGCTTACCTGTACATTCTTGCCGTGGTGTTTCTGATGTATCTCGGAGTTCAGACAACGTTCAACTTCCAGAGCTTGCTGATCAAAGAAACAGGAGGAGGCGTTGCTGAACTGGGATGGACATTCTTCTTCGGTGTGATGTGCGAGATGCCCGCGATGTTCCTTTCGGCATGGCTACTCCCACGCATCTCCGCTCGCAAACTGATGACGATCGCCGGGGTGCTCTATATGCTCCGTTACGGCTTGATCATCTATTTTCAGACCTCCTGGATCGTGATGCTCACCGCTTGCCTCGAAGGTCTGGCGTTCGGACTGCTTCTTTCCTCCCTTCGCAGCTATGTCTTCTCGGTGGTCGACCAGGAGATACAAACCTCGGCGATGACGATTGTCGATGCGACCTTTCTTAGCTTGACCGTCATTATCGGCGGTGTCGTAGGGGGATGGTTGATCGAGCAATTTTCGGTGCTGCACATGGTCGCAGCCTGTGCCACCAGCAGCGGTGCGGCTCTGGCGCTGCTGCTGGCCGGTGGGGGATTGGAATCTTCGCAACCCAAAGTGAGACGCACGTGATGACCGGTTTTCGAATTCGGCAAGGGAACCCTCAAGATCAAGCAGCGGCGTACTACGTCTGCTTGAAGACCGGTAATCACGGTGCCGACGGCGAACCGTTCTATCGCGAGGATCCGGATGCGCTCGGGCGAATCTTTGTCGGACCCTATTTGGCCTTTGAATCCGAATTGAGCTTGATCCTCGAAGACGATCAGGGGGTTTGCGGATACGCCTTCGGAGCGTTGGATTCCAAATCGTTCTATGCCCTCTATGAGGCCGAGTGGCGTCCCGAGTTATGTTCTCGTTTCCCGATGCCCGAAGGCGATCCTGGCTCATGGAGTCGATCGCAAATGGTCCATTCCTGGTACCATCAGCCTTCGTACTACTGCCCTGAGCCCTACGAGCATTACCCGTCGCACATGCACATCGATCTGCTCGAGCGAGCTCGCGGCGCAGGCAATGGACGACGGATGATGGAGATGATCATGACCAAGCTCTCCGCGATGGGCTCGCCAGGAACACATCTCGGACTGAGTGTTCTCAATCCGGGCGCTCTCGCGTTTTATACCAAGCTGGGTTTCGAGGAGATGATTCGCACCGGAACGGCAACCGACGGCTGCATCTACATGGGAAAGCGATGGTGAGCCGATGACAACATCCTTGGCACTGCTAGGTGGAGCCCCGATCCGATCGCATCCATTTCCATCATGGCCGATCTTCGACGAGACCGATGAACAACGCGTTTTGTCGGCCGTTCGAAGCGGCAAATGGGGGCGGCTCGATGGTGAAGAAGTCGCGCGTTTCGAGGAACGGTTTGCCAACATGCATGGTTGCAAACATGGCATCGCAGTGGTCAACGGCACCGTATCGCTCCGATTGGCATTGCTCGCTGCAGGATTGCAGGCCGAGGATGAAGTGATCGTCCCGCCCTACACTTTTTACGCTACGGCCGCTGCGGTCGTCGAAGCCAATATGGTTCCAGTCTTTGCCGATATCGACTTGGATTCCTTCAACCTCAGTCCCGATGCCGCTCGAGCGGCGATTACCGACCGGACGCGAGCCATCATTCCGGTCCATTTCGCAGGACAACCTGCGGAGATGGACGCGATCAACCAGATCGCCCGCGAGCATAAGCTGCTCGTGCTCGAGGATGCGGCTCATGCGCATGGTGCTCGCTGGAACGATCGACCTGCTGGCAGCCTCGGCACCATCGCCTCGTTTTCGTTCCAGTCCAGCAAGAATCTAGCAAGCGGCGAGGGGGGGATCATCACCACGAACGACGACAACTTGGCGGACATGTGCCGCTCGCTTCACAACTGCGGCCGTATTCCGACGGGGGTATGGTACGAACATCACACCATATCGGCCAACTACCGTTTGAGCGAACTACAGGGCGCCTTGTTGAATTCGCAATTGGAGCGGCTCGATGAACAGACAAACATTCGGGATGCAAATGGCCGTTACCTGGCCGATCGCCTGCGTCATTTGCCGGGAATCCATCCACAGCGAATTCCGCCCGCATGCACACGGCACAGCGTCCATCTGTTCATGATGCGACTCGATGGCGAATCGTTCGGGGCACCGCGATCGGCGGTTATCTCGGCGCTCCATGCTGAGGGAATTCCCTGCTCGGCTGGCTATGGTTACTCCTTGAACCAACAGCCTTTATTCCGCAACAAATCCTTTGGACCCTATCTGCAAAACGTGCGCGAGAGGTTGAATTACAGAGAGGTCCGTTGCACCAACAGCGATTTGATCTGTCGCGACCAGGCCATTTGGCTTGGCCAGTCGATGTTTTTGGGAAGCCGCGACGATATGGACGATATCTACCTCGCGTTTGAAAAGATCTTTTCCCATCGGCATCAACTTGCGGATTGGTCTCGACGATCCGCTTGACCTTGGATACTTGTGAAAGCCATTGATTGCAACTAATGCATGAGGCTTTCAGGAAGCTTCGGCGTAGCGCCGCGCTGCGTACATACGAAAGCTGCGATGCGACTGGCCCTCTCGTGGAGCGTGGATAATGGCTCCCCTCGCAGAAGGCCTGCGATCAGGGCGGCGGTGAAGGCGTCGCCTGCTCCGACCGTGTCTGCGGCTTGGATCGCTTGGGGGATCTGTTCATCCCACTGGCCATCGAGCCAGATCCAGGATCCTTCGTGTCCGCGAGTCAGTGCGATGCAACGGAGGTTGTGCTGTTGGGCCAGTTGCTGAATGCCTTGACGAGTCATGGGATGGGTTTCGCCGACAGCTTGGGTGACGGTCGGCCACTCATCGTTGTTCAATTTCAGAGCATTGGCCTGTCGGATCGATTCGCGGATCACCTCGGCATCGTGGAAGTTTGCTCTCAGGTTGACGTCGAGGACACGCCAGGCATCGCGGTCGGCTGATTCCAGGAACTGCTGGATTGCGCGGCGACTGATCGTTGAGCGTTGGGCGAGGGTACCAAAACAGATAGCGTGGGCACGCTGTGCTAGTTCGCGGTCGGCGGGAGTGCATTGGAGGTAGTCCCAAGCGACATCGGAAGCGAATTCATAGGAGGGATGACCGGCGGCGTTGAGTCCAACGTGGACGGTGCCAGTGGGGTGGTCAGGATCAACGGCAACGAAGTCCACTGGAAGTGGTCGCTGGGCAAGCCACGCCAGAGCTTGTTCGCCGAGCGAATCGCGTCCCACCGCACTTTTGATGGTGGCATGGAGTCCGAGCCCAGCAGCGTGGCAGGCAAAATTGGCGGGTGCGCCGCCGAAGACGGCGGCATCGTCGAAGAGATCCCAGAGTATTTCGCCGAGTCCGACGACGGTGGGTGGCATTGGGTTCCTCCACTTTGTTAACGGGCCCACCGGGTCTGATCGGTCTGATCGGTCTGATCGGTCTGATC
>Ga0169931_10014352_pt1 | contig 10734 bp, 7 predicted proteins | sample Kivu_15m_20L_FD_129675 | JGI IMG/M metagenome (GOLD analysis project Ga0169931, IMG submission 129675) | Freshwater microbial communities from Lake Kivu, Western Province, Rwanda to study Microbial Dark Matter (Phase II) - Kivu_15m_20L... | ecosystem: Environmental > Aquatic > Freshwater > Lake ... | reverse complement strand
GGCTGTTTCGGTCGGAGGGGTCTTGAGACCCGCGTTGAACGCGGAAAAAATTCCGCATTCCGCATTCCGCATTCCGCATTCCGCATTTTATCTAACAGTGCGGAATCATCTCGCTCTCAAAGAGACTGGCCGAGGACTGCCGGGGGCGCACGAGATAATCTTTGTCACCGCGGAGGAGCACTTCGGCTGCCAGCGGTTTGCTGTTGTAGTTTGAGCCCATGACGAAACCGTAGGCGCCTGCGCAGCCGATCACGAGATAGTCACCGACTTGGGCAGTAGGCAATTGCCGCTGGACCACTGTACCACCATCGGTCTGAGTGAAGATATCACCGGACTCACAAAGCGGCCCGCCGACGATTACCGGCTGGTTAGCCTTTTCTGTTGAGTTTCCTGCCCGGGCGATGGCCATTGGGTGATAGGCACCGTAGAGAATCGGACGGGCGAGATTATTGAACCCGGCATCCACGAGGTAGAACAGGTTGTCACCCATCCGCTTGATCGCGCGAATCTCGGTGATCAGGTAACCCGACTCCGCGACCGGATATCGGCCTGGTTCCAGTTCCAAGCGAATGGGATGTCCAAACTCGGCTTGCAGTTCGCGCCTGCCCGAGTCCCAAAGCTCGAAATAGCGAGCGATATCAATTGGCTGGTCGCCAACTCGATACGGGGTCGGGAGGCCGCCGCCGGCACTGATCGTGGTCAGCGAGTTGCCGACTTCCCGAGCCGTTCGGACCATCGCGCCGCAGACTTGAGAGAGATGTTCAAAATCAGTCCCCGACCCAATGTGCATATGCAGCCCGGTGACGCGCAGTCCCCAGCGACGACAACGTTCGAGGCAATCGCCGATTTGGGTGTGCCAGATGCCATGCTTGGATTGTGGTCCGCCGGTATTGGTCTTTTGACTGTGTCCATGTCCAAAGCCGGGATTGATTCGCAAGGTAACCGCTTGTCCGGGACAGCGCTCGCCGTATTGGTCGAGCATGTCTGGAGAGCCGCAATTGACATGTACGCCTTCACGGCAGACGAGGTCGAGCGAGTCGCGGTCAAAGATATCGGCTGTGTAAACCACTGGATGGGGGTCGCCAGTCAGTGCGTAACCCGCCGCTTTGGCTCGGAGCAGTTCGCCGGCGCTTACCGCGTCCACGACAACGCCCAAGCGGCGCAGCAAATCGAGCACGGCGAGATTTGAATTCGCTTTTTGGGCGTAGCGGATCACCTCAAACTGCCGCAGACTTGCGACCTGTCTTTCAATGACACTTGCGTCGTAGAGATAAGTCGGCGTACCGTAACGTCGCGCGAGATCCGCGACGGAATGAGCGCCAATTACAGGACAGAGACCGCCATCTGGAAACTGTAGACCGTGATTCATTTTCGGGAGCTGTAAATAACGGGACAAGAAGCCGCGCGGAATCAGTCCGCGCGAGAAATCGGCTGGTGATTATGAAGTAGTTGCCCCTGAGTGGCAAACCCTCCGGGCCGCGTGGAGGAAGAGAGAACCACTAAATGGACCTAATTGGGGAGAAATCGAAAAGCAGGACCACGATCGTAGAGGGGGCGGGATTTTGAGCGTAGGGGCTTCCGTAGTGCACCTCGCCTGCGCCAAAGCCTCGCGGCTTTGGGCTTCGGCTACGGGCTAAACGAAAAGGCTTCGGCCTAGCGTTGCAAAAAAAGCGCAACCAGTCCGATCGTAACGAAGAGCCTGTGACAGGGTTCCCGATTAGGCGTCAAACTTGTAGGGATAACCGAGAGCTTTGAGGCATTCTCGCTCTGCATTGCGCATTGCTGCGGCTTCGTCTTCCTCGTGATCATCGAAGCCGAGCAAGTGCAGCGTTCCATGGACCACATAAAGCAGCAACTCGCCCTCTGCGCTCAGCCCGAGTTCTGCTGCGTTTCTCTTCGCCGTATCCCAGCTGACGATGATCTCTCCAGCCAAGAGTCCATTCTCTTCGGGTGATTCCAAGGGAAACGTGAGCACATCGGTCGGGTAATCATGCTGCAGAAACTGACGATTGAGCTGGTGGATCGTCGGGTCGTCGACGATGGCGACGCTGATTTCTGCTCGCAGCACCTTGTCTTGCTCCAGCAGATGGCGGACGGCCTGTTCGAGCAACTCCTCAGGAAACTCACCCTCCAGGTGAGACACGATTTCAACTTGCAACATAACTTAGCCTGTAGCTTGTTCCGGATACTTAACCCGGGCATGGAACATCGCGTTGAGCGACTTGATCAAACTATCCTGAATGAGATGCAGTTGCTGGAGCGTGATCGGACAGTCATCGAATTGTCCGTCATCCATTCGGCGCTTGGTGAGTTCTCCAACGATACTCTCAATTCGATGAGGCGTCGGTTCGCGGAGCGTTCGGCTAGCTCCCTCAACCGCGTCGGCCAGCATCACGATGGCCGCCTCAACTGTTTGCGGCTTGGGGCCAGGGTAACGGAAATCGGATTCGGTCGGCCGGTAGTCCTCTGCGGCGGATTGGGACGCGCGGTGGAAGAAATATTCGACCAGCGTGGTGCCATGATGCTGCTCAATCAAGTCGACGATCCGCCGAGGGAGGTGATGCAAGCGAGCCAGCTCAATTCCGTCCTTGACGTGCGAAATGATCACGATTGTGCTCATCGTGGGATTGAGATCGTCGTGTTTGTTCTCTCCACCCTGTTGGTTCTCGACGAAATATTCAGGCTTGCGCATTTTGCCGATATCGTGAAAGTAGGCTCCGACGCGGCAGAGTAGGCCATTGGCGCCGACTGACTCCGCGGCGGCTTCGGCGATTGAAGCGACGTTGATGCTGTGGTTGTACGTTCCCGGAGCCCGCTGAATCAATTGCTTGAGCAGCGGGTGGTTTGGGTCGCTCAATTCCAAAAGATTGATATCAGTCTGAAAATCAAACCAGCGTTCAAAGAAAGGGAGGAGGGCGGTCATGATCAAACCGGCTGCGGCCGCGCTGCCACCATACCAGAGCGCGTCGATTACCATCGCCCAATCGGCTCGCCAACCGAGCAAGAATGGGACGCAAACAGCGATCGGCAGAACCACCGCTCCGGTCAGCAGCCCAACGTACACCGACTTGGCCCGACTGCGAATGGTCCGACAGGAGAGCGCCGAAACCGCAACCCCAGCCGAGAGAATCAAAAACTCACTTAAGTCGTATCCGTGAAGGACCGTGAACATCAAGGCGACAAGTGACATCAGAAGGACAGCCAATTCCACTTGATAAGCGATCGCCACGACCATCGCACCGAGGACCAGCGGGATAATCTCCAGTCGCGAGTCAAGGTTGGCGGCGAGCAGCCACGCACCGCAAAATGCTGCGGCAAAGAGCCCAATAATCAGGCTGTAGTGTTTCAGATTCGTAATGAATCGCGGTTGCTGCTTCCAAAGAAACGCTGAGACCAGACCGATGGCTAGTCCAACCGAGAGGAAGAAGAGCCAACTGCGAAAGAGGGTCGAAAGCCAAGTTGCTTCGGTTTTGGCTGCTTGGTGTTCGGCTTGGAGCAGTTCGAGGTCGGCGGCGACCAGTGGTTGACCGCCGAGTTGTTCGGGAGTCTCGCCGGCCAGATTTGCGTGCTGCAGCGGGTCTCCAACTTTGTACAGCCGCATTTTGGTTTCAACTTTTTTCCCCGCCGCTTCGGCCTCTCTTCGGGAGGCAGCATCGTTCCACTTGAGGGTTACCGGCAACCGCGGCCGCAACCATTGATAGAGCCGCTCGGCGATCAAAGCTGGCTCGCTGAAGGTTGCGTTTTCCTTCTCCAGTTCGCGAAGAATATTGCGCCGGAGGTCTCCGGCTGCTTCGGCAATTCGCACCTTGGAGACTTCGACCGTGCGCGTTGTTTCCGGGTCGCCTTTGCGATAGACCTGAATTTCGAGCATGCTGCCGCGAGTCAGGTCATGCTCGAGGTTTTCCAGCAAGCCGGTTCCGTCAATATCGAGAAAGGCTCGCGTCAGCACGCTGCGGAGAATTTCGAGTCGCTCGTCGGCCTGTAAAGCAGTTCGAAACTTCTCTAGCTCTTCCTGTCGCTGGGCAGCCGGCTCAGGAGTTTCTGAATTTACGGGATAAAATCTCGCCCAGATCGACGCATCGACTTCGGCCGCAGGCTTGTCTTTGACTTGAAACGTCTCGTCGACCAATGCCTGCCGGACTTCTTCGAGAAGGCGCAAATCGTTTTCGTAGAGGCATGCGATTTTGCTTTTTGCTTTTTCAATGGCCTCGCGGGTGGCTTCGCGATCCTGAATCTCAAACTCGATGTAAGCCGCGAGCTTGCGCTGCGGGATCTGCCGAATCCGGTACGGAAACGCCGGTTCCCAACCCCTCGCCACCAGGAACATGCCGAGAATCGCGGCAAAGCCGATCGCTACTCGCTGCCAGACAAAAGGCCGCCAGAGAAACTCTCGCAATTGCCGCCCCGGAGTCCGGGTGTTGGGCAAAGCCCAGCGGTATCGATGAATGCCTGTAGAACTGCCGCTCATGTGCGCTGATCACCATCCAGCGGCTCCGGAATAACCGGAGCCTATTGGTCGCGTCTTCTTCCTCCCATGCGCCGGGACCCGGGTTCGTATCCACCCGATCCCTCAGAGCCTTCACTTGGCTGCTCGCGGCTTTCGTATGCTTCGACAATTTGTTGGACGAGCCGATGGCGAACGATGTCGCCCTGTGACAACTCGACTACCTTCACACCAGAAATTCGTCTTAAACGGTGCAAGGCGTCATCCAGCCCGCTTCGCTGATGGTTCGGCAAATCGGTTTGTGTCGGGTCGCCAGAGACAACAATTTTCGAATCGGTTCCCATCCGAGTCAGGAACATTTTCATCTGGGCGACGGTGGTGTTTTGGGCTTCGTCCAGAATGATGAACGCTTGGTTTAGCGTCCGGCCACGCATGTAAGCCAGCGGTGCGACTTCAATCACATCTCGCTGGATTAGGGACTGAGCTTGGTCAAAGCCCATCATTTCGTTGATCGCGTCGAGCAGCGGGCGGAGATACGGATTGATCTTCGCCGAGAGGTCGCCGGGTAAGAAGCCGAGACTTTCGCCAGCCTCGACTGCTGGCCGAACCAGAACAATCTTGCGAACCGCCTGATGTTTGAGCGCCTCAACGGCCATCGCCACGGCCAGATAGGTCTTACCTGTTCCGGCTGGTCCGACCGCAAACACGACGTCGTGACTGCGGATCGCCTCGACGTAAACGGCTTGGCCGGGCGTTCGGGGACGGATTTCGCGTCCGACTTGAACGATGTCAATTGGCTCGCGACTGCGGGGAGCCGGGCGCTCGCCGGTAATCTCCGCAATCGTCTCGTCGAAATCGTCAGGGGAGAGCACTCCTTTGCGACGGATGATTGTCGTCAACTGCTCAATCGCCGAAGTCGCCTGAGCGACGGCAGCATCTTCGCCAGCAATTCGCACTTGTCCGTTGCGAAGCGTGATGTTGACGTTGAAACGATCCCGCAGCCGCCGCAAGTGTTGGTCTTTGGCACCAAACAGCGGCAAAACCATCGCTGGTTCAATCGATGAGATGGTCGCTTCCGTCATTCCTGTTGTGCCGCAGTCGAGCCGCAGCCCAGAGCCACGAAGAGTTTCAAACTGAAATGCTTTATTCGCAAAACTTGATTTCCTGATGGAGCCGTCAGCGGCCCCAAATGCATCCACAAAAATATATCAGATCACCCTGCTGCCGAACGGGTCATTCTAGGGGAATCAGGGGAGTTCCAAGCTTTAATCCAAGGCCGCCACCGATTTAACCGAGCTTTGCGCTTTCCCCTTTAGTTCGGGAAAATCGATTTCTCAGCCCTAAATGGACGAATCGGTATGGCAGCCAAAAATTCGACAGATTCCAAAGCTTTGGCTGGACAACTCCCCGACAGAGTCAAGAGATGGCGGATTGCGAAACGGTTCGGGAAAAATCTCGGCTCGACAGTTCCACTAAACATCGCCTTTGTTCGTCAGCCGGGCCTTCGCGCCAGCCCCCGGTTTCGGCGGCTCAAAAAAACTCTCCGCTCGACGAAGCTGAGCGGCAAGGCGCTAGCCGCCGGTGGAACCCTGAAACAGCCACGCCTCCGTTTGGCGAAGCGGTAACGGCCGCAAGTTTCGACCGGGCTTATGCAATCCTCTTGCCCTCGCAGTGAATGCAGTGGTGGCGTCTGGGTTATTCCAGGAAGTCCCTGAGTTCGGGCTGGTTTTTTGATTCAACCGGCGGCTAGCGCCTTGCCGCTCAGTTTGAGGCCGCTCTTTGCAGACGTGAACCACGCTACGTCGAACAAGGGTTCAACGCCGTACCGCCCGTGCCCCAAGGGGGACACGCGCGAAGCCCCGGCTGACGAACAGGCTGCTTCGACACTCGCTGCAAGCTTTACCGCAACCCCTCTGGTTTGCCGTAGGGAAATTTCTCGGCAATGATCCGGTTGATGTACTCGCGGCGGTTGGCTGGTGAAGGATGCGTGCTCAAGATGTCGGGTGGCGCTGAACCTCCCGCCCGCTCGAGGATATCCATCACCTCAATCATGTGCTCCGGGTCGTATCCCGCTAAAGTCATCAGCTCAACGCCCCAGCGGTCGGACTCCAGTTCGTCACTTCGCCCGTACTTCATGCTCACCAAGCCAGCGATCATCTGAGCCATCCGCGCACTGTTGATGTCGCCGCCGGCAACTCCAGCTGCACCCGCCAGACCTTGCAACAGCTGGTTTTGCGAGATTCGTTCGGCTCCGTGACGCTCCAGCACATGTCCAATTTCATGTCCGAGAATTCCAGCGAGTTGCCCCTCATTAGTTAGGCTGCGGAACAGGGCCTCGGTGATAAAGACTTGGCCGCCGGGCAGGGCGAATGCATTGATCGTTCGCGGATCCTCCAGCAGATGAAACTCGAATTGGTAAGGGACCGTCCGCTGCTCTCTCCGGAGCTTTTCCTGCAGCGCGTCGAGCAACCTACCTCCCATTTCCTGAACCTGCCGAGTTGCAGCGAGGTTCGTCGAAAACCCGCCATGTTGCCGCACCATCTGGGGCATCGCCTGCAGACCCATGGCGATCTCTTGGTCGGGTGTGATCGAAACCCGTTGCCGCTCGCCCGTGACCGGATTCACATCGCCGTTGGCGAGATAGCCAATGACAGAGAAAAGAACGATCGCAAGAGCCAATAGCAACCTGATTTTCAGACCCGAACCGCTACTCTGCCGAGCCGGATAGCCGGACGAGTACCGCTGGGGAGTGGGGCGTGATTCGTAGTACGAGCTCATGGTGTGTGTTGCGCGGTGTGTGTTGCGCGGTGTGAGTTGCGGGTTGCGGGTTGCAAAGCAGTTGGAGACAACGGCGGTGCGATCGCCTTAAAAACGTCAGTGAGATCGGAGCAACGCAAAAAATCAGATTTACGCGCCAGCCTATTCCGAATTCCGCGCTTCCAGCTCCAACTTTTCTACTGAATCCCCTTCAGGTCGCGGATTCGCTGCTCGACGTTTTCCTGTCCGGTGGAGGCTTCACCAACCGCAGCTTTGGCGGCGTCTAGTCGCTGCTGAACGGCGGCCAGTTCCTGCTCGATTGTCTGCTGAGCCGCGAGGCGTTCGCCGGTCAGGATTTCAGCCGCTTTTCGTTCAGCCAGTAACTGTTTCAGACTGGCGACGAATTGGATTTCGCCCTGCCAGCGAGAAACGGCGGCTTGAGCGGCGGCCAGCGTTGCTTGAGCTTGCTCCAGAGCAACTTGTTTTTCCTTCAGCGCGGCATCGAGCGTTGCTTGCTGCTGCTCCATCGCCGCAATCTGCTTGCCGAGTTCCTCAAGTTGATTGCGCTGCGTTGCCAATTGGTCGCCGGCACTCTTCAGCTCGGTCTCCAACTTGCCGCGTTGCTCAGTATTTTGAGCAAGTGCCGTATTCAGCTCGCCAATTCGCGAATCGGTCTGTTTCAGCTTTGCATCCAGTTGTCCCGCCGTTACTTGCAGTTCGGCATCGGTCGGCGAGAGCGCGGCAACAGCAGTTGCCTTTTCGGAGAGCGACTGCAGTTCGGGCTTCAGCTTGAGCTTTTGGTCGAGTTCGCCCTGCCAAGTCGTTTGCTCGACAACGCGAGCTTGGAGTTGTTGCTGTGCGGCGGCGACTTGCTGCTCAAGTTGCGTTGCCATGGCCATCATGTTTTGTCGGTTGGTGACCTGGGCCGCCAGAGCAGTTTGGAGTTCGGTTAGCGTCTTCAACTGAGCCGCATGTTGCTCGGCGATGGGTTGGTGAGCCGCGGTAGCAGTCTCCAATTGCTGCTGCGATTCTTCGAGCAGCTGAGCGAGCGGACGCGGGTTGGGCGAAAGGCTTCCGACGACGGCCCCATCGGCTTCGGCAAAGACCTGGACTTGCCCCAGCCAATCGCCCGCGACAACCCGGGCTGTTTCGTCGCAAAAAGCGGCTGCCGTCCCGAGGTCGCTGAGTGCAGCAAACTGCTTGAGTGCCTCGCCATTCTGGTTCCAAAGCTTCGGCACGCGATCGCGCCCTGTAGAGACGAGATTTCCAGCCCGGTTGAAATCGACACTCGTCGCGCCGCCACCGTGCGCACTCCAGCTTTTGACCTGCGCACCGTTTTCGATTTCCCACGTGCGAATCGTCGCGTCCTGGCTGGACGTTGCAATCAAGTTCGAATCGAGCCGCCAGCTCACGTCGGTAATTCGATCGGTGTGTCCTTTTAGTTCGAGATAGGGATTTCCGGTGTCGGCTTCCCAGACAAACGCGCCGCCGTTGCGGTCGCCGCTGGCCAAGAGCACTCCATCGGGACTGAAAGCGATCGCCGTGACCCACTCGGTGTGTTTGCGAATTTCATAGCGGAGAGCGCCATCGGCGGTCGAGTAAACGCGAACGACTTTTTGCGGTCCGCCCAGCGCGACGAGCGAGTGATCGAGACTGATATCCGCGGCGAGGACGGAGTCGACTTCCTCGCCGATCTCGGTGACGCGTTCTCCCGTGGCAACATCCCAAATCACGACCCGCCCGCTCGCTCCATTGCGACCACCGCCGGCGAGGAGTAACTGGCCGGTGCGGCTGAACTTCAGCACGTTGGGCTGGCCTTCGGGAAAGTCCAGTACGCCGACCAGTTGCAGCGTCGTCGTGTTGTAGAGCAGCACTTGACGCGGCGCAGCGACAGCGACAAGCGGCGCCCAAGGAGAGGTCGCCAGCGAGTTAACGCAGCCGGGTTTGGGGGTGTGCAGAATCGGATCCAGGGGCAAATGCGGCGGCATGGCGACGATGGCCGGTCGCTCGAGCGAACTCCCGGTTGCGGCTCCAATCGCCTTCTTCTTTGGCTTGGCCTTGCTCGATTTGGTTTCGAGCGCACCGCCCGCAATCCACTTTTTCAGCATGTCGATTTCTGCATCGGGAATCTTGTTGCTGCCCGGCGGCATATAAGGCTCTTGGTCATGCGTCACCAATGAGTAGAGGTAACTACTATCGGGATCGCCCGGTTCGATTGAGCTGCCCGAACTGCCACCTTCCATCAGTGTGGTGTAGGTCGAGAGATCCAGCCCGCCGCTTTTTTTGTCTGAGTTATGACAAGCGGCACAGCGAGCGCGAAAAATCGGCTGGGCATGGTCCTCGAATGTAATCTTTTCGTCTTCGCCTCCAGTCGAGGCAACCGCTTCGGGGGTTGCCAATCCGACAGAGAGCGCAATGGACCAAGCCAGCAAGCCAAACCGTTTACAGATGATATTCAGCAGGATCATGTCAGCAGCTCAATGATTAAAGACAAATTCAGGACTGTTCAGCAGCGACCAGAAAAGGTCTTCTAGCCAAACCTTTTGGTCAGCGGCGGTCGCCAAGTCGGCCTTGAGTGCAATCAATTCACTTTCCAGGGGCAAACGCGAACGGCAACGCAAAAAGAGTACGTTAATCACATCATCAGGTGACTTGCCGGCAGCCAGCATCTTGTCGATCACCTGTCCCTGTTGAATGCGCTGGTGAACCGTGTCACCGTTGAGCAGGTGCAGTGCCTGCGAGAGATTCGGCTCGGCCTTTACCTCACAGGAGCAGACCGTCTCGCGCGACGCTCGGCCGAACGTGCTCAAGAAGTAGGTCGAGGTATTGCCATCGGCTATTTGGACTGCACGCGCGCCAACCGGAAGTCCGCGAAACTTGTTTTGAGTCTCCGTAATCTGACTAATCACGTCGAGCAGCACTTCAGCTCGAATCCGTCGCAGTCGGGCGTGCGAGAAATTCGTTGAATCCAATTCATTCGTCGGATTGGTCTGGGTATCAAGCTGGTAAGTGCGCGAGGTGCAGATGTCGCGGACGACTTTCTTAAAGTCAAAGTTGTACTCGGAAAATTTCCTGCCGAGTTCGGCAAGCAACTCTGGGTTCGAAGGCGGATTGCTGACTCGCACGTCATCGACTTCGTTGACGATACCGCGACCCAAGAAGTGAGCCCAAACAATGTTGGCCAGATTCTGGCGGAACATTTCGTTGTCGGGAGACGCCAACCAGTCGGCCAACAGCTTGCGGCGGTCCTGTCCCTTGATCTCCGGTTGATCGCCGCCGAGAAACTTCGGTGGCATGGCCTGCCCGGTGACTGGATGATTTACTTCACCACCGCCGCGATTGAAGACGATGGTCTCACGCGGATCGGTGCCGGCTTTGCGACCAATCTGCGAGAAGAACGCGGCGAACTGGTAGTAGTCGTTCATCGTCCAGCGATCGAACGGATGGTTGTGACACTGGGCGCATTGAATTCGTGCGCCGAGGAAAACCTGAGCCACATTCTCGGCGACTTTCAGCGTATCCTGCTCGGCTTG
>Ga0169931_10014351_pt1 | contig 10734 bp, 5 predicted proteins | sample Kivu_15m_20L_FD_129675 | JGI IMG/M metagenome (GOLD analysis project Ga0169931, IMG submission 129675) | Freshwater microbial communities from Lake Kivu, Western Province, Rwanda to study Microbial Dark Matter (Phase II) - Kivu_15m_20L... | ecosystem: Environmental > Aquatic > Freshwater > Lake ... | reverse complement strand
GTCCTTGGTGATGTAGGTAACGATGTCGTCTTGTATTGAGAGCTTCTCAAGCGACAAGGGAGCACGCTCAATGTAGCGCGCAATGAACTGCTCGCTCTCTTTGTCGTGGAAGGGGTCCCCTAGAACATTCCGCAGCGGCGAATACCCTTCTTGCCGTTTACGGAATCAGAGCCCCTAGTATGATCGAGGATGCAGCGAGACAAGTCTTACCGTTAAGGAGAAATATAAAGGCCTTAGTGACCGCCGTTACTCATTCACTTCAACGAGAATGCAATACATTTATTCCTGTGGCCAACGCGGTTCTTTCTGTCCTTGCATCAGACCCCAGGACCAGTTGTCTCTATATTTCTTTATTCATCGCAGTCAGCCCCTTGCCAGAGATTCAGAAGACTCTTCAGGACTCAAAGAATACCGCAGCATTCCATGCCGGTACCATCGCCTGCTGTATCGCGTCGCTTCATACCGCCGCGGAGAGACCTGATGCTTTAGAGCTTGATGAGCTCGAACAATCGCTTGGCTCTCATTCCTCCGACCTGGTCCGAAGATTTGGCTTGGCGGCTTTAGTCGCAGCTGCGGGCGGGAATCGAGGGTGGACACAAGAGCGACTCGACCGACTACGTCACTACCGAAAGGATGTATCTCCTTTTGTTGCAGAGGCTGCTCAGTTTACCTTCCCCGTTACGGAGTTAAGCTCCATGGTGCCAGAATAAGAATTGCAACAACAAAAGAGGATGGCACGAATGAAAGCATCGGCACCTAGCGCATTGATTTTACTCACAATTAAATTGATTTGTGTACACATAATCCCAAGCTGCTCCCGATAGAGCACTCAATACTATAAGTATCCTATAACGACTAAAACAGCGGAGACAGTTCGGCACTCAAGCGATTTCCACGGATTACTCTCTAGGAGAATATTTCTTGCCAACGAACAATGATCCAAAACAGCCCAGTGACGTATTACCTGCGGTACATAACCACGACATAGTATCTGCAGACGTCGTCCGACAGCGGGGTGAGTTGAAGAACGAAACTTTAAAAATTGATAATTACCTAGACATACTTAGACACGTAAGTTGTGTCACCTGCTACTTGCAAGATTATGTACTTCAAGGGTTTGCGCATAGAGGGAGTAATGACCGGGATTTTCGTCGCACTGTGGAGGCGCTCGGACCGACGCTTGTAGCCCTGGGCAGAGGCTCCGAGGCGCATAAGCTTTGCGCAGGTAACCTTAAACTTGAATTCAAAATGGCTTGTAAGCTCTTCAAAGAGCAGCGTCGGAATGGGCAATTGGAAGAGGCTGAGGAAACCAAGCAGAGAACTCTGTCTTTACTAGAAAACTATGAAGACTCGTCAGATTTACTAGAGTGTAAAGTTCATACCTATCTGCAATTTGGTGAGTATTCACGGGCCCGGGAGCTACTCTTGGCATCTCCAATAGAATTAACCTCTCTGAAATTAAAAATGGAGGTTCTCTCCAATATGAGAGAACTATTATCCAAGGGCGAAATAGAAGAGACCTTGATTGCGTTAGAGTCCGATTTGCGTAATTTAAAGGGAATATCCTCTCCAACCCTAGAATACGAAGTACGGGAATTGACAGTAGCACTAGCTAAACTGTTCGTAGATTTTGACAATACAGAAGATGCTCTGCGAATTGCTGCCGATAGGGCATTCGGATTACAGCCGCAAAAGTTTGCGTTCATAGCAAAATTAGTGGGACGAAGGTACTTCGAAGTTGGGGAGACTGAATCGGGTCAGGCGCTAGTATCAGAACTTAAACGGTCATATTTTCACATTAGAAAGGATAGAGGAATCCAGGCACTCTACGACCTTCCTAGCCTGGCAGACGCTGTCGCATTCCTTTCTGAGCTATTCAATCTTCAACAGGATGAACCCTCATTGTGCGGTCGAGCTCAACCGAGTGCAGTAATGAATGCGCTAAAAGTACGAACAGAGTGCGCTGTTACTGAGGATGCCATGGCACCAGCGCTACTTTATCTAGATAAACCAGATGACCACTGGGGACAAAAATTAGCTTTAGCAGTAACAGTCGCACAGGCTTATGTAAGGCTTGGACTATTGGATGCTGCACGGCAGGTCCTAAAAGACAACTATATTCACGCTGAATCTCTACTTGCAGACGCAGGGAGTAGCACAAGTGCTACGACTGATGCACTAGCTATTTTAAAAGAGGTAACAACAGAAGCGATACGGCTAGGAGAAGTAAGAATAGCCATTCTTTTAGCAAATAAAGTACTCTCAGAGCTACTCAAGAATCACAAGGAATTTATCACTTTTCCCACACTACACGCCTCATATTACCTTGGTATTGTAAGTGATATTTTTAAGCATTTGTCCCCTATCGTTACAGGTAACGATAATATGGACGCATCTGCAAATCCACTTTTAGTGGATCAATTCGAGACTCGATTAAGCAGAGTTTCAGAGGGCTTTGAGCTGGACTGGATTACACAAGTAACCTCGCTAAGTCACTTTTCTAAGGAAGCTCAAAGAAACTACCTCTTACAGGGAATATCCGGTCTCATTCGTTCAGCAAAAGAACACGGAGAATTCACATTTCTCAGAAAGGCGATCACAACATACAAGCTGTCGTCTAAAGAATTAGCTTTTGTCACCGGTATTGGAGTCGATCTGTCCGAGCTCCATGTATTTCCGCAAGAGAATCAAAAGGTGCTTGACTCACTTCACGAGGATAGTTTTCCCTACGTATATTTTCTCTTGAAGATAGGATACCAGCCAGAGCCGCGTTTATTAGTGGAACGTTTGGTAAACCTCGGAATGACACGCCAGATAGAGGAGTACCCTAAAATGTTTGCGTTCGGTGTGTTTGTGCAGGAAGGTAACGCTGCAAGCCTTCGCTGCCTGGGGCCGGTAAGGCTGACGGACTATCCTTTTGCACAAGCGAAACTAGAGAATGTTCATGGATCCATCAAGGACGATCTTTATTATAAGGAAATTTGGTTAGCGGTGCGTGAACACCCCGAATGGCTTTCTTTGCAAGCCGAATTCGAGCTCGGCGCTCAACATTTCGGTTATCGCGAGATGCTTCACTTTACCAGCGCATGTGACGTATCACGACACGATACGGTGACCGGAATCAAGAAGGTCCGCGATATGTTCGAGCTATTACGCGCACATGAGACAGTTTCGAGGAAAGATTTTGTAAGAAACATACTTTTCCAAGTAGCGAAGGATACTCAATCATACGAATCAGGGAGTTCCTATAACGAACTTTATGCGATTGCAGACTCTCTCTCGGAAACACCAGAAGAGCTCCTCGAAAAGATTAAGCATATGCATAGTTTGCAAAATGAGACAGCGCTTTTAGAAAAGATACAGGCCTTTACAGGGGGCAATGCTCTCTCGTCTTGGAACAACCTTAAGAGTTATGCGGCACTTTATTTCCTTGTGACTCGCAAGACTGAAGCTCTAACGAGAATTTTTGACCTGGAAAGAAGAGGGCTACAAAAACACGCAAACTATTTCAGAGAGATCGCATTTCATCCGCACTCAAAGGTCAACCTCAAGAAGCTCGTGATAATGTTCGAAAAGCCCCGACGGTTTCTAGCACTGAAGGATGACAATGCTCACACTGAATTGCTTCGCGTCTCCCATGATTCTAAGAAACCCAGTAACTACATCTCTATTCCGTACCTTCGATTGACTGCTAAGCGATTGGTGAGTGCCCTGGTCACTGGGAAGCTTGATAAGCTACAGGTCTTTCCCTCTGTATCTTACCTCTATGAATTTCGCGACCCAGAAGAGCACTACTTTTCCGACCTGGAGGCACTACCTCTCGAGTCCCTCGCGCGCCTTTGCATCAACGATAGCTGGACGGGACTACTCAAAAAGACAGCAAAGAACGTATTCCCAGAAATACAAGCGATTGTAAATGAAAACCGAAATGTCGAGACCAAAGCACGAGGAGTACAGAATACGCTGAATCAAATATCGGAATTGGATTCCGACCAGACAAAACGTATCCGAGAGATCTTAATCAGTGCCGTGCGCAGAGTGTGCTCCTTTGAAGAGTATCCTCCCCTTTATAAAGTCACCGTTCACCGAAAGAGTGATCCAAAAGCGGTGGTTGCGGGGAACGATACGGCATGCTGCATGCCTTTTGGTTCTGGAAAAAACACAGTGTACATGTTTAACCTGATGTGTGCTCAGTTCACTATTCAATTGTGTGAGAGAACATCTGATGGAAAATCTCTCGAAGGGCGTACCGTCTCCCAGAGCATTCTTACCCTAAATCTAGATGCCCAGCGGCCAGCTCCGCAGCTGTTTCAAGAGTTTCATGAGGCTCAAGGCGATCTATCGAAGGTAGTTGACGAGTCAAGACTAGCATCAGACGAAAGATACGTCGCCTGCGATAGTATCGAGGTCAATGATAATTTTGTTTCCAAGCCTGGAAAAATAGCCCAACTAAAAATGTTATATGAAGATTTCTTTAGTAGGTACCTGCAGGCGCTGCCTGATACCTTCTCAGATGGAGCACGGCTTATAAGAGATCGCGTCTTAGTTGGCTTTCATTTTGCAGGTCCATTTGGGGATCAACTTACCGGGGTAAAAAACAGCTACGTTCCAGTCGCTCCAATGGGGTGGATAGATAATATGGGGAATGATTGTCGCATTATTTCTCCCAAGCGGCATGCTCAATTGAGCGCACAGGAACTCCATAGTGATATACCTCATCTTCCCATAATGGCCCATCGCGGCAGAGTAACGGAGCTCACTTATCTTGATTCTCTGCATGTAGGGTATATTGAAGGGCGTATTTACGGGGAGAATCCGGAAACGACTGAGCATCTGGCAGCAATGCAAAATGCCCTTATGGCCAAGGATATCGCTTCGGGGCCTCCGTTAAGCGTCAAATATGTCAGCGAACGTGGAGGAATGAGAGGGTACTTGTTGGCTTACGAGGGGGAGATAGGAGCAAAGCAAGCTACAAATCTTAGTCGTTATGGACTGCAGAAAGGGGCTCGAATAATTTATGTGAGCGATCTCGCCTCGCTTGATCCTAATAGTCTTTCAGGTAGGAAAATGTTACTAGAATTTCTTGATCGCGTTAAAGCGTACTATCAGCAATCAGAGCAAGGGCTCCCCCCCATACTAATGGAAGCTCGCGAAAGTACTTCTCGTAGACTATTGGAGCCAAAGCATCTAGACCGGCTGGCTGGAAGGCTTGGAGTAAAATGGCAGCGAAAGGAGCTCGGATTTGAACAACGAGGAAAAGATAGATTCTATTTGAATCTTATTTTCTTGACCTCGGGGTCTGTACTGTAAAGTGTGTGTGAGCCATGCCACTTAGCTGGCACATAACTTAATGAAAGAACTTTAACTTTCCTCTTAATCCTCCTCTTCCTATTCTTCCAACAATCTTGATTGAGCAAGGCTACAGCCATGCAACGCTTGTGCAGCTCGTGGCTCATTGTCAGCGTGGCGAGCTTGAGGTGAGGGGGTGGAGAGAGAAGAAAGATCGGCGAGGCAAAGATGGGTGGGTTACGTTTAAGGCGTAATTGCTCTTTTCTCTCACCCCAACTCAAATCTCGCATGTAGAATAACGCCGACACGGATCAGCCGCAGGTGGTGTTTTGGGCTGCTCTTCTGGTGATGGCTTCCGGAGCGGTGGAGGGGCAGGTACTTTTTGGGGTTCTACCTTATCCGGCGTCACAGGCTCAACCGTCGGCGCAGTCTCGGCAGCCCGAGGTAAACATGCGCTGAACCAGTTATCTGCCGATAAGGGTAGCGAGCACAGTAATGACGTATCAGACATAGTTTATCTCCTGTCAAATGGTACAACGATTAATTCAGACTGTGTGGAAAGAGCGGTTTGAAAAAACTGCAGGACTCCGCTGTTGATATAGAATTCTTCAACAAGATCATGCGATTCATCGAGCTCGTCCTCAAACTGCACATCCGATTCTTCTTCAGCAGCAGGTGTCGTCGGATTCCAGCCGTGTCCTGCTAAATATTCGAGTGTTTTTAGAACATCATCATCGACGACGAGTCGAGCATACGGAGAGAATGGCGGATAGGCTTGATTGTGGAGCTCGAGTACGGTTGCGGCAGTAAAGTATTCGCCGTTGAGCGAGGCGTGCTCTTTCGCATCATTATGTTCTCTTCTGAGCACGGCCAAAAGTCTGGTAAAGCCGATAGAGCTACACGCGCCAATGAGTTTATCGTTGCCCTCTGAGTCTTTATCCCACGCGGTTTCAAGTTGAGTATCGAATTGAAACGCCCGAAAAGCCGCGTCAAACTCTTGGTAGATGTTGAGGTGACTTCTGATGTGTTCAATGTCATATACTCGTTTGGCATCAGTCTTTACGATCAAACCTTTCCGTCGTGCATATCTGTTTCCGGACCCAGGGTACAGTTCGACGTCCATGATATTTTTAAAGTCTCGCTCGATTATCTCAGGTGTTAATGAGCGCACATATTCAGATAGCGCATCACTTCGCGTTGCCGCAAAGGGTAGCTCGCCTCGTGATTTAAAATATGCTGGATATTTCAATAGATCTCGACCGAAATGGGGCGATGAATTTCTTATGAAAGTAACACCGCTCTTAGTATCGGCGATCGCAACACCAGCGCGAAAAAAAGTCAGAGTAACGCCAGGACCCAGTATCCAGTCTGAAGGTGTATTGATTTTGTGTGCCTCTGATCCGATGAATTCATATCCTACTTGGAATGGGTGTTTCGGTCCTAATGTGTTGATACGCCTGCCGCCAAATGATTCGAAGATACTCTCCAGTTCGATTAATTTTTTACCCGAATCGTCAACTCCATAGCCGCGCTTCGTTGCATATCGATACCGCTTGAAACCGAGAGAGATGTTCGCGATGTCATACCAACAGTTAACCATGAGCCCAGAGACCGTTACTCCATGGTTGATAAAGTAAGGAATGGATGAAATAGCAAGGGTGAGCCTCTCGATGGTATACGGATACGTGGTGAGTTCGGGGTGCCTTAAAAAAGCAAATAACTCTACGAGGGTCGCTATTCTCTGTTCTTGAGGGAGTGATCCGAATTCAATATTCGTCGCGAGTGGTTCTAAGAGCTTCACCGGATAACGAAACATCAATCGACCAAAGAGATGAGCGAGCGCTGTGCTTGGCTCTTCCCGTGGTCGCTTAACTTGAAGCACGACCGATAGGTACTGCGCAGCGTCCTGAATGTTTCCACCCTGTTTGAGAAGTTCGCCAACAAGAGACGCGATTCCGTTTTGGGCATCGAGAGGTTGTTTTTTACCAAAAAATTTGTCGAATGATAAAAATATCTCTAGGGGTGCATTCTCCGGAATTGCCAAACGGTCTACGTCCCCTGATTCTGATTCGGTGATAGCACAATAGTCAGCAAGCTCGGGATACTTTGATGAAAAAAACTCGTAATCATAGGTGAGTAGTTCCGCAATAAAACGTTTATCAAGTTTAGTATTCTTATGTGCGAACGCCCCACTATCAAAGAGCAAAAAAGAGTAGTCCATGAGTAAGCGGCTCCGTAGGGCCGAAAGTTCCTCACTGCTATATTCGGTAGCAGAGCGCCCGTCTAAATAAATGGCAGGAATATCGCCGCCCGCCTGAAGAAGTGCCGCTGCCTCTGCCAAGAAAAGATTTTTAGTACAATGTTCGATGAGCGCTGCACTTTGCCATGGTGCTTCAGACTGAAGATCGAGTAATTCAATGATTCGTTCCATAATCGTGGTTAGTGAACGTTCTTCGGAGGTTGTCGTAGGTTGAGTTTGGGCACTCCGTGGACACTGAAGTGCGAGCCGTATTGCCATTTGCGGTTTGAATTCCTGATAGTGCTCTAGAATCCAGCTTCGTATCTGTCCAGGACCAAAAACCTTTTCGATAACCTCAGGAGCGTTGAGCAGCTCGTTGATAGTGGTCAATGCGCTACGATAAAAGAAGTGAGGGAGTGCTGTAATGTGACCGTCATCCGCGGAGGCCCTCGGGACCGATGCGCCTGCGCGGAGAAGTATCGCTGCCTTCTGATAGTGTTGTTTCTCTAGTGCGAGGTAAAGAGGGGATTGTTGAATCAGTAGTCCCAGTCCTGCAATATCGGTCGTGCCAATCGCTGCGCTCTGATTAACATCAGCTCCCATCCGCGCCAACAGATCAATGGTCTTTGGGGGGGCATCAAGACAGAGTGCGTGATGAAGCAGCGGGATGCGGAGACCATTCTTTTTTTGTAGTGGAGTATTGATTGTGTCGCGAATCAGCGACTCTTCGAATAAACCGCTTGAGTGATGTAAGCGACCGAGAATCTGCGAACATTCTCTCCAAAAAAAAGTATCGCTCCGATCGAGCACCTCCTCCAAAATCTCGATTAGCTTTTTTTGTACAGTCTGGTCGGCGGAGGAGCCGGATCGTTTAGAGAAGGCGCTCAGAGCAGTCAAGTTATCAAGGATAGTATTGATACTGCTTGGATTATTCCTTGGGCGAGTAATCAGTTCATAGGCGAGGTGTTGTATCTGATCCTTGGTCCATGAGGTTTCACCTCTCTTAATAGCGAGTGTTTTTACGTGCTCGCTGATTAGTTCTGCAGCTTCAAAGTAGCCGCAGAGTACCACTGAGTTAAGCGTGCCTCTGTCAGGATTTCCTTCTGCACTAAACGTCGCTCCAAAATGTATCAACATTTTAATTACGGATTTGACCTGTGCCTCAGGAATCGATTTAAGTCGATTCAGGAGTAGCATGTCGAAGGCAGTTGCTCCGTAACTGTCGAGTAGTTCCGTAGGGTGCCCTCGTCTGAGAAGCTGTAGTGCGGTGAGATAGTGTCGATTTCCGAGAGCGAGATGAAGCGGAGAAAGCTCCTCACGCATCTCTCCTTGTACGCGCCCCCGTGCCCGCACCGTCAGACACGCACCAAAATCTGCCATCTGATCGATAACATGGGCAGGTGCCCCGTTGGAGGATATGATTGAAATGAGAGGCAGGCCGGTTTTCTCCTCTCGTGCATTAAGAAGGTGATTCCGATCGAAGTTGTCGGATGATGAGTACTTGATGAATAAGGCAAGGGACTTCTCAAAGGAATCCCATTGTGAGCTGCGCCCTGCGGTAAATAATCGCTCAATCAGTAATCGACATACATCGACGTCTTTATCGGTTCTCGAGGAATTCGGCAGTGTAGTTCGACCAAGGTCTACGGGTGTAGACGATGTGCTTGACTCAATTCTCTCGAATGCTGCCATTCCCCTGATCTCACGCTACCAGCTACTAGGACGGTAGCGTGAGCTCTATGGCTAACAAAGAAAAAATTGATCAGGAGGCGCAGGTATAGCCATTTCCAAAAGTCTTGAGCGATTGATGACATTCGCCTTCGCTCTAAGCTTCCACCTTCGCCCGATAGGGCTACGGCGGGACAAGCCGGCGGAATATGGTCTTTTCTAAAAGTTTTTCACGGAGTACCGCTCAAAACTTTTGAAAAGCACTATAGAAGATATAAATACGTTTGGATTTAACGCCTCGATGCATTTGGATGGTGAGAGTTGCTTGTTTAGGAGCCTGTCGGATAAAAAATATTTTTGGGGTAAGAGGGGCGACCATTAAGGTAATTAGCGGAATTATTTATTTTGTTACAGGCTCCTAGTTTTTTTCGGAGAGAAAACCATCCTTGGGTTTCTCTCCGTCGCTCCAAGCTTCGTTCGCTGCGCTCTCTCTCGCGTCGCTCCTGCCCTGAAGAGGCAGACCGGCCGCTTCAGGGCAGCCCGAGCCATCCTTGGCGCGTACGAGGAGTGTGCCCCGTTTTCTACGGGACACACTCCTCGCTCTCCGACTTTCAGCCGCGCTCGCAACTCAAAAAGCTGCACCACCATCGTGCACGCGTCGGAGATAGAGATAGTTTGGTACGAATCGCAAGATCAGGGCTTCATGGTGGCTCGTAGGGAGCACTTATTCCTGTAAACTCCTTTATTTCACCGGAGCGCGCCTTTTTATACAGTCCGTGCGGATCCCGTTTCTCGCATTCAGCGAGCGGGGTAGAGAGGTAGACTTCAATAAAGTTGTCTTCACCAACGATTGCTCGTGCTGCGCTGCGGTCAGCTATGAATGGCGAGATGAATGAGCACAGGGTAGACACACCGGCATCATTCAATAACTTTGCTACCAGCGCTGTGCGTCGGATATTCTCGCTCCGGTCTTTATGGCTAAATCCGAGGTCGCTGTTTAGTCCGTGGCGCATGGTGTCACCGTCAAGTCGGAATACTGAAATACCCCGTTCAAAGAGAGTGCGTTCAACCTCTGCTGCTATGGTTGATTTGCCTGATCCAGAGAGTCCAGTGCATAATGTCAAAAGTCTCGCGTTAGCTTCTTTAAACACGCTCTAAATTCCTTTACATCCTTTACTTCAACACTCAGCTCGTGATCCCATCCTCGATCACTAGTTTGTTTGGATCGTACGATACAATACAGCATTCCTTTATAAGACCCTCCTCTTTCAGCGCTCGCAAACCCTTTAGTCGCCGATGCTGCCGCCAATGACCGGGAGATACCGGAGATCTGCGAGCAGATTGGAGGATTGAAGATCGAGAACGACTTTCTGAAAAAAATGGCGCTTCCGACTTTCGAGTGGGTACCATGCGGTCAATATCAGCAAACTAGGTATTTAGAGGCGGTCTTGATAGTCGGCGCGTGCTATTTGTGAAGAGTTAGAGAAGAGACGGAACCTTTCAGGGGCGGTAGAGTAGGGGGTTTTTGAGGGGGCGGC
>Ga0169931_10014350_pt1 | contig 10734 bp, 9 predicted proteins | sample Kivu_15m_20L_FD_129675 | JGI IMG/M metagenome (GOLD analysis project Ga0169931, IMG submission 129675) | Freshwater microbial communities from Lake Kivu, Western Province, Rwanda to study Microbial Dark Matter (Phase II) - Kivu_15m_20L... | ecosystem: Environmental > Aquatic > Freshwater > Lake ... | reverse complement strand
AATACTGATAGACTTCCAGAGTCTATCTCACCTATCCTATTACATTATCAATCTATTATATCAACTAGTTATACTAGTTTATTTCATCATTATAACGGATGAGGAGCGTAAGCATTATTAGATAAGCACGAATGAGATTATAATATTCGTGCTTGTATTTATATATCTCTTTTTAAAAATACATTCATCTCTCCTCCAACAGCTCATCAGACATTTTGTTTACATCTATACATACAAGCTCATGTCCAATCAAAGTCTGTTGTTTACACTTCTTCCTCCTCTTGATGTGGACCAAGACATGGCCGTTGCCGTTCCCAGGGGTCATGATAGAAGTATCTGGAATCATAAGGGTCCAATCGACGATGAAGATGGCCATGATGATGAAAGTTTCAGTAACATAATGAACTCATCGTCGTCTAAAACAAAGACAACAGATAATTGTGCTATTACTGATAGGAACAGAACACATAGAATGCCATCCTCGGCAGGAATTTCAGCTTTATGTTTTTTAGGTCCATTATACGGTGAGGATGAAGAACTGATAGTAATATCCGATAGAACCTATTCTCATCCTTCAAATAACTTGGATGTTGATGAATACGTAGAGAATGACGAAGAGATCTTTTTAAATAAACTTCAAAGTCGAAGACGATTGATTGGGATGATGAACCAACAAAAACAAGAAAAACAACAACAAATACCCATTATGACGACAAGGGACAATCAAAGTTCCAAGAGCATGTACCTTTCGTCATCGTCGTCGTCATATTCTTCCTCCACAATATCAAGTACCGCACTCTTTTCCTATATATCATGGAAAAATAAATTCTTAGCGTCATGCCAAGTCCATGGGAATGCATTTTTATGGGATTTATCGTTACGACGGATTGCATGTCCTATATTCGATCCTACTACGGATACAACATTTTCAACACAACGGAAAGGTTTTCCAGGATTAAGCTTACAAACGATTTATAATACAAATAACATGTCTTCATTATTGATGTATCAAACTCGTGATCCATTAGGTACAATTACCTTTCATGACTTACAACATTTCAGTTCTATTCCCACGACCAATCATAACAATAGATCCACACCATCTATTGTTCAAACATTTCATTCTTATTCACAATCATTTTGTCATGCCACGATACATGGACCTAGTTCAATTCTAGTATATCCTACCCAAGATACCCAAATGGTTGAACTACGAGATTATCGTATTTCAGCGTCGACATCCTCTTCACTCATTGCACGTATACAAGGTGCACCATCTACGATCTCATCTACAACAACAACAACAACTTCTTATGGACATTCATCTAGAGGACATGGTATGATTACAAGTTTATCCATTGGTTCTCTGAATTCGAATGCTAAAGACAGTGAATATCAAACAAAGGTTCATGTTCATGATAATAATAGTAATAATAATAATTCTGTATTCAAGGAATGTAACACAACGACAGGAAGTAGACTTATCTTAGCTTGTGGAATGGAAAGTGGTTCTATCTTTTATCATGATTTAGCCATGTTGGGAGGTACAAAAAAATCCACGAATACAGGAGCATCCTCCTCTTTACTCTTTTGTCAAAACCAGGAGGAGGAGGAGGAAAAGGATAAGGATCTTGTAACAAATAGAGCCGCAAGTAGAATCACAACCACCGAGGATAAGTACGATTGCTACTCCTCCTCATATTTATCATCATCACCACCATTTTCTTTTTCATCCATATCGTTGGGAAATTTTCCTATTTTGTCATTAGATATGGTAGCATCATCGAGTCGTGAGTCATGTAGAAACGTCTCTACGGATCATGCTTTTTCTTCTTCTTCCAATGTTTTACATCAAAAAGAAAAGAATACTCATCGTTCGCATACAGATCAATATACCAACAGGAATGAAATGGATTGTAATACAAACACTGAATATTATCCCTTTGTTACTGTTGCAGGTCTAGCTGCCGATGCTGAAAGTATGCTAGAGCTTCCACCCGAAGATCGTGGAACAGTTGGAATCATAAAAGGTACTGTCATTGTTCCTTGTTTGAAAACAACTACAGGCTTGGATTGTAGTAATAAAAGTCGAATGGACCATAGGATGAAAGATCGCTCGTATGATGGTTCGAACTCCTCTGCTACACATCCGACGAGTACAATCGTAACTCGGATACGAGCTCGTGTAGGTACCTGCCGAATGGATGATTCGATTCCTTCTCATCATATAGGTAAACCAGGTGTTAATACATGTAGATTTCATCCACAGGGACATATCTTTGCCGTAGGGGGATGGGATCATCGGATACGGATATACAGTCGTACATCAGCACGGCCATTGGCTATATTGAAAGAAAAATCATCTTCGGTCCATGACGCATCAATAACAGCCTTGGCGTGGTCGAGTCCTTTCTCTATGCCTTTGTCGAATAAAATCTCTACTGAATCGGAAAGGCAAGGTAACGATACTGTCAATATTTCGTTGCTTGCCAGTGGTAACGCCGATGGACGAATATGTCTATGGAATGCCTTTCCTCTTTAACTATGATGATTCATAATTTCGACATAACGTACATTTTCTACCACCATATAATTACATCATTTTCGTTTACTGATAGAAAAATGTAAAACTGGTTCATAATTTTCGTTACCTTATTAAAAATGAACTGGTTCATCATCTTCTTCTGGTGCCAAAGCCAGAAGGTTCGATTTCGATAATTTCCGGACAAGCTTTTGCACACCCATATCCATATGCGTAATACGTCTCTCCTTTTCACCCGTGATAAGTTCTTTCCATGCATGATTGCATTCCTTGATAATAGATAGAGCATACGTTTTATTCATAAAACGTTCATTTAATCCAAATACATTGGGTGGTTTTCCATCGGGGATCTTGTAAGTTCTAAACCACTCGCGGATAGCATCCAAGGTTCCTGGAAGGTGATTCTCAACGTCATCAATATCATTCAAGAATGGTGCCCATTTGTCTTCAGCATCAATCGTCACAACCTTCCAATCTGCTTCTCCTTCATCAATCATACAAAGAATACCTAAAACTTTGACGGGACGAATATCACCCGGCTTGACAATACGAAGACCTATTTCACAAACATCGACAGGATCATTATCTCCACGACAACCCTCAGCATCGGGATGAACAAAGGTCGGATCTTCCCATGTTCTCTAAAAATACATAAACACCACAGTGTTTGTATGTATGTGGATTAAAAACTTCAATTGAAAGGATAGCTATGAAAATAAAAGTCTTTCATGTAAATCACTTACAGGGAGACATCCATAGTTGAAGAAAATATCACCCTTTTTGAATTCACGTAAAACACCCTTCTTTTCATCTTGTTTAATGGGATTTCCAATTTCATCTGTAGCAATTTCAAATTTCTTTCGTGAAAACTTGGGAATTTCACAAACGAAATTTAAATAAGGTGTCGGACGATCCGTGGCTGGATCAACATGAACTAAGGTCACATCATGCCAAAGGGACACAGGGCGACTACCCATTTTATCTACCGTTTGGATACGAAACGCTGTACCCTCACCTTCGGACAAGGCTGTTAGATTACTATTGGATCCATGACTGTTCTTACGTTGCATCTTTGGTTGTATTTGGAAGATACAGAAGAGACAAGAAAGTGTGAAGAGAACTAACCGATCAATTTATGTAGTTCAATCAAACCCTATGTACTGTCATGGAACGAAGAAAGCATGAGCATACGTAGCCCATGAAGTGATGACACGGGATTTGCCGTGGAATCTTCTGCTCTTCGATGCCGTGGGATTTCTCTCGACGTCACTCAACTTGGATTATCACGACTCAATTTAGAAAGTATAAGCGCATGTAATGTACTCATAGGGTTATATTGAATCACATGTATACAGTATTATACAGTATGTAAAACCTTTAAAAAGTAGATAATAAGTTTAATATTATTCTGTAAATGTATTAATTCTTTCGTTTCTTCTTTCCACCACGTTTCTTCACATTCAAAAAGGGGGGAATACATTTTTCAACATGACGTATATTCATGAAAAAAATAACGTAATATTAAAAGCTAGACATACTCACCTTGGATCGTGTACCTTCACCATCCGTGGTGGCACTAGAAGTTTCTACTGTATCCTCATCCTCCTCCTCATCTTCATCTGTAGTAATCATTTTCATATCTCCTTCTCCTTTTTTGCTACTACTTGCCTCAGTCGTACCAAATCCTGATGGCTTTTCACGTATAGGTGCAGGTGTAAATTTAATAGGTTCGACATCTACAACTCGACTCGTACCACTACCACCACTCGTGACAGGGGCTGCAACATTCAAGGATGAACGAATTTGTAATGTCAACAAGGTTGTAACAATATTATTTACTACCCAATAAATGCCCAGGGCAGCAGGGACATTTAAACTAAACCATCCCACCATGAGTGGTAAGAGTTTAAGAATAAAGGGTTGTTCTTGATCCTTATTCATGGTTGGTGTGATAAGTGCCATGCTTACATATTGACTCACAACCAATACCACGGGTAATGAAAGGAAGGCAAGTGTATCTCCCCATCCTAGAGATGGTATACCCTCATTCCAATTTTTAAATAACCAATCCATGCCTTGAGATGGGTCAGCACCGTATACAGGTCCTTCTAAATTAGGCAACCATAAGAATTGTTCATTTAATTGGTCTTCCTTGGCTAAATTCAATACAGCACGATACAGCCCAATAAAAATTGGAATTTGTACTAAAGCCGGTATACATCCTGCCAGGGGATTAATTTGATTTGTTTGATATACCTCTGCAATTTTTTGATTCATAACTTCTGGATTGGATTGATATTTTGATTGAATATCTTTAATAGTTGGTTGTAACGCCTATCATTCAATATAACCGTAGGATTCAATAAAGTAAAAAAAAATGATAAGTAAGAAGATAGCATGAAAGGATGGGAGAAAATCAGACATACAAACATTGGTTTGGTTCCTCTCTCTTCTTTTCTTCTGTAGATTGAAAACGTACCTGCATCTTGGTCGTACTTTCTAATTGACTTTTAGTCAAGGGATAGGTCAAGATTTTAATAAACAGTGTCATGGCAATAATACTAACACCCCATGTATTGGCAGACATTCCCAAAGAAACGAGTATAGAATGAAAGATAGAGAGTAAACCTTGAATGGGTGCAGTTAAAAACCCAAAGCCCCCATTATCATCTGTGGTTGTTGCTGCTGCTGCGTCAGGGGTAGCTACAGCTTCTGTGGCTGCATTCATAGCATCAGATACAAATGCAGCCGTACTGGATATGGCCGTATCGACAACAGCACCATTCGAAGAAGCAGAGGCGGTTGTTGCTGCTGCTACAACAGTATCCGCTGCATCCATAGCAAGTAGAGACGTCGGTAATACTACCGTTTGAAAGAAATCATGAATGTGAAATGGATCCATCATCATATTCATTCTTGATTTTCCTCTAAAAGGTTCCATACGTTTACTCCTATCATGATGACGAGAAGGAATACTCAGAGTGCTAGTAGAAGTATGCATCAAGGATGGAGGAGACATGAAAGCCTTTGATGAGGATGTAAGTAGAAACACGGGGGATACACCAAGTCGAAACTTCATTTTCTATTCTTATTTATACTGTGGCTAGGAATGGATATTGTGATGACTTGGACTCCCTGTTGATGGATTCAGTGATGGCTCCTTTGAATACTCTACTACTTGAATTTACAAAGTCTCTCTATAATAGGAGGACATCACCGCCATTTGCGCGGTTCTCCTGCATGTTGTGATGATGCATGGAAGTCCGGCGTCAGCGTAAGACAGGCAGACAGGCTAGTTGACGACGGTAACCGGTAACCGTGCTGCTGTTTGCCATACTGTGTGCACGGCACGTTAAATGTGCGTCAGTCGAATGTACTTCTACTGTAAACACGACACACGACGGTGGGCAAGGCGATGTTTGTAAACGTTGTCGTGCTGGACATCTTATTTAATTAGGCACGGCATATGCAATTTTTGACGGTTTGTCGGCTCGGCATCGGCAAAAGTCGGCACACGGACAGGTAGGCTACGAAAATAGCGAAGACACACAGACACACCAGCATTCAGCACTGCCGGTCAGCTCGTCGGTACTACACACGTAGGACATGTAGAAACCTGGTACAAGACGTCACGTGACGTCACATGGCGTCACATGGCGTCACTGCCGACTTTTGCCGAAGGCCTGTCGGCTCGGCATTCGGCACCGATGCCGTGCCGACGGCAGCCGACTTTTGCCGACGTCGGCCCACAAGCCTAATAAATACGATCGATCGTCTGTCGTCTGTACTCGATCCGCTAATATCGGCCATGATCTTCTCTGAACCGGATCGAGCATGATGTTGTTTGTGATGTGTATGATGCATTCATCAATAGAATCAACCAATTCAAAGTTTATTCAAGGCTTTTCGTTACGTAACTGATTGACTCAAGATTCTCAACACGTTGATACACTTGCACACGCCTCCGTTCTAAACTCTATCCATAAAGAGAACGAAATCCATTAGGTTATAATACTATGAGTGGAGGAAGAGACACCCAAGAAATACTTGTAACTGCGGATGGGACATCGATTCCCCTAAGTGCGCATCATGTCCATGAAAGCGCCGGTACTGATTCATCTTCCACCGATAATAGTGGTGGTATACCTGATTCACAGCCCCTTGTATTTACGGACGGGAATGGTACCACGATGAACAACTTTACAACTGTTGGTGATGATGAACCCATGACGGATTCATCATCCATGCCACCGATTGTCGAAATCAAAGGAATCGATCCAGCCATTTATGTTATCTTGGCCTTTTTCTTCTTCATAATTCTTTTCTACTTCTTTTATAGGAATCAACAAAAGAAGAAACAAGAACGTGAAGCCTTCTTTCGAGAATTGGATGGTGACAAGGTATATCCATAATTTTAAATTATTAATTTTTTTTTGGATATTTTCTTTCATCAGTGATTCTTATACAATTTTCCTCATTCTCATTTCTTTTCCCACAAGTTTAATATCAAACTTCCCGCTGCTGTGGATGAGTATTATCAAATCAAAGAAAAATGTGAAGATGCAGGATGGGAACCTGGAAAATTGGTATGAATATTTTTTTCATGTCCATGTTGTGTCTTTCTTATGTAAAAAACTCATTCTTTTCTTATTCCTGCATCCTTCCAAATATATTCCCAGAATCCTGCAACTACACCTGATGCAGTTGATGGTCATACACGTCTTCTAGCTCAAGCTCTAATGAAACGCTGTATTGCAGATATACCTTTAGTGACACATTTACAGAAAGAATCTGCGGGAATGAATAAGCTCTATTCACAGAGTATGTGTTCTGTAAAACAATGGAAATCTTATCAAGCTGCAGAAGCTTTGATTAGTGCTGAGGTAGAAGAAGTCCGTGCTGAGGCTGATGAAATTGAACCTGGTTGGAGTCAGGTAAATTACAATGAGATTTTTCTTTTCTTTACTTATAGTATGCGTGTGTGTGTGTGTGTTTTAAATAAATGCTACTTCCTGCTATTGTTCTTTTCTATCAAGCTTATTTGGAAACAAGCTATGCAGTATCATGCCATGTTAAAAAATAGACAAGAAATGGAAGCAAAGGCAGCCGCAGCTGCGAGAGAAGCTCAGGCACTCAAGAAAGATGAAGCAGACACAGCAGCCTCGGTAGTAGCTTCTTCTTCTTCTTTGGGAATAGGCACAACGACTACGGCTACATCCGGTAAGAAGAATTCATCCACGAATTTGTCATCTTCACAACCATCGACTCGAAGCAACTTGTCCGATGAGGAGTTGAAGAGGAAACAAGAAGAAGCTGCTGAAAAGGCTGCACAGGAATTAATAAAAATGGAAGAACGAGAGAAGGAATCTAAAAAAAGTATGAGTGGAATGAAAAAGGGATTTCTAGATGGTAAAGGTGGTGGATCGAGTAAGAAGAAGTAAAGGATATTTTGGAGTGTAGGGAAAAAGAAAAGGAATAAAAATATGTAGTAAGAAAATCTATGAACCAGCATACATGACATGGTCATGTCATATAGTACATATATTTGTTTCAAAGTTTCGTTTTTTTTTTCAGATCTTCATTTTGTCAAGTTAATGAAAAGCGCACACGCTTCATCCCTATAATAAGCGTTGACAAAAAATTCACCGTGTAGCTTACACATGAACCTTTTGCACGAGACGACTATATGCTATTTGATAAATAACAACGACACATCATCATCATAATGAGCCGTCGAAGGAAGCGTCAAGATACAAAGACAGCGGATGACGATGAGGGCGACATGATGAATAGCATCAGTTCCACGGATGTAATAGCTATTAATATGCCTCAGCAGAAAAAAAGACAGCAGCAACCATCGGTTGGAGATCATCCCACTTCACGAATTCAAATAAACTTTCTTCAAACGATGAGTCGTATGTTTCGACAACAATCGCAACTCATGTCACAACATGCACAAGCACTCGATTCTTTGTTAAGGGATTCATCGAATACGGATCCCCTAAATGCATTGGTAGCTGATAATAATACTACTACTGCAGCTGCAATGACTTCTCTTCAGGAGGAACCATTTGTTGATACAAACGCATTAGCCTTGGTTGCATTTACTCCAACAAAGTCTAATCATGACTTTCCTGAAAACGCTGTATTACCAACAACAGATTCGGATGATCTATTACTCGTCGTCAGCAAGACCAAGAGGAGGAATGTTGAAGCGTCCATCCATAATAGTCCAACCACAAGAAATGCATCAAGTCCCAATTCCTACTCGTCATCTTCCATGGATTCGAAACATTCAGCTTCATCTCCATCCGTCTCTAGCAAGCTGAACAGAACGCCATCGGTAACGAAGAAGAACCAAAGTTCTACAGAAAGAACTTGGACTTCCAAGTCATTATTGGAAACAAAGAAAGAACAAAATGACACCAATCCAACGTCGTCGTCTACATTACAAGCAACTACAACAACATCTATACCGGAATCATTACATATAAGAGATATTCGACAATTAGGTAAACAAATCAAAGTACTACATTCCAAAGAAAAAGGAACTATTAAAAAGATGAATCATTTCTAGTTATAGCTATAGCTATATGTAGTATAAGATAATTCTATTAGAGTTGAGTCATTATATACATGAAGCTTAGTATTATCATGTTGGTGTTCTTGGAAATATAAACTCTCCATCATATCGTTATATAAAGGATATTTTTTTTAAAAAAAATATTATTTCAATGATCGAGGATCATCAATATACGTTGTAGTGATCCATTGAACAATATTCATATATCCACTTCGATCCGCTTCTATACAACATTCATGTACATTCCATGGACAACCCATAGATACTACCCATTGTAAACAACGGATATGACCATACCTAGCTAGAATATTACATAACATAGCATTCCAACAATTACGAAGATACATTTTTTGTAATACGTTTCTTGTAGATTCCATGGGTATATTCTGATATACATCTTGAGCTTGGGACCATAATTCTTGTAACATTTCTAAATCTCCCATCATGGCACTTACATACCATTGCCTTACAATGACATAATAATGAATCATAATAGTAGAATCATCTCCTTCCTTGGAGTGTGATGGCATTGGAAGGAAGGAATAAATGATCCATCGTATATGAATATTAAGCTGGGTAATAGAAGTCATGATGGTGATGATACTTTATATAATATACTTTTATACAAGGATATACGAAATCAATGATAAAAAAAGTAAATCTGTCTCTGTTGGTGTACTCTTCGGTCAAAATGAATCACACCTACTAAGGACGGTCGTTTTGTAAACGACAGAAGAGTATAGTACACTATGTATACGATGTGGTCTCATCCTACAGTAATATTATTACTTGTATATAATTCATCCCCACATGAATTCTTTATTCATTGAAGATTTGACATATATTTTTATAAACAATCATCCTATTCATAATCATGTGTTACATATTTTATACAGGTTAAACCTTTTTGTCTTTACGAATACTTAAAAACGATGTACCAGGTGGATACTGTAACCAATTACTTTCAGCCCATGTAAATCCTTCTTGAGGACCTTCCACCAAATGTAATTGAAAGGTATGTCGAGGATGATTGGATGTATTTGGTAAACTTAAATGATCCAATGTCCCAGGAAAAACAATTAAATCACCCGCTTTACATTCCATAGGAATAAATCCTGCTTCGAATAATCCATCATACGATGGTGGGTCATCCATACATCCTACAGGTAATGTACCCTCCCAAGATACATGTTCATTCGGATGTTCTTGTATAAAAAGCATTTGAGATTGTGTTATATCTCCCCGTGGTATATTCCTACGATGTTGTATCGAATCTTGTCCAAAGTATTGTATATTACGAATAAATCTTCTTCGTAATGATTCCCAGTGGGATGATGGACGTATCCATAAACATCCATTCATGACTGTTGCGTCATCCAAGGCTAACCATAATCCTAAACAAGATTGTCTTGGATAGGTATAAAGAAAGGTTGAATCTTGATGAGATGTCACCTCTGTCCCTACATGAGCTTGTTTAAAGATATACATGCTTTGAGGTATAACAGGATCTTTCCATCCTAAATCATAAACGAGATCTTTTATTTTCGTGGATGTAGAATAATCATGAAAAGGTCCTGGTACGATGTGTAGCCCATGTCCAACTTTATTT
>Ga0169931_10014349_pt1 | contig 10734 bp, 6 predicted proteins | sample Kivu_15m_20L_FD_129675 | JGI IMG/M metagenome (GOLD analysis project Ga0169931, IMG submission 129675) | Freshwater microbial communities from Lake Kivu, Western Province, Rwanda to study Microbial Dark Matter (Phase II) - Kivu_15m_20L... | ecosystem: Environmental > Aquatic > Freshwater > Lake ... | reverse complement strand
TGCGGCAATCGCTTAGTGCAACGCAATTTGGTCACCTTGCAAGTGAAAGACCTGGATCTGTCCCGTGCCTGAACTTCGCCCGCTCGGGTGACGGGCCCCCGGCCCGCTCAGCCCCCTTTGAACGCCGAAGCGGGGACCGAGATTCGTACCTCGCGCACCTGGTCGGGCTCCAGCCGCACGACGAAGCGACCCTTCTTCGACCATCGCAACTCCTGCGCGCTCGGCGAGTCGACGACCAACGCTCCATTCGCGCCGGCCGAGTGCTCGTGCCATGCCTGGACCTCGACGTCCGTTCCGGCGGGCAAATTGGGGAGTTCGAACGACCCATCGGCTTTGGTAATCGCTACGTAGCCGTCGTCGCGCGGCAGCAGGTAGGCCAGCATCCACGGGTGGATGCTGCAGCGGACGGGAACCGGGGCCGCTTCCGATTTTTTCGCGGCGAAGGCCACCGACTCGCCGGCCGGAATCGTCTGGTTGAAGGCGTTTTGACCGGCGATGTTCGTGTTGTGCCCCACGTCATCACTATTCTTGATCATCATGGGTTGGCCGACCGAGACGGCCATGACATGCGTCAAAAAGACGCAGACCTTCTGGTCGAAGACGACCGCTTCGGTGCGGGCGGCCGCCGTCTCGTGGACCCGCGCCGCGTCGCGCACGTACAACGCCACGTTGGCGATGCCCTGAGTCGCCGGATCCACGTGCAGGAACTCCTGCGCGGGGGGAGAGCCTCCCGGGGCGCACGTCGCCTCGTCCTTGTTTACCGAGTACGCCGGCATCGCCGGGGGGCCGCCGTCGAACGTGATCGAGCCCTGGAGCGTGCCCCAGCCCTCGCCCAGGTCCTCCTCGCCTCCGGCCGACTCCGCCTCCGCGGCGCTTCCGGCGCCCAAGGCCTCGCGAATCGCCTGCGATTCGGACCGCTGGGCGACGGGCCCCAGGTCGGTAACGCGGCGGCAACCGCCCGCCAGCAAGGCGACTCCGATCAGACAGCACGAAACGACCGAGCTTTTCATGGCCATGCGACGCATACTTCGAAATGACTGCGCGGTCTTCGCGGATCTGCCCAACCCGGCCTGCCGCGGTGCGGCCGCTGGGCGTTGAAACGCTGCTCCGGTCACAGGCCGAGCATGGCGGGAGCGACCTTGATGTCTCCCAGGTCGAGCACTCCCCCCTCGGGAATCGTCAATTCCACCTGCCCCTTGCGGTCGGTGGCCGACGTCTTGAGCTTTACGTCGCGGACGAATCCCTTGGCCTCGTGCCACAGCACGAACTCCTGCTTGCCGGCGGGCACGTTCTTGATCTCGAACGAGCCGTCGGCCCCCGAGACGGCCATGTAGGGGTTGTCGCGAATCAGCAGGATCGCCGTCATCCACGGGTGAACGTTACACGCCACTTCGGTCGGCAACGGCTCCGATTTTTCGAACTTCTTCACGGTCGGTCGGTCGTTGCTGATCTGCTCGTTGAATTTCGGGTTCGCCACAAGTTTCTGGGCGTTGGTGTTGTGGCCGACGCCTCCGTCCGAGTTGCGGATCTCCAGCGGGTGCTTCGTCCACAACGTCATGGCGTGCGGCTCGAACCGGCACGCCTTGTTGTCGAGCGTCAACGGCGTCGCCTCCGCGGCCGCATAGTCGGGGTGGACCTCGACCTTGGCGCCCCGCTTGACGTAGAGATACACGAACAAGTTACGCAGCCCCGAGCCGTCGCCCACCTCGACCGTTTCGTCGGCCAGCGGCGTCTTGCTGCAGAATTCGACGTCCTTGGTCACCTTGACGTCGCCCCCTTCGTCCTGGCCCTCGTAGACGAACCGCCCCTTCAGCGATCCCCAACCCGCAGCCTCGGCCGACGCCGCGGCGAGCATTACGCCGCACGCGCCAGCGGCCGCCCACGTCGCCAAAGTGCAATTCTTCCCGAACATGGCGCCTCTCCCCGTGAAAAACGTCTGAAAAAACGCGGCCCGCGCCGCTCTCCGCCCTACTGCCGCGTCGCTTGCCGGCCCGACAGATCCTCGTCCGCCGCAGCCGCTTCGTCCTTCGGCTCCTCGGCCTCGGCCGGCTGGTTGGCCGGAGCTCCGGCCGGCGGCGCGGCGGCCCCTTGCACCAGCGACGACACGGCCGCCTTGCCCTTGGCGTAAGCGTCAAAATTCATCAGCAAGTTCACCAGGCCCTCGACCTGCTCGACCGAGGTGCCTCGGAAAAGCTCCTGGCTCACGCCTCCCAGATGGGCCTCGGCCGCCCGGAAGGGAATGTTCACCGGCATGCCGGTGTACGGCAGGATGCGGGCCGGGTTGGCAATCCAGTTCCGCAAGTAGTCGGGTCGCAGACGTCGGTAGACGCCCGCCAAATTTGGCCCGAACGCGAGTTCGCTGCCTTGCGGGTAGAAGTCGGCGACGCCGTGGCACTTCACGCAGTAGTTGCCGTTCACGACGATCTTCATCGCTTCGTCCAGCGGCTTCTCCCGCTCCGCCGCTAGCGACGCCAAATAGTTCGGCTGCTGCTGGGGCCGGTATTCGTACGGGAATTCCGCGCCGCTGGCCGCCGCAAAGTAGTTCACCAGCTTGGCCGCGTCGTCGCTCGACATGCGGAAGTTCGGCATCCGCATCACAACCGCCGGACGCAGCGGCATCGGATCCATGAGGAAGCCGTGCAGCCAGTCGGTCTGCACCTTTTCTCCCTCGTCCATCAACGGAGGAGGCAGCCAGCCCCAGGCTTCTTTCGCATTGACCTGCGGATTGACCTCCCGGGCGCGAGCAACGACTTTGTCGAACAGGTAGCGCGACAGATCGCCGCCCCATGCCGGGTGGGCCGTGCCGTTGGCCGGGCCGTAGCCCTCGCGAGCCGCGGGAATCAGCAGCTCTTCCACGCCGCGGAACCGCGTTTCGCCCGCCACCAGGGCGTCACGCCACAGCGTCAGCGGGTAGAAGACGGGAACGGTCTCCCCCTCCTCCGCCTCGATTTCCGCGAGTTCCTCCAGCGTGATCGGCTGGCGATCCTCGTCGACGAGGTACGGCTGGCCAGTCGTTTCGTCGACGATCGGCGTGCCGTGGACCGTCGCGTGCAGCATGCCGCGGCCGTCGACCTTCAGCGAGTCGGCCACTTGCTTCTCGGTGAACCGCGACGTGAGGAACGGATAGTCCTCCACCTGCGGCGCCGAATCGAACGTGCCGTCCTGGAAGGCGAACTCCCACTGCTCCGTCTTCAGCGCGTGGCAGCCGCTGCAGTTGTACTTCTCCAGCACCTCGCGGCCGTCGACGATCGCCTGCTGCCGCGGGTCGGGCTTGTAGACGAACTTGTCGGCCGGCGGTTCCACGACCAGGCCCAGCACGAAGGTCATCACCGCTTCCCGCTGCGCGTCGGTGAAGGGGAACTTCGGCATCCGCAGCCGGTCGTTGAAGCTCTTGTTGCGGGTCGTCTTGTAGTCGTACGACCGCGGCATCCGCAACTTCTGCCACAGGAACCCGTCGCGGGCATGGCTGTTGATGGCCTGCACGAAGTAGCTCGAGTCGTCGTCGAAATCGAGCGGGTCGAGGTGTCCGTGGGCGTGGGCTGCGTCGCCCGCGCCCGCCGCACTCGCAACCATGCCGCCGGCGTGCCCAGCCGCAGCGTGCCCAGCCGCAGCATGCCCAGCCGCATCGGCCGGATTGGGCGGATGGATGCCGTGGTTGGAGAGGAAGGTCTGGATGTTTTCAAAGGCGATCTTCGACGTCTCCTTCCGCCCCCAGTCGGCCAGCGCCGCGCCAATCGGCTTGGCGTCTTCATAGCCCGGGATGTCGTGGCAGCCGAAGCAGCCGTACTTGCCGATCGTCCGCCGTGCGACGAACTCCAACTGCCGGTCGATGCGGTTCTCGTCGGTAATGCCGACCAGCACCTTCTCGTCGGCCTTCAGACGCGGCTCCAGGCGGGCCGGGATGCCCTCCTGCAGGTACCGCTGGGCCCGTTCGCGGGGAATGGCGTCGCTGGCCAGCCACGCCAGCGCCAAGTCGGCCAGGGCCTGCTCTTCCTCGGACGACAGCGGGGCCGACGCGTTGGCGGGGACGTCGCCTTCCGTCCAGTCGGTCGGAACTTCCAACAAGAAGGCCGCCAGATCGGCAGCCGGGTCGGTCACCTTGCCGGTCGGCACGCCTTGGGCGTCCTTCTCGGCGATCGGGTCGAGGTACAGGTTGGGCATCTTGGTCCGCGGACTGTAGCGGTGCGGATCCTTGAGCCATGCGTACAGCCACTCCCGACCTCCCGGGTGGTCGAACTTCGCCTGCAGCCGCGACAGCTCGGGCCCCTGGTTCTGGGCAATGCCCGGAAACTGCTCGTGAGCGTGGCAGGCGAGACAGCCTCGCGACTCGAACAACCACTTGCCTCGCTCGGCCGAAGGCTGCTCGGTGACTTCGGCGGGAGCCGCCGCTTTGTCGAACGACACGCTGGCGTCGAGCAGGAACTTGCTGAGCGCGCGGATCTCGATCGGCTCGAACTGCATGCTGGCGTGGAGCTGGTCGGCGTCTTCCGCTTCGCTCAGGTGGTGGTACTGCTCGAAGAATTGCGGCATTTTGGTCGTCGGCCGGAAATCGGCGGGGCGACGAATCCAGTTGTACAGCCACGGGAAGTCGACCTTCGACGCCAAGTGGCGAAGGCTCGGTCCCGCCTTCCGGTAGCGTCCCGGGATCTCCACGTCCTTCAGCAGGGAGGCCAGGTCGTGGGTCTTGGCGGAAAGCAGGGCCTCGGCCTGGGTCTCGGGGTTGGCGGCCAGCTGGCTGTCTTGCTCGACCGACGCGAGCAGTTCGTGCCGGACGTCGTCGCGATCAGGGGCGGCGATCAGCTGCCGGGCCAGCTGCCGCTGGCGATCGGTCAGGTTTTCGTCCCGCAGCAGCTGCGCGGCGACCTCGTGGAAGTTGGGCTCCAGTCGCACGTCGGGGCCGACGGTCTGTCCGGGAGCGGCGTAGCCGTTCACTTCGTGGCAGCCGAAGCAGCCGTACTCTTCGACCAGCGTCCAGCCCTCGACGACCTTCGGTGCGGGATGTTCGGGGAAACGTTCGCTCGGTTCGAGACCGCCCTTCTGATGGTGGCACTTCAGGCAGTTGCTCTCGACGAACCGGGCGGGCTTCATCGGGAAGATCCAGTGGTGGTTGTCGAACCACCCGTACTCGCGGATCCACTCGCTCTGCTGCTTGGCGTTGTCGGGGGTGTGCGACGTCCACTTGAAATCGGTGCCGCTTCCCTGGCCGTCGTGGCAGACCGTGCAACCGACGACCTTTTGCGGATGCGGGCTGAGGTCGGTCAGGAAGAGGTCGAGCCGCGGGTGGGTCGTGAAGGGCTGATCGAGTCCGCGACGGACATGCAGGTCGACGGGCTTCGTGCCCGAGCGGAGTTCCAGCAGCAGCTGGCTGACTGCGGCCGGATTCCCGGCCCGCGCCTCGCCGACCCGCCGAATCACGTCGCCCGACTGCAACCCGGCTTTTGCCGCCAACGTTTCGGGAAGCACGTAGTGCACGGTCACGTCGCCGTCCTCGATGATGCCTCGCTTGGAGAGTTCCATCCCGTACGCGCTCAGCAGCGTGCTGCCCTCGGGGGGGGGCTCGGCAGGCGCGTCGAGGGCGAGCGTCATTTCGCGGCGCTCCGGCGGAATCGCCGGGTAGAGCGGCTGGTCGGCGGCGCCGGGGACGGTCTTGGAGATCGCCCGGTGGCAGGTGGTGCAGCGATCGAACCGGGCGACGTTCGAGAAGTTGTAGTTGATGGTCAGATCGGGAAGCCAGTTTTGTTCGATGCGGACGTTGCCGTCGTACAGCGCGTTGAGCACCGGCCAGCGGGTGACCCACTCGCCGACGTTGCTGGTATTCTTGAAGACCTGCTCGTCGAGCCGCGCCAATTCGGTCTGGATGCTCGAAAGCTCCTTGGCCAAGGACGCCTTGCCCTCGTTGGCCTTGTCGACGACGCCTTCCAACGACGTGCGAAACTCCTTCGCGCCGGCGATTCCCGCCGTCAACTCGCCGAGTTGCTGGTCGTAGCCGTCGATCTCTTGCTGCGTCGCGTCGAGCGCCTGTTGCGGGGCGCCGTCGTGGATCTGCAGTCCCTTCTTGCTGACCGCGGCCGTGCGGTAGCCGTTGACGATCTTCTTCTGGTCGACGAGCGTTTTTTCGCGGAACGACGCCTCGCGGACGTAGCGGACCATTTCACCCAGCACTTTGCCCCGCGCCCGCCGTGCCGCCTCGCGAAGCGGAAGGAGGTCGGCGGCGGCGGCGTCGCCGGCCTGGGCGATCTCCGCCACGGCGGCGCCCAAGTCGCCCTGCCGCGCGTCAAGCCGAGCGAAATCGGGGGTCTTCTCCCCGAGACGCTGCCGTTCGGCGAGCACCAGCTCCTTGAACTGGGCCGTCAGGGCCGCGTCGATCGGCTGGCTCTCGGCGACCAGCAGGTCGGCCTCGTACGTCTTCTCGCGGTCGGCGAACTGGGCGGCGAGCGCATCGCGATTGGCCTGGATCACCCAGGCGTCCTTCTTGCGATCCTTCAGCTGCCAGTCTTTCCACTCGCGGTTGTGGTCTTTGGCCAGCAGCCACAACGTCGCCACCGCCATGACCAGCGTGCTGACGCCGAAGATGACGTGCATCACCCGCTGGTTACGCCATGTTTGTTCCGTCGCAGGCATACGTCGCTCGCAGCGTGCGGCCCTGCGGGACGACTCGGCGGCAGACGTCCGCCCGATCGCCCCGCAAGCCGCTGCTAAAAGTTGAGAAAATACTCAGGAATCGCGATCAAATACTTCAAATTCACCACCCATCGCAGCACCATCTTGATGGGCAGCGAGGCCATGAACAGCAGCAGACTGGCCATCGTCATGAACCTCACGAGCCCCATTCTTTGAAGGTAACCGCGAAAAACGGTGAGGGCCAAGATGGGCGGCAGTGCGACAAAATAGCCGAGCACCAGCAGAATGCCCGGGGCCTCCCGCAGCAGGATGTAGCCCAATTGGACGGCCAGGCTGCTGCCGGAGGGAGCGGTCGGGAGGCTCACGCCGAGCATCCGCTCCCAGAAGAACGACGACAGGTTGATGTTCGCCAGGGCCTCGACCTTGTGGGCGTCCCACTGCTCGTAGGGACCGAAGAAATTCCAGTTCGGCCCGCGAAGCAGCGTGCCCAGCACAATCAGCGTGATCCACATTTCCAGAAAGCCGAACTGGAACACCAGATAGCTGAACTTGCGCTGGTTGATCGTGTAGTAGCCGTTGCCCGCCTTGTTGAAGTCGATGTAAGGGATGGCCATCAGCCCGAAGACGATCAGCAAAGGCATCACCACGCCCGCCATCCACGGATCGAAATAGACCAGCATCTCCTGCAGGCCGAGAAAGTACCACGGCGCTTTGGAGGGGTTGGGCGTCTTCACGCTGCTGGCCGGCTCCTCGAGGGGAGCCGGCAGCGCGATGGCCCAGAAGATCAAAAACGCGGTCAGCGCGATCATGCAGATCAGCTCGGTGTAGACCAGGTCGGGCCACACCAGCACCTTTTCGTCGTCCAGCTTCTCCAGCGGCGGCTCGCCCCGCGCGGCGCGGTCGTCATTGATCACGGCGCGGTACGTCGCCAGCCACGTGAAGAAGGCCAACAGCAGCACCAGCATGACGATCGGCACGTTGTCGGGCTTGGCCACGATCTCGAAGAAGTCGCGGTCGGTCATCGACAACCCCAACGCCAGCAGCAGGGCGTTGAGCAGCAGCCAGGCGACGGGAGGCTGGACGAAGAAGCGGCGGAAGACGAACAGCACGGCCAGCGCGACGGTCGTGCTCAAACTGTAAACGACCGGTCCGGTGCTTTGATCGACGAACTCGCGGACCGACTCGGGCATCGACGGCATGAACGCCCCGTTGCCGCTCGTGGCAGGGGCCGCCAAACCGACGAACAGGCTCCCCAGCAGCAGCCAGCCGAGCGCATTGGTGAAGGGGACCGACTTCCCGGCGAACGGAATCGGCAGCTTGAACCATGTCGTGAGCTGCCCCGACCGCCACAGGTAGAGCGCAGCCAGACCGTTCAAAATCGCCAGGGCGATGTAGTACGGCCCCAGAAACGAGGAGACCTTCTCGAAGAACTGGGCGTCGGTCAGTCCGTGGGTCATGGGGCTTCGCTAACGTTCGGGTCGGAGGAAGGAAAACGCGTCCCGGTGCGGGCTTCCAGCGGGCCGTCGCCGCCGACGGGAGACGCGGCGGCTACAACGGACCGCTGATGCCGCCGTCTTTCCGCACGCGCCAAAAGTGGATCGCGGTCAAGAGCGAGACGCCCAACGGGATCGCGATGCAGTGCAGGATGTAGAAGCGGTTGAGCGTCTCTTCGCCGACCTCGCGGGCGCCGAGCAGAGCAAACCGCGCGTCCGAGGCGTTGGTGATCATGTCAACGCCGCCAAGGGTCAGCAACTGCTGGCCAGGCCCCTCGTGCCCGAGGAACGGATGGGCGCGGGCCATGTTCGAACCGACGGTGATCGCCCACACCGCCAACTGGTCCCACGGCAGCAAATAGCCGGTGAACGACAGCAGCAGCGTCAGCAGCAACAGCAGCACGCCCACCACCCAGTTGAACTCCCGCGGCGGCTTGTAACTGCCGGTCAGAAAGACGCGGTACATGTGCAGCCAGACCGTGATCACCATCGCGTGCGCGCCCCACCGGTGGATCTCCCGCAGGATGCCCAGCGAATGGACGTCGCGGAGCATCTGGATGTCGGTGTAGGCCCACTCCACCGTCGGACGGTAGTAGAACATGAGCAACACGCCGGTGACCGTTTCCACCAGAAACAGAAAGAACGTCACCCCGCCCATGCACCACGTGTAGCTGAGGGCGATGCCCTGTTTCTTGATCGAAACCGGGTGCAGATGCAGAAAAAAGTTCGTGAGCATCACGACGATCCGATTCCGCCGATCGACGGGCATCGGATGCCGAAACACGCTCTTCCAAATCTGCGATTCGCGGATGATGTCGCCTAAACCCGGCATATTCTCAGCATTTCATGCAAGAGGATAGGAAAGAAAGCCGACTCGCTCGCCGCCGCGCCCTGGCGTCAGACCATGATGAAGCTCAACGGATCCGACCACTGGCCCATCTCCTCCTGGAACGTCTTGCTCTTGTCGACTTCGATCTGGCCGTCGTCGGCGATGCGAATCGCGTAGCGCTCCAAGGGCCGCGGCGCGGGCCCCTCGAAATTGATGCCGTCCTTGTAGAAGCCGCTCCCGTGGCAGGGGCACTTGTACTTCTGCTCCGCTTCCAGCCAGTTGGGAGTGCAGCCTAAATGGGTGCACACCGTCTTGAGCGCCACCAACTGCGGCTGGCCGTTGTACTCGGCATTGACGATCCAGACGCCGTACTGCGCCTTGAAACGCTCGTCGACCTTGCCCGGGGGAAACGCGTCGGGGAAGCCCACCTTGAACTTGCTGGGCGGCTCCCGCAGCACGTTGGGAAACAGAAACTTCACTACCGCCAACGACCACAGGGCCGAGACGGCCCCCAGCGCCGAAAAGCCGATCCACAAGAAGTTGCGGCGCTCGACGTCGGGCTCCCCCTTGGTCCGCGGCTGGGCCGCAACCGAAGTGGTCCGCGGCTGGGCCGCGACCGAAGTGGTCCGCGGCTGGGCCGCGACCGAAGGCTGTTGCGCGTACGCCGGCTTGGTCGGCATCGGCGGGGCGGTCAGCCGCGCCGGCGGGGCCGGAGAGGCCGTCTCCTTGGCGGCCGCCTCCGATTTGGTCATCGGCCCCGGCTTGTCCTTCTTCCGCGCCGCAGCCAGGATGCTGGCCGTGTCACGCGGACCTGCCGCCGACGCCGCCTTGGCCGACGCGCCCTCCTTGCCGGCTTTGACGCCTGCCGCCGGACTGGCCTTGGCAGCTGCCGCCGGCTTGTCGGCGACGGTTGGAGACTTCTTCGCCGCCGGCGGCGCCGGGGGCGCCTCGGCGGCTGGCGGGGCCCCGCCCGCCGCCGATTTTCCAGCCCGCGCCATCGCCAGGATGTCGCCCACCTGCGGACGCCCCGCAGCCCCCGGACGCGCGACCGGCGCCGGTTTCGTGCCGCTCGCAGGCGAAGCCTGCGGCGTCGCATCCGCCGCAGTCGCGTCGGCCGAAGCTGCAGTCGCCGGCAAGGCGTCGCTCGCAACAGACGGCGACAGCGCTGCCTCCGCAGACGCCCCCTCGGCCGCGTCGCCGCGATCGGTCTTCCGAGCCGCCGCCAAGATGTCGGCCACGGACATCTTCTTCTTGTCTGCCATCGACCCTTCAGCCCTGTCGGGCTGCCTCACAGATGCCTGCCCGCCTCGCGCGGGATCGCGAGAACCCATCCCGGCGGCTTGACGCCAAGCGTTCGCCGACCAGACGCCTGAAACCTTCTCCCCCCGACTGTTCCTCGCTCGATTCTTCGTGCCTCCCTGCGAGCCCAACCGCCATGCGCCGTCGCGGCTCCTTCCCAGCTCGCAACCCCAGGGGGGCCTCACAACCTCGAGGGCGGCGCGGAGTCTCCGCCCCGACGCCGCCGAGTGTTGCCGGCGGGCCGTCTTCGCCTCGCTGCAGTGCTGCGGAACCTGAACACAGCAAGGAACTTGAGACACTTTGTGACTTTTTTCACAATCTCGATAAGAGATACGCCTTCGCTGCCCCGTTGTCAACCGCCCTTTGCGGCGGCTCCGTCACGCTCCCTGCTCGGCCGCCCCCCCTGCGGACGCTGGGAGGGAACGACGGCAACGGGGGGTCGCGGCGCCTCGCGGTTCGCTTAGAATCGAGCGTCTCGAGCGAGCGGACCGG
>Ga0169931_10014348_pt1 | contig 10735 bp, 8 predicted proteins | sample Kivu_15m_20L_FD_129675 | JGI IMG/M metagenome (GOLD analysis project Ga0169931, IMG submission 129675) | Freshwater microbial communities from Lake Kivu, Western Province, Rwanda to study Microbial Dark Matter (Phase II) - Kivu_15m_20L... | ecosystem: Environmental > Aquatic > Freshwater > Lake ... | reverse complement strand
GTTTCCAGAGGGCTGTTCACCCAAAACCATCCCGGATAACATCTTGCCTGCACGCACGGTGGGGCGAGCCGGGGCCGCGGCATCGATTTTGGCTCTGGGACTCGCGGGCATGGCTGCTGTGTCCTTTGCTCAGCCGGGCTTTTTCATCGCTGGACTCAGTTGCTGGCTCTTGTTTGCGCTTTACAGTCTGCCGCCGGTGGCTCTGAATTATCGAGGCGGAGGCGAAATTCTGGAGTCACTTGGGGTTGGCCTGGCACTGCCATGGTTCTCGGCGTATTTGCAAAGTGGCGCGGCTTGGCACCCTGTGTACAGTTTGTTGCTCGGACACTTTTGGTTGGCCTTGGCGAGTGCCCTAGCCAGCGGCCTCTCAGATGAGGACAGCGACCGAGCTGGAGGCAAGCACACTTTCACGACTTGGTTCGGTAATCGGGCAGTGCGCACCGGCGTGCAAGTTTGCACTTCAATCGCTGTGCTGCTCTGGGCCTTCACTCCCTTGGTTCTACCCGATGTTCCACGTTGGCTGGGATTGCCCGCGGCACTGCTGTTGTCATGGCAATTAAATAGCCTCCGTCACCGTGCAGTGGATGCTGTCCATCAGGCTTTTGCTGCACAATCCATTTACAAAGGGGTCCTGCATGTCGCTATCTGGAGCAGCAGCCTGGCCTTGGGCCTAACCCTCATGGGATGGGTGTCCAGGGGAACAATATGAGCGTTCCAGAGGCTTTGCTTGCGTATCTCGAGGAGGCGGAACATTCGCTGCGAGCTGGGCTAGAAAGCTATGCCAGCTTGGCACCCGGACGGGCAACGCCCACCGCTTGGAGTAAGCTTGCTGTGGTTTTGCTTCAACAGGAGAGTTCCGCGCGCCAGCGAACATGGGCCGAAGGCTTGGTAGCGATCGCCAAAGCGCAAGCTGCCCAATTCCCAGAAACATTGTTTTGGGATTTTGATCACCTAGCTGCAAGCTTGTTGAGAGAAACGCAGGATATACCCACCTTACAGGTCCTGACTGCTCGAGTAGTGACGCTCCAGAGCCTGTATGGCCGAGCATCGGCAATTGCCTTTCGCTATTCGCACGACTTTACCTATGGCTTTGATTGGGCGCGCTGGGCAGCCAAGGCGCCGACAGAACGGGCGCAGCACGGCCCATTTTCGCCGGTTTTCATTTCCTATCTGGAACAACGAGGTCAGGAGCTGCTTGAATTGATTGCCCAGGACGATACCCAGTATCCGCGCCTGGCACCCGGCGTGGCACGCAATCCGTTTGGGTTTTCGCGTGCCCCAGCGGATGAGTATCGCTTGCTCGAAGCCATGGCAGCGTCTGATGAAATTCCCCTCGCGGCCTGGCAGATGGAAGCGGTGCCCCGCTGGGAAGAGCCTTTTTCTGAGTGGCGCCGCGTGCGCGCGGCTGCTTTGGGCCTGATGACGCCCGATCACCCATGAATACCTGGCGGGCCTGGTGGCAGGCGGCACGTGTGCCCTCGCAAGTATACATGTACTTACCCCTTCTCCTCGGGCAAGCATTGGCCTGGCGTGACACCGGACGGTTTTCGGGCGGAGCGACGGCGGGGTTGTTGATCTATGGCACCTGCCAACAGCTCTACACTGTGTTCGCCAACGACCTCGCTGATGAAGCGCATGACCGCCTGAACCCCACCCCAACCTGGATATCGGGAGGCAGCCGTGTCCTAGTGGAGGGACAACTGACCCCCTTGGCCCTGCGGCGAGCGGCACAGGGAATGGCGGTGTTAGCCCTGCTGGGAGCTGGGACTTTAGCTTGGATTTCCAGTGCATGGGAGTTGCTGCCGTTGGCACTGGTCGGCCTGCTCCTCTTGTGGGCCTATAGTTTTCCGCCCTTGCGCCTTTCGTACCGTGGAGGCGGGGAACTCCTGCAAGCGGCCGGCTTGGGTATCGTGTTGCCGCTGATCGGTTATGCCGCAGGCGGGGGCAACACGAGCACATTCCCCTGGCTGATCTGGGGCACATTATTGCCACTCCAAGTCGCGCTCGCACTCGCCACCACTTTGCCGGATGAAATGGGCGATCGCTTAGGTCACAAGCTCACCATGGCGGTGCGGTTGGGCGGTCCTCGCGTGCGTGGCTTGATGCTGGTTTTGCTGGGAGGAGCCCTCACAATTTGGAACTGGCTTCACGTGTGGACAGGCCCTTGGCAATTATCAGCCTGGCAGCACTCCTCGGTTGGCTGGGGTGGACTGCTGGTGCTTTTGACCTTGGAATGGAGCCTGCGACGCATGCGCGTGGCTTCCACACAAGGACTCGTGTGGTTCGCTGTCGGTACGGCTGCTGTGTTGCTCAGCTGGCTGGCGTTGATCATCGAGGACTGTCGAAGGTTCACGATCTGAGGGCATTGGCATCTTCCTAGACCTTTAATCACGGCCCTACACATGGCGACTCCCGCGGTAAGCCTAACTTCGTTCCAGGTACAACATACGAGCCCTGTCGGCGCCCGAATGTCGACCAAGACACACACTGCCTCAAAAAAGACACATCTTCGCGATCTTCAGAAAGATGTCACACTCAGTAGGAATGATTAAAGCATTCCCTCCTCTCCCACTCGCAATAGTGCTCGTCACGATCGGCATGCCCAGTTCAGGGTGTCTCACCCAGCCTTCGTCGGAGCTCGAAGCACTCGGAGTGATCGTTGCACCCTACCTGGACCTGGATGCTGAATTAGCCGCACTCGATGTGCTGGACGCGTCGTCAGCAGCGAGCTTCACGCTCAAGGGGAGCTGTGGAGAAGTCGGCGGAACGATCACGATCTCAAACTCCCGCACCGGAACTCTGAGCACTACTTGTGGTTCAAATCAAAAATGGAGCCTCCCCATTGACCTCTCTTCCTATCCCGATGGGAGCTTTGAGTTTTCGATTACGCACTCTCGTGCAAGTGGTGCCCGCACTTCCCAACCCGTGACGACGCCACGGTACTACAAGATTACGGCGCTCCCCACTGCCCCTACGCCAGCTCGAAGCGCTTCGGCGGTTAACCCATCCAGCGGAAACACCTTTATCCTTCAATGGGAACCCGGTGTCGATAGCGCAGGCCAACCTCTCATGAGCTATGAATACTCGGTGTATCCACAGGCGGGGGGAACCGCTTATCAAGAATGGACCTCGGTCGGATCAGAGACCGAAGCCGAAATCTCGATCCCGACTGCCGAGCAGTCCGGAGGCGGAACCTTCATTGTCAAAATCCGTGGCACCGACCAAGCTTCTCAAACCACCCCCGAGCAAACAGTCAGCGTCACGATTGATACCACCCTTCCTACCAATACCAGCTCCATCACACCGGCTGGCTCCAGCAGCTACTCACTCAACCAAAGCCCGACTTTCAGTTGGAATCCAAGTCATCTCGCAGACAATGTAGGCGTGGAGCGAGTTGAATACCGACTTGTTGTTCATTCCTCCAACACAACGATCATCGATTGGAGCTCGCATGATCGTACCGTCGGAAGCAAACTCCTCACAGGACTCTCACTCTCTTCCGGCACGACTTATCGATTTGAAATTCGTGTCGTGGATCTAGCGGGGAATAGATCAAGCGAGACCTCGGCCACTTGGACAGCCCTCACTCTCAGTCCGACTCTCGCCTTCACCTCTGTGCCGAGCAGCGGGAATGTGAACTCGAACTTGAGCGTGACAGTCTCGCTTCAAGACGGCAATGGCAATGTCATCACCACGGCCAATCAGAGCGTGCAGCTCACTGCATTTACGGACTCGGGATGCACGGTCTCAGCATCAGGGACCTACTCCGGTGATTCCGTGACCTCAAGCTCGGGGGTCGCTACTTTTGGATCTTTTCAAAGCAATACCGCTCAAAGCATTTACCTCAAGGCATCCTCTGCCGGATACTCAGTTGCATGCTCGAGCACCGCAATCACACTTAACGCAAGCGTCCTCGGACAAGCGAACTTCCACTTAGTCGCTGATACTGGGGTCAGCACGGGAGCAGGCAATGTGGTGACTACCTGGACCTCAAAGACCACGTCGGTTCAAGCCGGAGTGACTCTCACTGCGGCGGCAGGTTCGACCATCTCGTTTAACTCCTCAAGCAGCATATTCAACTCCCAACCCGCCGTCGTCATGAGCGGAGTTGGAGTGATCTCAAACTCCGCCCTCAGTGGGATTTGCTCCTCTTCAGGTTTTACCCGAATCATCGTGTTCTCAAACGCGGAAGGCGGCCAATCCAATAAAGTCTTCTATGACGTGGGTGGAGCATCCATGCAAAATTACTCCTCCTCCCTTAACCTTTACACTCAACCCGGTAACTATTTAGTGGCGTCAGGGTTCTTTACTTTATTACCCAACAACACAGCCACACTCCTCACTCAAGTTATCAATACCGCTGCCGCAAGCAACGCAGATAAAGTGTTTATCCGAAGAAATGGAACCCGACTGACGACTGGAACTGTCGGATCTCCCTACTCCTGCAACACGAGTTCCACGGGAATCAACGTTGGGTCAATCCATCCATACCACACGCCGAGTGGCTCCGTCGCCGAGATCGCTCAATTCAATCGCCCGCTGACTAGCTCAGAACTCCAATCGGTCGAATCCGAGCTGGGCGCAAAGTATGGCATTACGATTGCGCCTTAATCGAGTAGGGTAAGATCATGTTGAATACTCGCAGAGCGATCTTGAGCATTCTCGCGATCACCGGTATCGGAGGTGTCTTAGCAACGCTCCATCCGCGGGTGCGCCGCTTGCTGCAATCGCTTTACTCCTCGACGGGCTCGACCCCCTCCCCTTCACTCGGAGATCCCATGATCCTTAAAAAGTTTCCCATCGGTTTTCAGTGGCCCGTGCAAGAACCGTTTTTATTCTGTGTGCACCATCGAGATGAATACCCTGCGGGACAGCCCAACTTCGGCCCTGATCCCAAACTCCTCCACGGACGCCAATTAGGGCAGGACTTCGAAGAGCGCCACGGATTTCGGATGTACCATGGAAACCCTGTTCCCGGATTTCCGGTCCATCCCCACCGAGGCTTCGAGACCATCACTGTGGTCAGACGAGGTTACATTGATCACGCAGACTCATTGGGCGCCGCCGGACGATACGGAGAAGGAGATGTGCAATGGATGACTGCCGGAAGCGGCGTTCAGCATTCCGAGATGTTCCCCCTCCTCAAAAAAGACCAAGCCAATCCGGCTGAGCTTTTCCAGATCTGGCTCAACCTTCCTCGACGCAGCAAGATGGCTGCCCCCCATTTCACGATGTTTTGGTCTGAGAAAATTCCACGAGTCGATTCGCCCGATGGAAAGTGCTCCGTCACTGTCATCGCAGGCTCTTTTGACGGGGCCACTCCCCTTGCTCCACCCCCAAACAGTTGGGCCGCCGACCCCGAAAATGAAGTCACGATCCTGCTCGTGAAGATGAGGAGCGGTGGGCGCTTTCGTCTGCCTACCTCAAAGAACAAAACAGCTCGAACGTTATACTACTTTGCGGGTGAGGAACTCTCGCTCAATGGACAAATGATTCCCTCTGAGACGGGCTTTATCCTGGACAGTGCTCATGACATCGAACTCTCTGCTTCGAGTGATGAGATCGAGTTCCTCATTCTTCAAGCGCGTCCGATCGGCGAGCCCACGGTGCAATACGGCCCCTTTGTCATGAACTCACGCGAAGAGATTCTGCAAACGATTCGTGATTACGAGCAAACGGAGTTTGGAGGTTGGCCCTGGCCGCGCGCAGATATGATCCATGGCCCAACCCTCGAGCGTTTTGCAAAATATCCCGATGGAAAACTCGAGAAACCTCAGAGTTAAATGGGAGGAGGCAGCTGTTCACTTTTTTGGAGGATCTGCCTTCTTCCTCACCCAAGCTGCAAAGCTTTGATCCAAGTCCGAGATTCGACAAAAAGTAGCAAGGTAGTTTTCAAGCTTCTTACCGGTTGAGAGCTGGAGCAAATCACTCATTCCACACTGCGAAGCCAGCATCTCTGCCAAAGCCGTCGACGCTGTATAGTGGTATCGAGCGGGCTCGGGAAGACCAGGCTCGGCTTTCAACCCCTGAAATGGGTGCCCCATTTCCCGAACCGGCTTGAGCTTCTGTTGAACCAACCATCGGTAATCCACCTGACTTGAACGCGACGCGTAGTTGGCAAGCCCCTCGTCCAACCAGCTCGGTATCGAATCCTTGTACTTTTGAAACACGATCACGTGTCCGAGCTCGTGACCAAAAACCTCATCAAAATTCAAGCGAGTCACCCGAGGCCCGACATGGACCGACTGGTCCGACTTTCGCGTCACTGCGAGAACAGCTCCCCCGAGCGAGTGGACCCGCTCAAATTCGGCCTGATCCGAATAAAAAGTCACCGAAATCCGGCGAATATCCCACTCCAAAGCCTTCTGGGTTTTGCGAGTCACCTTCTCCACTCGGCGCTCATCGAGCCAATCAGGAGCTCGCGAAACGGTCACTGAGTTCGTCCGGATCACCCCCGCTTGAGGCCCTTTGGGATTGGCCCAAACGGGCGTCCCCCCCCCTCGGACCAGAGAGAAAGTTAGCCCGAGGAGGACCAAGACCCGGTTAACGCTTGCCAGGGGGGTCGCTTTCGTTATGATCGTGACAAAATTATGGCGTCTTCGCATCGGGTCCCCATCACAGTTCGAGTTGAGAGTTTCGAAGGTCCTCTGGATCTTCTCTTGTACCTTATTCAAACCCACGAGCTGGATATTTCCAAGGTCTCGATTTCCAAGATCACCGACCAGTATTTGGCCTATGTTCGGTTGATGCAGGAGTTGAACTTCGACATCGCCAGCGAGTTTCTGGTCATGGCGGCAACACTCGTCCAGTGGAAAAGCAAAGCGCTTCTCCCACAAGAAGATAAAGCTGCAGAAGGAGCCGATGAGGGTGATGCACCACTCAGCCCAGAGGAGCTGCTCAAGCAATTGCTCGAGCACCAGCGTTTCCGCCAAGTCGCAGGCGATATGCTCCAGCTTCCCCGTTTAGGTGAGGACGTTTTCACTCGTCCGAATCGCAGGCAACCGATTGAGCGGATCTGGAAAGAAATGGACGTGACGTCTCTCGCGACCACGTATCAGCAAGTTCTGGTGCGAGAGAAAAAGCGCACGACCATTCTAAAAAAAGAAACCGTGTCTCTGAGCGAGAAGATCGTCGACTTCTCCTACCGAATCGACCTCGGCGAAATGAAAGAGCTTCGCTCGCTCATGCGAAACTCTCATGAACGCCCCGAAATCGTGGTGACTTTCCTGGCAGCTTTAGAGCTCGCGCGCCTCAAGCGATTAAAGGTTCACCAAGAGCGAACCTATGCTGAGATTTGGGTCGAAGTGATCCAATCTCTAAAGAACTTTAATCTCGACCTCGCCTCCGGCTTTGATTCTGTCGAGGCAGCTGTCCAGAAGAAAACCCAAGAAGAGGAAGAAGAGGCACGCCAGACAGAGAACTCCTCTGCAGAAGCCCCCACTTCTCCGATCCAACTCGAGCAGTGGAATCCGTTCGATTCTACGAACCCTCCCCCTGCACCTGAGAACAGCGAGACGGTGCCGACTGATCTTCTGCAGCTCTCTTCTAATGACTCTATTTCAACCGCGCTCTCTGAGACCTGATGCGGAAAGGACCCGACCGTGAACGAATCTGATCCAAAGAATTCTCCAGCTGACTCATCGATTCTCGAAACCCATCAGGAAACACTCTCTGCCGAGACAGGCTCGTCTCAAGAAATCCAATTGGAAACGGACGCAGCGGATTGGACACCCGATCATACAGCAAGTGGCACGCTCTCTTCTGCTGCCGAAACGCCCAACAGCGAACTTCTCTCCGAGGCTTCGCTTACACCTCCTTCTCTCCCTCAGGAACTTGAGGGAGAATGGGTGGCCCTGGTTCAAGACCCTTACGCGCTCTTTAATCCGAGCCCTTCGAGCTTGTCGGACGAAGCGATCGATAGCCTCTCCGAAGAAGAGATCGAATCACTCGAAGCTGAACTCGAAGCGGACTCTTTTGAATCAACCCCTGAGGAGCTCGAAGAGGAAGCCAACGACGAGCTTGAACCCGAGGTCGAGTTTGATCTCGAAGGGAGCGATGCGGCTTTGGAGCGCATGGCGCAAAGCATGGCTCAGGAAGAAGCAAAGATGGAGGCAGAACAGCAAGCTCTCCTCTCCGAGCTTCAAGAGCAAGCAGCGGACCGACTCGCGCAAGAAATAGCAGAAGACCAAGCATTAGCAGCTGCTCAAGCAGCGGAGTCCGAGGCAGCCGAAGAAATCGATCCTGAACTCCTCGCAGCCCTCCCTCGTCGACCCAAACTCGCCGAGGGACAAACCGAGCAGAACCTCGATCTCTCCGAGATCGAAAGCTGCTGTGAGGCACTCTTATTCATGTCCGACAAGCCCGTGTCTGCCCAGCGACTCAAGGATCTCTTGGGTCCCGACTTCGACCTTCAGTGGTTCGAACAGGCCCTCAGCCATCTGCAGGAGCGCTATCAGTCGGTGCACCACGGATTTGAGTTGGTTCAGATCGCAGGTGGCTATCAGTTTCGCACCAAAGCGGGACGAGCGGCTCTCGCAAAAAAACTCGCGAAAGTCACTCAACAGCGGCTTTCGACCGGTGGGATGGAAACTCTTTCCATCATCGCCTACAAGCAACCCGTCCTCAAAGACGACATTGATAAGATCCGCGGAGTCGACTCCTCCCACTTCATTCGTGGACTCATGGACAAGAAACTGATCGCGATTCAGGGGCGTTCAGACCTTCCTGGGCGCCCGATGCTTTATACAACCACCTCCGAGTTTTTGGAGTTGTTTGGCCTGAACGCACTCTCTGACCTCCCCCCACTCCGCGAACTGGAACAGATGGTTCCCGGCTCGCAAGTTGGTGAAGAACAGGAAGACCCACGTGTTCGCGAAATGCGAAAACTCGTCGCGCAAATGAAATCAGATACCAGCACGACCCTGCTCTATGATCCAAAAGAGGACGAAAAAATCCTCAGCGAAATCCGAGAGAGAGTGAACACGATCCCAACGAGCACCCCTTACTTGGACGAACAAAAAGCTGCAGAAAAACAAGCAGCACTCCAAGCAAAACTAGATGCTCAAGCTGCAGCACAAGCTGCGATTGCAAGCGAGACCCCTGCAGAGAATCTCTTTGCTGCGGCCGAGCAAGCTGCGTGGGTGACCGAGGCAAACACTCCATCCGACGGAGGTGCAATCGACCTCAGCACTGAACTAGCACCCGATAACACGATTTAGAGCGCGCTCGATCATAGGACTCACCCCCCCGGCTCCCCGAGGACAACTCGCAAGGGGTCGGGGTTTTTTTTGATTTAAGGAGCTCCCACCAAAACTGCGCGAATGAGCCCTTGCGATCAAAACACTCGGTAGGTCCACTCCCTGACAGAGGCACCACTGGGAGACTTCTCAGGGAGATCATCCAAAGCCAGGAGCTCAAACTGACCAAATCCCTGGTAGAGACCCTGAACCTCTTCCGCTTTTACACAAAAGGGAGGGCCGTTTGAATCGGCTGGTACACGCTCAAGGGTGATCCCCAAGATCGGAGCCTGCTTGCCATCCCCCAAAGATAGGGTTGAGGAGAGCTCACGGATTTTCTGCGCATAGAGGACCCTCTGATCTATGGGCAGAGCAATCAATGCAGCGCGATCATAGATTACACCAATCGGTCCCAAAACCTCCGCGGTCATCACAAAAAAGTCACCCTGAAACAATTGATACCCTGGGGCCTCGAAAACTTGAAATGCCCCAACCCTACGTTCCGTTGGAGAGAGACCACGCTCCTCAAAAAAAGCCCGACATGCAAGCTCCGAGAGCTCCACGCCAACCACGTCGTGTCCCTGCTCGTGTAGCCAAACCAAGTCCAAAGTTTTTCCACAAAGTGGAACCAGGACACGCGTAGGATGGGGCGCAACTTGTACAAAAAACTCAACCAGCCTGCTTTGGGGTTGATCCCGATGCCATCCGATTTCTCCGCGCTCCCAACGACCTCTCCAAAAATCATGACCTGTCATAACGATCCCCAGGATAACTGACTCCAGATAACTGACGCAATCACTATGAATACCTAGATCTGCTTGAAGATCGTAGTCTCGCTCTCCCTTCAGCGCGCTCCAAAAAGCGACTCAGCACGATAAAGCTGTGCCTCCATGAACTGGGCAGCATCAGGGCCATTCATCGCTTGATCCCATTCAGCTAAGGTCAGTGCAACTCGTAAGATCTTATGACGGGCACGCAGACTACTGAAATGAAACAAACCCATTTGCTCTTTCCATTTTGGATTCTTCTCCACAAGTTCCTCCAACTGATAGGACGAAAGTCGTCCGGGCAACTCTGCGTATTTTTGATACAGAGACTTTTGAACCTTCAGAATTTGCTGTGCGAGTTGTTCGGCAGAAATCACGTCGCTTGGAGCAGAAGGAAAGTGCTTGACCACTAAGTCGATTCGATCGAGCACCGGTCCGCTCAATCGCGCGCGGTATCGTACTTGTTCCAACTCAGAGCACTTACAAACAGGACTCGAGATCGAACCCCGGTCTTTCTGCTTCAACCATTCCCTCGGCATCCCTCCGCAAGGACAGAGGTTGCCATTGGCAAAAAAAAGAAACTGCGCATCGAGCTCCATCGCACCTTGCGCACGCGTCAGCGTGACTTTTCCTCGTTCAAGCGGTTCGCGTAAACTTTCGCGAGCATCGCGACTCCATTCGGGAAATTCATCGGCGAGCAAAACTCCTCCATGGGCCATGGCAAACTCACCT
>Ga0169931_10014347_pt1 | contig 10735 bp, 1 predicted proteins | sample Kivu_15m_20L_FD_129675 | JGI IMG/M metagenome (GOLD analysis project Ga0169931, IMG submission 129675) | Freshwater microbial communities from Lake Kivu, Western Province, Rwanda to study Microbial Dark Matter (Phase II) - Kivu_15m_20L... | ecosystem: Environmental > Aquatic > Freshwater > Lake ... | reverse complement strand
TGAAGCCCTTTCCGGAGATCCCACCGCCGGGATTATTTTCAACCGTACCAGCACCCGGACGGGTCCCATCGTGGTCGCAGGCAGCCAGGAGTACCGCGGGCGGGTGACCCTGAATAGCGGCGGCCAGACAGTTCTGGTGAGCACTTCCGGCGGGCCGATCTTCCGTTCCACCTTGAACGATGGTTCGGTAAACACCGCACCCGCGCCGACCGCCGGCGATCCGGTTGCGCTGCAGAAACATATTAATCCCACCGGACTGGAGGAGTTGCTTTTGGTCAATGCGGGTAACGGTCAGTTTGAAGGCGGTGATGAGGCAAATCCCAACACCCGGCAGGAAGCCCTGGTCGGGACGGCTCTTGTCCCTGAAGAGAGAGACCCGGTCACCGATGCCATCACCAGCTTTGCCTATCTCAGCCTTGGGCCACTTTACAAATTCCGCTCCGAAGGCGGCTCGCTGAATTTCCAGGCCACGGCCACCGCTGCCGAACCGACGGTTGACGGGGTGGCGCAAATCGATCCGATCACCGGAATCCGGTACTGGGCGCCTCTGGCCGATAACGTGACCGGTCCCAGTATTTATGTCCTCGACGTTCCCAATACGCGTTTGGCGGGATCCGGTTCCGTCACTTTTGACAACACCGCCCTGATTATCACGGCGGATTCCTACTTTACCAGCCAGGCGGATATGCTGCTGGGTGGCGCGATCACGGGGGCCAACAACAGCCCTGACAACCCGGCCTTGTTCAGTGCGGAAACCATCCTCTACAAAAATGATGACTATACGGGCGATACCTCTGCCGACCCAAACGGCGGCCAAATCATCATCGCCAGCACCCTAGGAACTGCCGACCTGCCGCTTGGGGCCGTAAACATCGTGGCGCGCGGCAGCCGGCCTGACCTCCTGACGGCTCAAAAGAAAGATGCCCAAATTTCGGTTTTGGGCGGAGTGGTGACTTTTCCGGGAACCAATCCGCTTAAACCAAGCAGCAACGGCAGGGTGGTACTCACTGCGGACGGCAGTGTGGTATTAGCTGGAACTATTTTTCTTAACTACAACACTAGTTTGGCGGGAGACTTTACCGTCACCAGCAATGATAACGGCTTGGGCGCGGACGAAAATATCCAGTTCGACGCCGGTACGAATGTTGCCACCCGGGGTGGAAAAGTGTTCCTGGACGGCGACGCCTTTTTCCTGGCCGGCACCGTCGCCATCAACACCACCAACGGTAACGCCGCTGGGGATATCACCTTTGGCGGAAAGGTGGACGGCACGGGCACCCTCAATATTTCCGCAGGCATCGCGTCGCTGACCTTTGATGGACTGGTGGGCAGCTTGATTCCCGTGGGCCTGAACGTCGGCAATAGTGGGGGAATCGCCTTCAATAGTAATGTGATCATGGGCGGGGCGTTCAACCTTGGCGCGGAGAACTTGGGCGGGGAAGCAGTCTCGTTCCTAGGATCCATTGAAGGGAATCAGGCCCTCACCATCAACTCCCGGAACGGTGATATCCGCTTCGCGGGGAACATTGGCGAGGCCACACCGATAAGTTCCCTGAACATTCTGGAAGGTGTGACCGGGCAGATCATTTTTGAAGGCCAGCAGATCCGAATGCAGGGCGCGGGCGGACTCACCCTTAGCAAGCCAACCATCCTCGGCACTTCCGGGCCGGATGCTTTCACGATTGAAACCAATGCCCTGCAAAATGTGGCCGGAGGGGCCATTCTATTCAACCGGGAGGTTTTGCCGGGTCTGGATGGAATGAGCCTGGTTCTGAATGCCGGAACCGGAGGCCGGGTCTTTTTCGGCGAGGGTCTGGGGGAACTCGGGGCTGATGGCAAGAGTCCGGATCTCGAGGGGCAACAGTTTGGAATCCTGGAGGTGGTCAACGGCGGCACTGTCGATATGGCCAGCGATTACTCGGTCTATGCACGCGGCAACGTGGCCAGCCCGTATGCCATTAAGCTGGGAGCACAGGTCTTTACTTCCTCGGCCCGGGCCACCCTGAAATTTTGGGCGGGGGAGAATGATATCCTATTGGCACGAGGGGGTTTCCTTGCCGGGGTTAGGGAAGGGGTCGCAAACAACTCCGCCGGTGCTAATCTCATTCTCCTGGCCGATGATGGGAACATTATTTCCATCGGAACGATGAATGTGTCGGGCGGCGATAACGACAGTTTTCTTGGCGGTTCAGGGTTTGATTCCGGCAGTGTGAAGTTCACGGCGTTGAACGGGGTCATCGAGGTGGACTCGATCCAGGCCAATGGTGGCAGTGCCAGCCAGATCGGGCAGGGGGGGGGTGGCAGGCAGGGGTTGGCGGGCACGGCCATCGAGCTGAAAGCCAAGAATATCCTGGTTAAGGGTGGTTTGATTTCCAACGGGGGCGACGGCATCACCGGCTTGGGGGGCGATGGGGGCGAGATTTCTCTCAATCTGGTCGAAACTCCGAACGCCTTGGCTGACGGGGTGGTCTGGAATACGACCCGGGAATCCTTCAGCGTGGGATCAATCTACGCCGAGGGCGGAAACAGCAGTGCAGAGACCGGGGGTCGGGGTGGCTCGGTGACCATCACGGCGGAGCAAGGGTTCCTCATTGCGCCCACCAGCTTCAATCTGGCGGGCGGCACGGGGCGTGACAGCGATCCCTTGCTGGCTGGAAATGGCGGCAATGTCCTCATTAAGACGAAGGGGGAGGCCGGTGACATTTTCTTCGCCAACAACCAGTTTGAGGTCACCGGAGACGGCGGACTGGAGATCAGCGCCGGGCGAAATCTGGTTTTCATCAACCGTGAATACTTGGTTGATCTGAACGATGCCGGGGAAGTGGTGGGCTATAATGAGTCCACGGATCGGCTGGACCTGGGGGGAGTGGTCTTGACCATGAATTCGGTGTTAAACCCCGATACCCAAGCTCTTCCTGCCGGCCGCCGGGGAGAGGCCAAACTTAATTTTTCCACCGAGGCCAACGGCAACTACGCGTACGGAAAGGATGCCCAAGGCAATCCGTTGTTGGCCGGTCTTTATGTGCCAAGCAACGGCTATATCATTGCCAATGGCGGGGCCGTCACCATCAACGGGGGCAAGGCGGCCACATTCGCCGGGAACGCGGTGTTGAGCGGCATCACCACCACCTCCGATGATTCCAATGGCGGACGCATCAACATCGTCAATCAGGTGGTCGGAACCCTCGGCAACGTGGAAGTCAAATCCTCGCTGGAGACTTTCGGCGGGACCCCGGTGCTGCCGACTTACGGGAGAAATGGGGGCTTGGTCAGCATCACCGGCCGGGATGTCATCCTGAACCGAATTGACACCCGCGGCTCCGCTTCCTTGGCCACCGCCAACACACCCGCCATTGGCGGCAGCGGAGGGAATATTCAGGTGACCTCTTCGGGCGGAGGAACCATCGCTCTCCGGCGGGATCTACTGGCAGGAGGAGGACAGGGCCTCGGCACAAGGGATGCCACCGGCGGCAGCGGCGGGAATATTTTCTTCACGGGGAATTTGACGCTAAATACGGGAGACTCCACGCGGACCACGGTAACCATCAACACCCTGGGCGGGGAGGGGCGGCTGGACGGGGAGCCGGGCCAAGGGGGAGACATCTCTTGGAGCGGCGGGGCCACGGCCGCAACTCTTCAGGGGACAACCGGCACTTCGACCACCTTGGCGCTCAATTATGGCAGCGGCAGTGTTACTTTGGGAAATAACAACGACTTGATTTCCCTCAAGACCCTGGTCACCGCGGGCGACAACGTACGCAGCACCGGCTCTCTGGTGATCAACAGTAAGCTGCAACTCGACACCCTCACCACCTTTGCCCGGGGATATTCCATCGAGATTCGTGGGGACGCTGATCCCCTTTTCGACAGCACGATCGTCAACGCCGTGAACTTCCTGAATACGGGCACGATTTGGCTGGGAGCGGATGGCCGCAAGCTGACCTTTACGGGCGGGTTCGACACCCTCACCGGCAGCACCGTGGGAGGAGTCAACGTCCTGCCCGCCCAGACGATCCTGGCCGGGGAGCTGGTGACCGGCAGTGAAACCGGCGCGGGGATGACCACAGGGTTGACGGTTTTGGCCGCGAACACATCCCTCAACAGCAACGGCAACGCCATCGAAATCGGCCAGCTCGACGGCACCGGCTTGGGCGGACAAAACCTGACGCTGCTTGCGGGCATCGGGTCGGGGTCGGTCACCTTCAACACGACCGTGGGTGCCTCCGTCCGCCTCGGCACCGTGGCCATTGAGGGTGCCGCAACGAATCCCGATCCGACCGAGCAATCCACCACTTCTGTGACCTTCAAAGAAGGTCTGACCGCGGATATCCTGACCAGTGGGACTCATTCCCTTGTGACCTTGGAAGGTGACGCGAACATCGCTGACACGGCGACGCTGGAAGGCGTTACGGTCCTGGACAACGTTACCGCCGGTGCGGAGCTACGGTTCGCCACCGGGGCGGGTGGGGTCAGCACCATCGGGGAGATCCAACTGAAGGAGGTAGAAGGGGCCTTGGGGGTGCGGTTCGTGGCCCAAGACGAGCTGCAGTTTACCCAGGCCGTCGCCGGGCAGGTGAATCTGATTCTGGGAGGCGTCGGGTTGAAGGATTTTCTGGGCAGTGTCTCCGTCGGCACCGGGACCGAAGCCTCAGTGCAGCTGAACGAGGGATCAGCCCAGTTCTTGTCACTGACAACGGCTTCGGGCATCACCTCCAGCGTTGGGACTACCGCCACCTTCGGGGGGAATGTGACCCTGGCCTCGGGCGACAACACCCAAACCGATCTAGATGGAGTTGTCCGGCTGGGTTCGATCCTCGATCCCACCCAGACCATCATTTTCGAATCCAACAGCACGGATTCAGCCAAGCCGGTCCGGTTTGACGGGACAGTTTTGCTGGTCGGGAACGCGGCGTTGTCAGGTTCCGGCTTTTACCTCATCGGCGGAAATGTGGAGGGTAACGGTGGGGTCCGAGACCTCAATCTAAGCGGGAGCGGTCAAAAAACATTTGTGGGGACCGTTGGCGTCGGAGGTTTGATCGGCAGCATCAACCAGGCAGACAACTCGGGTCGGGTGATTTTCTCGGATGATGTAATCACGCAGGGTCCCTCCAGTTTCGCGGGGAATGTCACCCTGGGTGCCCTCCAGTTCACTGCGGGGGGAATCACCACATTTGGATCCGCAGGGGGCGGGGACACTCTGACGCTGGCGGGCAACGCAGAGCTAGCCGGGATTTACGACGTGAACAGCACCTTGGCCGGGGCCGGCAACGACCTGACCCTATCCAGCGCAGGTCTGAAGCAGTTTGACGGCGCGGTGTCCGGAGTCGGTGGTCTGACGATCAATGATGGCAGCGGGGTTTTTAACTCCACCCTGGGAGCCACCTCGTTGGACCAGGCGGGCGGCAGCCTAGCCCTGAATGGGAACGTCTCGCTCTCGGGTTCCAGCTTTTTGCGAAACACCAGCCTGGGGGCGATCGTGTTTCAAAATCTACTCGGCAACACCACCACGATCTTGGGAGAGGTCAGTTCAGTGGCGGGCACAGCCTCGATCACTTCCAGTGGGGGCCTGGTTCTGGGGCTAGGAAGCGTGTTGACCTCCTCGGCCGGCACCACCATGGGAATTCTCAGCCCCGTGACTCTGGACGCGGACACTTCGTTTGGAGGATCGGGGGCGCTTAACCTGAACGGAGCCCTGACGGGCGGTTTTCTCGTGAATCTGACCGCGGGAACCAAAACTTTCGCCGGGGTGGTGAACATCGGGACCTTTGCCCAGACCGCCGGCACGGCCGTCTTCCAAAACCAGGTAACTACGGCGGGAGGCGACTCCTTCCTGGGGGCGGTAGTGCTGGCAGGGAGCCAGTTCAATTCTGGAGGAGGCTCCAGCTTTAACACGGTCAATGTCACGGGGGCCTCCGGAATTACCACAGCCACCGATCTGACGCTGGCTGGGCTCTTGACGCTGGGAAGCAATCTGCAGCTGGCCGACGGCGGCGGGGCGGCGGTCACCAGTCTGAGCGCGGTTAGCGGCAACAGCGCCAATCTTGAGATCACCACAGACAATCTGCTTTTGGGCGGTGCGGTCAGCCTCGGCTCGGGGAAGGGAACCATTCGCAAGGCCGACGAAGGCGACATTTTCGTGGGTGGGGTCGCCGGTTTCATCACCGCGGCAGATCTGGCCCGCTTTAGCACTAGCGGAGGCTTGGATATTGAGACAGACGGCAATATCAATCTGGACGATCTGACGACGGTGCAAACGGCCGGAATCACCGGACCGCTGGGCCTGGTTTCGGGTCTGGGTGACCTGGGAATTGTCGGCACGGTTTCCCTGAACTCCTTGGGCGGGTCCTACAACAACCTAAACATCGTCGGATCCCTAGACACCGGGGGCTTCCGCAACCTGACCCTGCGTACCGGCGGGCTGACCTACAACAATGCCCCGCGCTCCCTTTCCTTGGCCGGGGTGCAGACGGCAGGAGGGATCGATGTCAGTACGGTCGGCAGCATGGCCCTGTCCGGGGCAATCACCGCGAACACCGGCGATGTTCAGCTGGCCAGCGGATCGGGCATGAGTAGTTCTGCCTCCATTAGTGCGGCCAATAATGCGCAGTTAAGCTCCGGGGGAGGCTTGACCAGTTCTGGATCGATCACCGCCGCGAACAATACGGAGATAAGCTCGGGAGGAAGTCTGACCAGTTCTGGATCGATCACCACCGCAAACAATACGGAGTTAAGCTCGGGAGGAAGTCTGACCAGTTCCGGCACTTTAACCTCCGGAGGTACCGCATTACTTAGGGCGGGAGGGGCCCTCAACCAGAGCGGAGCCGTCACCGCTCAAGCAGGGAGCGTAGCCATGGCCAGCAGTGGCAATTTAACGAGCTCAGGCTCGGTGAGTGCCGGTGGCACGGTGGCCATGAGCGCGTCGGGCGACATCACCATGGGGGCAAGTTATTCGGGTAGGCAAATTCTGCTGGATCCCTCCGGTAATCTAACGGCCAACGGAGCCCGCTTCCAGAGCGGGGACATCCGGGCCAGAACCAAGGACTTTTTTGCCAACTATCCCAATTCGGCGGCCATCCCCGGGCTGAGCGTGGTGGTGGGGGTGACCAGCCTGAGCCAACTTGGCCCCAATCAAATTGGGATTGAGTTGCCGCTACTGGCCGGAGCAGGCGGGCCTTTCATCACTGAGTTCACCACCGGCACAGGGCAGCCCTACATTCTGGCCACGCAAAACGCCGTCCCGATGGTGATGTCGCCGACGGCAATTCAGTTTGCCAGCGCCCTGACCCCGCGCGTCCGCTACACCCAAGAAGAGCTGGAAATGATGACACCCGAAGAGCGGGCGGCGCTTGAGGCCTCGCGGCGGCAGACCGCCGCCCGGGTCATTCTTCAGAAAGAGACCGGAGAAGAGCAGGAAATTGGCCTGCCAGCGGATGGGGAAATCCCCCAGGCAAAGGTACCGGAAAAGGAAAAACCGGCCCCGACAGCCCAAGTTTATCTCCACGGAAAGCCGTTGGCTGACAAAGCCGACAAGGAGAAGAGCGATTCGACCCAGCTACTCCGGCTACGGCCAAGCCGATCTGTGGCCTTGCGCCCAGAGAACGAGGCCCGGGATCTGATGGAGGGGGAGCGTCTGGCGGCGGAGGTAAATACTGTTTCGATACCCTTGGCGGGAAAGTAAGCAGTCGCACTGGTTGTCGTCTATTTCAAGTCCTCGGGCAGAAGACTTTTGGCCAGACGATGAGTAGTTGGGGTTCTGGCGCAGCTAAAAATAGTGGTTTTTACCTATAAAATATTAAAATAATTGGTTATGGGAGGTTTTTCCCAAGATTTCCGACAAGTTGTTGATTGAAAAAGTTCCGTAAACTTGTCGTTATTACCCCAAAGACGAGCTTCACAGGTAATGGGGGAGAGGTGTAAATTTTATGCTACATGTTGGGCATCCATTGTATTCTCATGGATTCCGCTTGGCTTAGCGCAAGACGCCGTCGGCCCGAGTCGAACGACGGCCCCTAGTGTTCAGTACGGTCAGGGTTTTCAGGACATTGCTCCAAGCCCGGCGCCGGGTAAGTCGGGCACAATTCAAACCCTACCCAAGGTGGAACCGCCCGAAGGCGCGAGCCGCGCGAGGGAGGCCATCATCACCTCGGAACTTAAGGGGCTGGTGTTTGTGGAAAAGGAAGACCAAATCAAAGGCGAGGGGCTGTCGGGTGTGCAAGGGGTGGTCGCCACCTCCGGGCTGTTGCAGGAACCCGTTTTTGCGGAAAGGATGAAAAAGTTTTTCGGCAAGCCGGTGACGCTAGGCGGGTTGGATGAAATCACCCGGGAGGTGATCAACTATTTCCGGGAACAGGGTTTCCCGGTGGTCAACGTGATCGTGCCCCAGCAGACCGTCAAGGATGGGGTCATCCAGATTCTCGCCATCGAGGCGCGGGTGGGGCGGGTCAAGGTGGAGAACGCGCGCTGGTTCCGGCCGGACAACGTCCGCCAGGAGGTAAATCTCCGGGAGGGCGACAAGATCGACGCCAACCAGTTGCAGGACGACATGAATTGGCTCAACACCAACCCCTTCCGGACCGTGGACCTGAAATTCGAGCCGGGCGAACAGGAGGGCACCACCGATCTGGTCATCGATGTGAAGGACCGCCTGCCCTTACGGGTGTACACGACCTATGATAACTACGGCATCGATCTAACCGGCAAGAACCGTCAAAGCCTCGGCATGAACCTGGGGAATCTTTTCAGTCTGGATCAACAGGCCGGCTTTCAATACACGACCAGTTGGCTGGATTTGTTTAACTCCATGAACGCTTATTCGGGTTCCTATCTGATTCCGTTGCCGTGGCGAAACAGTCTGATGGTTTACGGAAGTTACACCAAATCCGATGCGCAGCAGCCGGGAGGGCTGAATCTGCAGGGCGATAGTTGGCAGATGAGTTGCCGTTATAATGTGCCCCTGCCGACCCTGGATCCGGTGAGTCATTCCTTTTACGCCGGATTGGATTTTAAGCAGTCGTCCAACGCCGCGCTGATTTTCAACACGGACTTCACTTCGGCGCTGACCTCGAGCCCTGGTAACGGACTGAGTCCCTTTTCCATTTTTCAGTTCACCGCTGGTTACACGGCTAATATCCCCGACGATCTTGGGCTCACCTCCTTTGAACTTGGCGGATTTTACAGTCCCGGCGGTGTGTCCGGGTGGAATAATACCGCGCAGTTTCAGCTGAATACGCTCAACTCCTGTGCCAGTTATGTTTACGGCAAGTTTAACCTCAACCGGACCTTTGTCCTGCCTTACAAGTTTACCCTTTCGGGAAATTTTAACGCGCAATTGGCTAGCACCGCCCTAATGCCGACGGAACAATACGGACTGGGAGGTTACAATACGGTGCGGGGGTACGATGAGCGCTGCGGCAACGGGGAAAACGCCTATGTTTTTAACACGGAGCTGCGCACCCCGCCCGGCAGCATTTTTAAGATTTTTGGAAACCAGGAGGTGGATGACACCATCCAGTTCTTGGCCTTCTTCGATTATGGCTTCACCGGAAACATTAAGCCTCCGAGTGACAGCACCACCCAACAGCAATTTTGGCTGATGAGTGTGGGTCCAGGCTTGCGGTATAACATTGATCGTTTTGTCAGCGTTAGGTTTGACTGGGGCTTCCAACTCCATCAAGCCCCAGTGAATAGCGTGACTGGGTCTCGGGCGGAGTTGAGTGTCACGGCAGCTTATTGAAGTTATTCGGTTTGGCTCAACCACATCTATATATAGCGTAATCAGATGAGTTACCACAGCATATGGACAGCGGACCCACTTCAAAACATTCACCGAACGATCGCGGTGGGACAGATTCAGCAGAAGTTGGGGCAGTGGCAGTCTAGGCACGGTCGGAGACACCCGGAGGTTCGCGTGGAAATGATTTCCAATCTTTCCGTTATGTGTCGGCGGGTGCAGACCGGGTGGTGGGGGCGTTGGAAGGAAAAGCTGGGGCTTGGTTAGGCTGATTTCGGACAGAACTACCTTTCCTTCAGGCTCGACTCAGAGAAATTTTCCCGGGTTCATCTGTCCGGAAGGATCGATCGCTTTTTTGATTTTGTGGTGAAGATTCCGGAGGTTGGGGTGGGTGGCCTGCTGCCACCAAGGTTTTTTGGCTAGGCCGATGCCGTGTTCCCCGCTGATCACTCCGTCCATGGCCAGGACGCCGTGAAACAGTTCACTGAGGATGCGGTGCATGCGGGGATCGTTGGACCGGGTACCGGCGGGGGCCATGAGGTTGACGTGGATGTTGCCGTCTCCGGCGTGGCCGAAGCTGGAGATGGGAATCCGATGTTTTTTTTGCAGCCGGGCGGTGAGGCGAAATAGGTCAAGGATTCGACCGCGGGGAACGGTGACATCCTCGTTGAGCTTCACCAGGCCAGTAGCGCGCAGGGCATAGCTAAAGCCCCGCCGGATTTGCCAGAGATTTTCACAGGCGCGGGAGCCGATTGCCGGGGTCTGGCAAGAGGTGGAAGGCCGAAGTAGGCGGGAGGCCAAGGCCAGTTCGGCTTTCACGGCAGCAGGTTGGCCGTCGAATTCGACGATGAGCAGAGATTGGCAACGCGGGGCCCGGGGGTTGGCCCTCCGGGCAGCGGCGAGGGTGAAGGGGTCAGCGATTTCCAGAGCAGAGGGAAGCAGGCCAGCGCCCAGGATTTTCTGGACGGCCGCCGCGGCCTTGGGAAGGGAGCTAAATTCGGCAAG
>Ga0169931_10014346_pt1 | contig 10735 bp, 7 predicted proteins | sample Kivu_15m_20L_FD_129675 | JGI IMG/M metagenome (GOLD analysis project Ga0169931, IMG submission 129675) | Freshwater microbial communities from Lake Kivu, Western Province, Rwanda to study Microbial Dark Matter (Phase II) - Kivu_15m_20L... | ecosystem: Environmental > Aquatic > Freshwater > Lake ... | reverse complement strand
GTCGGGTTCGACAATTTCTCCACGGGTCAGCGTTCTTTCTTAAATGACGCCCTTGCCAATCCCCGTTTCCGGCTGCTCGAAGCCGATCTCTTGGATGAGGGTGCCGTCCGCGACGCCATGAGCGGGTGCGAGACCGTGATCCATTTCGCCGCGAACGCCGATATCCGCGGCGGACTAGCCTCACCCCGCAAGGATCTGGAGCAGAACACCATCGCCACCTTCCATGTCTTGGAGGGCATGCGCGCGAACGGCATCCGGCACATCCTGTTCGCATCATCCGCGGCGGCCTTGGGCGAACCGGATGTGTTCCCGACACCGGAAACCTGCGCCATCCCCGACCAGACCTCCTTGTATGGGGCGTCCAAGATGGCCTGCGAGGGCCTGATTTCCAGCTATTGCCATGGGTACGGTTTCGAAGGCTACGTCTACCGGTTCGTGTCCATCCTGGGTCCGCGGTATCCGCACGGGCACGTCTTCGATTTCATCTGGAAACTGCGGCAGGACCCGACCTCCCTCGAAATTCTGGGGGATGGCAACCAACGCAAAAGCTATCTGCACATCGACGACTGCGTGGATGCCGTGCTCCGCACCGGTTTCGACCTGCGCACCGCACGCACCAAACCGGTCGCCTACGACGTGTACCATCTCGGCGCACCCGAATACTGCCAGGTCCGCGATTCCGCCCGTTGGATCTGCGACACCCTCGGCATGGACCCGGAATTCCGGTTCACCGGTGGCGACCGCGGCTGGGTCGGCGACAATCCCTTCGTGTTCCTCGATGTCTCCAAAGTGATGGCAACCGGGTGGACACCTCGGTACAGCATCCGGGAATCGGTGATTGACACGGCCCGATGGCTCACCAACAACCCTTGGATTTTCGAAACACGCTCGTGAACCCACCCCGGATCAGCGTCATCATGCCGGCTTTCAATTCCTCCCGGTACATCGGGATGGCGGTTGACTCCGTTTTGGCGCAAACTGAAGGCGATTTCGAGCTGCTCATTGTGGATGGCGGTTCGAAAGACCGTACGGTGGACATCATCCGCGACTACGAGGCGCGTGATTCCCGCGTGAAATATGTCCCGAATCCGGACGACAAGGGTCCGGCCCATGCGCGTGCCACCGGAATCCGGGCCTCTTCAGGGCGGTTCATCGCCTTTCTGGATGCGGACGACCTCTGGCTACCGACGAAACTGGCCGAACAGGTCGGGTTCATGGAATCCGCAAGTGTGGATTTCAGCTACACCTATTACAGCGGCATGTCGGCGGATGGCTCCGACGTGATGTGCCCGCATTCGGCATACGCCTCCTATAGCTTCTGGAAAATGATGGCATCGCGAGGCATCGGCACGCTCACCGTTGTGATCCGGCGGGACCTGTTGAGCGAGGATGTGCTGGCGCATCAGAAAAAGTCGCATGGCGAGGAACTCCTGTGGTGGCTGCTGATCCTCCGGAAAGGACACACGGCACGCCTTTATCCGAAGGATCTGGCCCGTTACCGGGATACCGAAGGCTCCCTGTCCACCTTCCGGTGGCGGCATCAGAGCACCGTTTGGGATACCTACCGCAATGAAATGGGCATGAATCCGGTCTTGAGCGGCATCTTGTATGCGTCTTATATGGCCGATGTCGCGATACGGCGCATCCGCACCGTGATTTGCACCCGACTGCGCCGGGCATGAGGCAGGCCGTCATCCTGGCAGGCGGTTTCGGCACGCGCTTGGCGGCGGTCTACGGCGACATCCCGAAACCGATGGTCCCGCTGCTGGGGCGGCCTGTGATCGACCATCTGACCGACCTGTGCCGGCGTCATGGGTTCGATGACATCCTCATTCTGGCACATCACCGTTGGAAAGCGATCCGCGACCATGTGGATCCATCCATCCGCATCCATGTGGAAGCCATGCCGATGGGAACGGCCGGCGCGCTATCGGACGCACGGCACCTGCTGACCGACCGCTTCCTGGTGCTGTATGGCGACACCTATGCCGATGTGGACCTGACGAGGATATGGAGCGACCATGCGGCATCCGGTGCCGGCGCCACGCTCTTCACCCATCCGAACAGCCATCCGCACGACTCCGACCTGGTGGAAGCGGATGCCGACGGCTGGGTCCGCGCCATCCATGGGTATCCGCATCAGGCCGAGGTCCGCAATCTGGTCAACGCGGCATTATATGTGATGGAGAAGGATCTGGTGGAGCGCATCCCCCTGGATGTGAGCACGCGCCCCGACATCGCCAAGCATCTGTTTCCGGCCGCCTTGGATGCGGGCTTCCGTCTGCGTTCGTACCGTTCGGTCGAATACATCAAGGATATGGGCACTCCGGACCGGTTGCGGCGCGTGGAAGCCGATATCCGGAACGGGGTTCCGGATCGATTATCCGGTCGGAGCGGACGCCAGGCGGTGTTTCTGGACCGGGATGGCACCTTGAACGAAGAAAAAGGCCTGATCCGGGATCCGGCCGACCTGTCATTGATTCCGGGCGCCGCGGCGGCCGTCAAACGATTGAATCAGGGTGGATGGCTGAGCATCGTGGCCACCAATCAGCCGGTGATCGCCCGGGGCGAGGTGACGGAATCCGGTCTGGACCGCATCCACGCCCGCATGGACCATCTCTTGGGTCGTGATGGCGCGTATCTGGACGACATCCGGTATTGCCCGCATCATCCGGATTCGGGTTTTCCGGGCGAGATCGCGGCATTGAAAGTTCGCTGCACCTGTCGCAAGCCGGAACCCGGATTGCTGATGGACGCGATCCGTGATTTCGGGTTGGATGCGAGCCGTTCCTGGATGGTCGGCGATGCCACGACCGATGTGGAGGCCGGCATACGCGCGGGCGTGAAGACGATCCTGGTCCGTACCGGGTGGGCCGGACGTGATGGGAAATCCTTTATCGAGCCGGATTATGTGGCCATGGACCTTGCGGGAGCCGTTGAGTGGATCACCAGCGGTCATGAGGCGGCACGGGCCACGGTACAAGACCTTGCGAAGGAGATCAGACCGGGGGCCTTGGTTTTGGTCGCGGGATTGGCACGGTCCGGCAAGAGCAGTCTCGCAGCCGTATTGAGGGAACTTTGCGCGGAAAGCGGTCGCACGGCGCATGTGATCTGCCTGGACGGCTGGCTCAAACCGGAACACGACCGCCCCGAAGGCGCCGGCGTGGCCGCTCGGTTCGATCTGGCGGCCGCGGCGGCGTGCATCCGCTCCATATTGGATTGCGGTACGCGGCGTCACTTCGACATCCCGATTTACGACCGGGCGAGCAAACGCACCGACTTGCGCACTCAAGGCTTGGACTGGTCGCCCGGCGATATGCTCATCGTGGAAGGCGTGCCGGCCTTGCTATCGCCGGATTTGGTATCTTGGGGGCTCATGCGGATTTATGTGGACATACCGGATGACCTCCGGATCCGACGCCTACGGGCGGACTATCAGTGGAGGGGAATGGCACCGCAATCGGTGGACGCCCTCATCGCATCCCGCAATGCGGACGAACGCCCGGACATCCAGGCCAGCATGAGCCTCTCCACGCACATCATCCGACCACACGCATCCGCATGATCCTGAGCAAAACGCCATTGCGGATGAGTTTCGTTGGGGGTGGCAGCGACCTGCCGGCGTTTTACCGCGACGAAACGGGGGCCGTCCTGTCCACAAGCATCGACCAGTACATGTATGTGGCGGTGAACCGTAAGTTCGATGGACGCATCCGCATCAGTTACTCCAAAACCGAAGATGTGGAAACGGTGGCGGAGATCGCGCATCCCTTGGTCCGCGAAGCCCTGGGCCTGGTGGGCATCGAGGGTGGGATTGAAATCGCCTCCATGGCCGACATCCCCTCGCACGGGTCGGGTCTGGGATCATCCAGCACCTACACCGTCGGGGTCTTGCATGCCTTGTATGCGTACCGAAACCAATATGTCTCGAAGGCCCGTTTGGCGGAGGAAGCCTGCGACATCGAGATCAACCGTTGCGGCGAGCCGATCGGCAAGCAGGACCAGTATGCCGCCGCCTTCGGTGGATTGAACCTGATCCGGTTCCATCCGGACGAAACGGTTTCGGTGGATCCGGTGATCTGTCCGCCGGACACGCTGCAGACCTTCGAAGACTCGATCCTCGTGTTCTTCACCGGGCGGACCCGAAGTGCGTCCGAGTTGTTGAAGCGTCAATCGGCGGACACCCGCCACGCCGACCGCAAGGCCTTGCTCCGGCGCATGGTGGAGCTCGCCCACGACATGAAGCGCGAACTGGAATCGGGTGCCATCGAGCACATCGGTGCCATCCTGCATGAGAACTGGTCGCTGAAGGCGCAGCTGACCAATGGCATCAGCGACGCGCAGATCGACGCCTGGTACCAGGCCGGTTTGAAAGCCGGTGCCATGGGCGGCAAATTATTGGGTGCCGGAAATGGCGGATTTCTCATGTTTTTCGCACCTTCGGAGCGGCATGACCGCATCCGGGCCGCACTACCGGACCTGAAACCCGTTCCCTTCCGATTCGACCGGAGCGGCGCGCAGATCGTTTTCTATCAACCCAACCGCACAACACCATGACCGTGGATCCGTATCTCAAGGGCATCACCCGATTGGCCGGCACGATCGACGCGGCGGCCTGGGAGCGTGGCGTGGCCATGGTTCGAGAGGCCTTCGAGGCAGGGCGAAAGGTCATCACCTTGGGCAATGGTGGCAGCGCCTATGCGGCCTCGCATTACATCACCGATTGGAACAAGATGGTGCGGCTGGCCACCGGCAAACCCTTCTGCGGCATCTCCTTGGCCGACAATATCGGCCTGGTGACGGCCTATGGCAACGATATCGGCTTTGATGAAATCTTCGCCGGGCAGTTGAGATCGGTGATGGTGCCGGGCGACCTGGTGATCGCCATCAGCGGAAGCGGCAATTCGCCGAACGTGCTGAAAGCTGTGGAATACGCCAACGCCAACGGCGGCGTCACGCTGGCCGTGGTGGGCTACGATGGCGGAAAGCTCAAGCCCATGGCGCATCACGCGGTGTGGGTACCCTCCTTCGACATGCAATACTGTGAAGACCTGCATCTCATGTTCGGTCACATGGTGATGAAATCCTTATGCGAGACCTCCAAATGATGAAACGATTTCTCTTATTAGCGACTCTGATCCTGCCTTTCGGCGCCGTGACGGCACAAAACACCGGAAGCGGATCGAATGAACGCCCCCGGAACGCGCCCGGCTATTTCGTGGACGAGATCGGGTTGCGGATGGCGGCGCAACTGCCGTTCGAGGGTACGGTCGACCCGACCACCTACATCGTGGGAAGCATGGACCTGTTCACGATCGAAGTGAAGGGGAGCATCTCCACCATCTGGCGCGGACTGGCGGTCAATTCGCAGGGTGTTCTCGTGATTCCGAATGCCGGCATGGCCCCTGTCGGCGGCCTGATCTTGCAGGATGCCATCCTTCGAATCCAAACGGTGCTGGCGACGCAATACCGCTCCGCCTCGATCGATGTCTATCTGGAAGCCCCCAAACAGGTCAATGTGCACGTGACCGGAGATGTGATCAGTCCGGGGCGCTATGTATTCCCACCGCAGACCCGCGCCGATATCGCCGTCATGCCCGCCATACTGGGGGCGAGTACGTATCGGACATCCGTAAAGGAAAACGAAGATGATCGGGATCAATCCAGCATGGCGACGCGGGCACCGGTTGTGCGAGCCGTCGATGTGTTCTCCGCCACCAAGGGCACGGTGCCCCGGCAATACAATCTGCGCTATGTGCGGATCCGCCGAGCGGACGGAACCGAGACCATCGCCGACCTGCTCTCCTACTTCTATGGTGGCGACATCTCCTCCAATCCGTTCATTCAGGACGGTGATGTGATCACGGTGTACCGGAAATCAAGCACCGCGCCTCGGATTTCCATATCGGGAGCGGTTCGGATGCCGATCGAATTCGAATACCGCCCGGACGACACCGTTGCCGGGTTGCTGAAGTTATCTGGCGGGATCGTGGAGCATGCCGATGTGCAGGATGTCCGTGTGTACCGACGAAGCGGAGCTGGTGCGACCATGATTCAGGTCAGCGCGGACTCCACCACGCCACTGGAACCGAACGACCGTGTGGTTGTGGGCTCATTGCAGAATCTATTGGGGCAGAACGTCTCCGCCTGGATCAGCGGGGAAGTGAACACCCCTGGTAATTACCCCATCGTCGAAGGCCAGACCAGCGTGTATGACCTGGTCCAATTTGCCGATGGCACGACGCCCGATGCCTTGAAAGCCGGCGCCTATCTGGAACGGAACACGCAGGCCATACCCAGCCAAGGTCTGAGAGACAACGACCAGCTCTGGATGCGGCGGTCTTCCGACCAGTTATCCGAGGGCTTTCAATATCTGGCCGAGGAGCAGTTCTTCTCCGGCCGTTTCATCTTCATCGACCTGCGCAATGAGCAACGGGCCAAAGAACTGATTCTGGTGGATGGCGACCGCCTGTTTGTTCCGCGGGATAAGAATTCGGTCTTTGTCTTCGGCCAGGTGAAACTGACCGGCTTCTATGCCCATCAACCCGGCTTGGGTGCGGATGCCTACATCCGGATCGCCGGCGGCAGGGCCTTGGCGGCGGATCCGCAACGCGTCTTCATCATCAAGGCGGGAAGCCGGACCTGGCATGAGGTCGGGACCGTGCCCATCGAGCCTGGCGACATGGTGTTCGTGGACCGGATTCCGTACGAGACGGTGCTCAGCAAACGCCAATACGAGCTCACACTCGCCCAACAGCGCAACAACACCTACAGTCTGATACTCAGCACCGTCGCGACGATCACCAGCATCATCACGACGGCCATACTCATTTCCAGATAGACGCCACATGCAGCCCTCTTTCCAAAGCCCCGGTGTGGTCGATACCATCCGATACGTCTTCTTCCGTTGGAAACTGCTCTTCGGGATCTCCTTCCTGGCGGCGGTCATCGCCGCGATCAGTGTCCTGTTCATGCCGAACGAGTACCGATCCACGGCGAGCCTGTTCCCGGCCCAACAGCGGTCCATGGGGCTTGAAGCGCTGATCGGTGGTCGCATCGGCTCCTTGGCCGGGTCATTGATCGGTGGCGGAAGCAAGTCGACCTTCGACCGCTACTACGTCATATTGCTGAGCGAATCCGTGAACATGGAGGCACTGGAGCGGTTCGACCTGATCCGGCACTATGAAAACGAGGGCAAGCAATGGCCGATCCAGGCCACGATCGGCGATTTGCGGAAGAACACGTCTTTCCGAGGCACCATTGAAGGAAACTTCGTCATCGACGTATGGGACAAGGATCCCCGGCGCGCCAAAGATATGGCCGATTTCTACGTCGAGGTCCTGAACCGCAAAAGCCAGGAGATCGCAACCGGCGAGGCGCGCGAATATCGCAAGTTCATCGAAGGCCGTTATCAGCAAGGCATGCGGGAGGTCGATTCCTTGCGCACGGCCGTCGCCGATTTCCAACGGCAATACGGCATCTTCGAACTCAATGAGCAGACCAAGGAGTATTTCCGTGCGGTCGGCCAGCTGTATTCCCGGAAGTTCGAACTGGATGCGCAATACGAGTTTCTTCGGACGGCGTTCGAAGAGTCGAATCCCCAGGTCCGCCAAGCCCGGCTCCAAAAGGACCTCATGGACAAATCCATCCGGGATGTGATTCGCAACGACGATCCGAACCGCGTCCTGTTGAATCTGGAGACTTTGCCGGATGTGGCCAGCCGTTATTACGATCTGATGATGAATGTGGAAATCCAGACCGAGCTCATGAAGTTCATCGTCCCCTTGTTCGAACAAGCGAAATTGGAGGAAGTCAAACAGATTCCCATCGTATCCGTGATCGACGCACCGCAAGTGCCCTATAAGAAGGACCGTCCCTTCCGGGCCTTGATCGTCTTGGCGACCGCCATGAGCACCTTCGTCTTGCTCATCTTCTATTTCATGGCCCGGTTCACGTATCTGGCCAATCGGGACGCCTTCACGGCCTTGTTCCGGCCCCATGACGCCTGACCTGACCCGGAACACGCCGGTCGACTGGCTTTCGGTCGGGCTGATCGGCGCATCGGCACTGCTGGTGGCGGTCAGTACGACCCTGTTCCATGTCGTGCATGTCTTTTTCGGTGCGATCCTCTTCCTCTTCGCCTTCCGATTCGACCGACGGCTGTTTTTCCTGACCGCCTATGCCGCTTCCGTGTTCGTGATCTACAACGAACCCGGATTCGACCTGAAGGAGTTCAGCTACTATTTCTTCACCTTGCTTTTCGTGGTTCGGGTCTTGCTGCCGGACCTGCTGCAATTGCGCATCCGCTTGAATTCCGGTCTCGATAAACTCTTCCTGGCCCTGTTCATCCTATCGCTGTTCCACATTGTGACGGGTGCCATCTTCGGCGGAAACCTGTTCCGGTCTGTCCGCGAATTCACGTTCTATTACTCACCACTGCTCTTCTATGTGTTCATTCGCGACCATACCCAGTCTCCGGGATTTTGGAAAGGATTCGTCGCCATCAGCTATGTCATCCTCGGGTACACGATCTTCCGATCGATCTATGACTATTACCTGAAGCTGATGCGGGCGACCCAGGAGTGGGAATTCGGCGTGATCCGTGGTGCCGGCAACGAGAATGTGTTGTTGTTCGGCGCATTCCTGAGCTTTTTCCTCTTCGTGTACCTGACCTCGAAGAAGGTCCGCGCGTTCCATATGATGATGTTTTTCCTGTGCGCCATCGGATTGCTCGTCACCCTCACCCGAAGTGTCTGGATCGGATTCGCCTTCGGCATGGGCTTGGCGGTCCTTTTCGGCGACCGCTTCGCCCGACGCAAAACCATCGCCTATCTCGGGACCCTGATCACCGGCCTCGTGCTGATCGCATTCCTCTTTTTCCAGGATGCCGTCCTTTTCGCCTGGGAAATCATCCAGCTCCGATTCCGGTTCCTCTCATCCAACACCCTGGACATGTCCTTCGTGGATCGGTTCTATGAGACGCAAGCCGTTTGGGAGTATATCCGCCGCAATCCCGTTCTGGGATACGGGCATGGGGTGGATTACATCCGGTATGATGTGTTCTTCGGCCATTCCAAGAATCCCTCATCCTTCATCCACAACGGATATCTGGCCGTGTACTTCAAATTCGGCCTTGCCGGTCTGGCCTTGTTCGTCACCATGTTCGGATGGATCATCCGAAACAGCTTGCGTCTGTTCCGCCTCACTAACACGCCCTGGGTCAAGGCCCTGAGCATGGCCATGTTCTGCTATTTCAGCACGGCCCTGCTGATCAACCTGGTCACGCCCGTTTTCCTATTTTTCGAAGGCATCTTCCTGATGTCGATCCTGGGCGGCATCCTATCCATGCTGCTGATCCGCGAATCCAAGCCTGAACCGGTCTGAGACAGGACATCCTCCATGACAGTCTGCGGTTGTTCCGTGCCAACGCGCTGATCAAGCCCTTATGGCTGGTGTTCATCATCGCGAGCGCGCGGATCCTGGGTCCGGAGGATTTCGGCATCTACGCCTTGGCCACTGTCATGGTCTCCATCGTGTTCATCGTCTTCGAATCGGGCATCGATGTGAATACGATGAAACGGCTGGCAGTCGGATCCGGCACCGATCCGAACCTGGTCAGCGTGAGTCTCTTCTCGAAGATGCTCGTGTTCGGTGTGTGCGGTGTCATGGTTTGGATCGGATCCTGGCTCTCGGCTGGAGATACGATGGCGTATGTCCGACTGGCCATTCCGATCGCCATGATGCAATTGGGCGTCATCTTCATCCGACACCTGTACCGCGGGCTGGTCTGGTTCGACCTCGAAGCCCGATCGATTGTCACGGAACGCGCCGTGACGATCGTCTGCGGCACCTTGGCGCTTTGGCTGTTCGGGGATGTGGCCACCTATATGGTCGCCTACATCGCCGCGTACCTCGTCATCATCGCTGCGGATTGGCGGCGGTTCCGCATCCGAAGCGGAATCACCGTCACCTATCCCGGTATCGGTCCTGTCTTGTCGCACATCCGACATTCGGCGACCATCGGCGTATACAACGCCCTGAGCGTCCTCTTCACCCGCATATCGACCGTGGTGATGCATATCGGCGGGCTTCCAACCGCCGATATCGGTCGGTTCAACAGCGGCATCCGGCTCTTCGATTCTTTCGCCTTATTGCCAACCATCGTCTCGGATCCGCTCTATCCGCGTATCTGCGCCGCCATCCGGGACCGGAACGCCCTGACCTCCATCATCCGGTTTCCGACGATCTTCCTGTTCACCCTGACCATCATGGCCAGCAGCCTCTTGCTGCTGCACCATGAATACCTGATCGGTTGGATCCTCGGAGATGCCTACCGCGTCGCGTCGTTCGAGATCGCCCTCGTGTTCAGCACCATCGTCGTGTTCTCCGTGAACACCATCACCACGAAACTGATCATCGCGTCCGAGCAGGAATCCGTCATGTCCAGGATCCTGGGTGCGTTGCTGGTCAGCCAAGTCGGTTTTGTGATCATCGCCGCGACCCGGTTCGGATTGTTGGAAATCGTCCTGGTGTATGTGGCCCATGAGCTGGCATACAATCTGATTCTGGCGGGTGTCGCATTCCGGCACCTGCATATGCGTCCCTTGGTCAAGGATCTCGGGCTCGTGGTCGGCGCCGCATCCTTGGCGGCCTTCGTGGCCGCACGCCTGCCCATCGATGAGCCTCTCATCACCATGCCTCTGCAGGCCGCCATCATGGGAGGGCTCCTGATCGC
>Ga0169931_10014345_pt1 | contig 10736 bp, 9 predicted proteins | sample Kivu_15m_20L_FD_129675 | JGI IMG/M metagenome (GOLD analysis project Ga0169931, IMG submission 129675) | Freshwater microbial communities from Lake Kivu, Western Province, Rwanda to study Microbial Dark Matter (Phase II) - Kivu_15m_20L... | ecosystem: Environmental > Aquatic > Freshwater > Lake ... | reverse complement strand
GGCCGCTCTCGGAGATACCCGGGCTTCTGCGAACGGTGGAGCAGCTGTGCGATGCGGACGCCCCCATGCCGGACGGCCAGTCGGCGGACTTGCGCGCCTTGGCCGACATCCGTGCCTACCCGACGCGTCGCGACTGCGTCCGCCTCAGTTGGCAGGCGTTGGCGGAGCTGGCAGCAGCCGTTTCGAAAACACCAGCAGGATGACCACGGACACCGATATCGCCATGTCGGCCACGTTGAAGATGTAGGGGAAGACCGGAACATCACCGATGCGGAGCGAAAAATGGATGAAGTCCGTCACATGGCCTTCCAGCCATCCGCCATAACCGTGTGCCTTGCCGAGGAAGACGCGGTCGATCAGATTGCCGATGGCCCCACCGAGGATGAGTCCCATGAGCAGGATGTAGGCGCGGCCGGAGGCATTCAGATGCCGGATCACATATCCGCCGATCAGGAGGGTGGCGACGATGGACAGCACCCCGACCACACGGGTGTCCAGGATGTCGATGCCCAAGGCCATGCCCGGATTCCTGATGTAATGGAAGGCCAGCCAGCCCTCGATGAGTTCCCGGTATTGCCAGGCCTCCGCACCGCGGATCCAGGACTTGGTGAGCTGGTCCAAGCCGACCACGATTGCGGCGGGGCCGATCAGCAGCGCAGGTTTCGATCCGGTCACCGGCGTTTGAGTTTGGCTTCGATGCTGATCTGCGTATGGGGAACGGCTTCCAGACGCCCTTTCGAGATCTTCGCGCCGGTCACCTTGCACACGCCATAGGTCTTGTTCTGGATGCGAACCATGGCATCATCCAGATATTTGATGAACTTTTTGGTTCGGTTGAACAGCATGTAGGTCTTCTCCCGCTCCTGGGCATCGGACCCTGCGTCGGCCATGTGGAAGGAGTAGGCCGAATCATCGGACGCGTTCTCGGTGCTGTCTCGCAAGGACTGTTGCAGCATGGCCAGGTCTCGCTCGGCCTCATCCCGCTTCTTCACGATGATATCGCGGAAATACGCCAGCTCCTCATCGCTGTAGGGGGAAATACGGTTGGGTTCTTTCGTTGCTTCCATGATCCTGTCGGGTCAAGAGTGGATACGGGTGATGGTGACGGTGACGGGATGTCCGTTGATGTCCCAGTCTTTCCGGAAGTCGAATGCCGAGGGAATTTCGTGGGTCAGGTGGTTGGTCAGGGTTTCCACTGAAATATACTCCACTTGCGCGAGAACTGCCTTCAAAACCGTATCGCCACCCGTCACGGAGGCATCGATGCGGTCGGTGACCTCGAAGTCGGCTTCCTTGCGCATGTTCTGGATGCGGTTGACCACCTCGCGCGCGAGCCCTTCGGCGATGAGCGCCTCGTCGAGCTGGGTGTCGAGGGCGATGGTGAGTCCGTCTTCGGTCTCCACCTGCCAGCCGCTCAGGCCGGTCCGGTTCACAATCAGGTCGTCGGCTTCCAGTGTGAAGGTCTCCCCATCCACCGCCATCACCAATTGGCCGGAGGCTTCGAAGGCGGTCAGGGTCTTGGCGTCGAGGGTCGAAATGGCGGCGGACAAGGCCTTCATGTGCTTGCCGGCCTTCTTGCCCAGCACCGGGAAATTCGGTTTCGCGCTTTTGTGGACGATGCCGGAATCGTCCTTCACGAACTCGATCGCCTTCACGTTGACCTCCTCCAGCACGATATCGCGCACGGCCTCGACCGAATCCCGGTCTTGCTTCGTGGCCATGGGCAATATGATGCGCGGCAGCGGTTGGCGCACATGGATGCCGACCTTGTTCCGGACGCGCAGCACCACCGAGGTGATGCGGCGCGCCAGCTCCATGCGGTGCTCCAAGGCGGTATCGATGGAGGTCTCCAACACGGCCGGGTAATGGGCCAGATGCACCGATATCGTGTCGCCACCCGCCACCTCGGTGAGGCGCTGGAAGAGCCACTCGCCCAGGAAGGGCGCGACCGGACTCATCAGCTTGCTCACGGCCAGCAGGCATTCGTAGAGGGTCTGGTAGGCGGCCGATTTGTCGGCGGATGAGCCGTCTTTCCAGTACCGGCGCCGGCTGCGACGCACGTACCAGTTGCTGAGCTCGTCCACGAAGGCTTCGATCTCGCGGCAGGCGCGCGTGGCCTCGTACTCCTCGAAATGCCGGTCCACCTGTTTGATGGTGGTGTTCAGGCGGGACAGGATCCAGCGGTCCATCTCCGTGCGGTCCGCCATTGGCACCGAGGCCGTCGCATGGCGGAAGCCGTCGATGTTGGCGTACATCGCGAAGAAGGAATAGGTGTTCACCAGGGTGCTGAAGAAGCGCCGCTGGGTCTCCTTCAGACCTTCCTCATTGAATTTCAGGTTCTCCCAAGGCGCCGAATTGCTGATCATGTACCAGCGGGTCGCATCGGCGCCATACGCCTGGAGGATCTGGAAGGGATCGACGGTATTGCCCTTGGATTTGGACATCTTCTCGCCCTTGGCGTCGAGGACGAGTCCGTTCGACACCACCGCCTTGTACGCGACATCATCGAACAGCATGGTGCCCAAGGCGTGCAAGGTGTAGAACCAGCCGCGGGTCTGGTCCACCCCTTCGGCGATGAAATCCGCCGGGAAGGCGTTCTGGAAGACATCCCGCTTCTCGAAGGGATAGTGCCATTGCGCGAAGGGCATCGCACCCGAATCGAACCAGACGTCGAGAAGGTCCGGGATGCGGCGCATGGTGCCGCCATCCGCGGCTTTCCAGGTGATGCCGTCGATGTGCGGTTTGTGAAGGTCCAGCTCCTGATCGGCCGGAATGCCGGCCAGTCGCCGCAATTCCTCGACCGAACCCACGCAGACCATCTCGTCCGGATTGCGGTCGTTCACCCAGATCGGGATCGGGGTTCCCCAGTAGCGTTGGCGGGAGATGGCCCAATCCACGTTGTTCTCCAGCCAGGTGCCGAAACGGCCGGTGCCCGTGCTGGCCGGCTTCCACAGGATGCCCTTGTTCAGTTCCACCATGCGGTCGCGCACGGCGGTGGTGCGGATGAACCAGGATTCGACCGGATAGCTCATCAAGGGCGTGCCCTTGCGCCAGTCGTGCGGGTAATTGTGAAGGTAGGTGAGCTGCTTGTACAGCACGCCCCGCTCCTTGAGATGGCGGATGATGTCCTTGTCGGCGTCCTTGAACCACTTGCCGCCGATCAGCTCGAGACCCTCTTCGAAGGTGCCGTCGCGGGTGATGGGATTGAACAGCGGAACGCCTTCGCGCACGCCGACCTCATGGTCGTCCGCACCGAAGGCCGGCGCCATGTGCACGATGCCGGTGCCGTCTTCGAGCGTCACGAAGCCGGCTTCCACCACACGCCAGGCCGATTCCTTCGGAATGGATGCCACGGCGTAATCGAAGAGCGGCTCATAGGTCTTGCCGATCAGCTCACGACCTTTGACCGTTTCCAGCACATCGTAACCGCCATCGAGCACCTTCGCTGCCAAGGCCTCGGCCAGGATGAGGTGCTTGCCGGAATCGCCGTGCAGGCGCACCAGCACATAATCGAACTCGGGGTTGACCGCCAGAAGCAGGTTGGATGGCAGCGTCCAGGGGGTGGTCGTCCAGGCCAGGAAGGAGGTGTTTTCGGTCTCTGTCAGGCGGAATTCCACGTATACCGAGGGATCCTGCACTTCCTTGTAGCCCAGGCTGACCTCGTGCGAACTCAGCACGGTGCCGTTGCCCGGCGAATACCATTGGATCTTGTGGCCCTTGTAGAGCAGATCCTTCTCGAAGAGCGTCTTCAGCGCCCACCAGCAGGATTCGATGTAGTCGTTCTCGAAGGTGATGTAGGGATCGTTCAGATCCACCCAATAGCCCATGCGCTGGGTGAGCTGGTCCCAGAGGTCCTTGTATTTCAGGACGCTGGCGCGGCATTTCGCGTTATAGGCCGCCACACCGTAACGCTCGACCTCGGCGCGGCCTTTCAGACCGAGCTCCTTCTCGACCTCGATCTCCACGGGAAGGCCATGGGTGTCCCAACCCGCCTTGCGCACCACCTTGTAGCCCTTCAGGGTCTTGTAGCGGCAGAAGAGGTCCTTCACGGTGCGGGCCATCACGTGATGGATGCCCGGTTTGCCGTTGGCCGTGGGCGGACCCTCGTAAAAGGTGAACGGCAGCCCGTCCTCACGCGTGGCGAGGCTTTGCTCGAAGATCCGGTTATCTTGCCACCAGGAGAGGATATCCCTCTCCATGGACGGATAATCGAGTTGTTTGACGTCCTTGAAGCGTTTTTCCATAAAGAATCCGACACCCCTCATGGGCATCTTGAAAGACAGCGAATATACGAGGATTCGGGGCATGCTTCTGTGCCTGACCCTGTGCGCGGGCATGCTGGCCTGCGCGCCGAAGACGGATCCCTACGCCGCCCTCACCGTCATGGAGGAGTCCTTCCGGACGGTGGTCTGGGAAAAAGGGGAAGGTCCGGAGGTCACCGCCCAAGCGGAGCGTCTGCGCGACGCCCTGGTCGCCTTCGCGAGCGCCCAGCCCGGTCATCCCGAATCGCCGGTATTCCTGCACAACGCGGCGTCTATCGACGCCGACTTCCTGAACGAACCGCGGCGAGCCGCAATCCTGTTCGGGCAGGTTGCCGATGATTACCCCGACCATGAACTGGCGGAGCGCTGCCGGTTCCTGCAAGGGTTCACCTTGGCGGAATCGGCAGGTGACCTCGACGGGGCGCGAGCCGCCTATGCGGTGTTCCTGACGCAGTTTCCGGAGAGCGAACTGGCGGAATCGGTCCGCCACGAAATAGGGAACCTGGGCAAACCGTTACCCGTTCTGCCATGAACGCATCCCGTATCCCGATCCTCCTGATCGCGACAGTCCTACTCGCGGCCTGCTCGGCCCCGCGCCCGGCCGCTGAAACCCTGCCACCGGCTCCCTCCTTCACGCAGGAGGAATTGGAACTGGCCAACCGCAACTTCATGAGTGGTCTGGTGGCGTTCGAGCTCGGCGAGTACGAATCGGCTCTGGATCTGCTGAGTCTGGCCTATTTGCGTCTGCCGCAGCATGCGGGTGTCAATTTCGCGCTGGCCGATGCCTACATCCAGACGGCGGACCTCGTGAATGCCGTTTTCTATGCCCGTGAGGCGGTTCGGCTGGATCCGACGAACCGGTTCTATCAATTGAAACTGGCCGAAATCCATTTGCGTGCCGGCCAGAACGCCGGCATCGTGGACGTGATGCGGGTCGCCTTGCGGCAGTTTCCGAACGACGCCGAGTTCCAATACCTCTTGGCCAACGCCCTCTTCGAACAGGGCCAGCACCGGGAATCGAACCGGTTGTACCATTCACTGATCAAACGGGATCCGGACGACATCTCCCTGCACGCGCAGAAATACCGCAACCATGTGGCCATGAACGAGTTGGATTCGGCCGTGGTGTCGATGGAGGCCGTTCGACGCCTGGATCCGGGCAATCTGAATGCGGTTCAGACCTTGTCCCGTTTGCAGTTGCAGCGCAAAGACACCTTGGCCGCGATCCGAGTCTTTGAGGAGGCCTTGGATCTGTTTCCCGACCGGAACGACCTCAAGATCGCCCTGACCGACCTGCACATCAGCCATGGGCGGTGGGACAAAGCCGGCGACCGCCTGAGCGAGGTGGTGCGCAGCAGCCAGGTTCAGGATGCCGCGAAAGCCGAACTTGTCCAGTTCGTGTTGAGCAAATTCGCGCAAGAACCCGCCAACGAGTCCTTGAGAGCCATGACGGCACGCGTGGTGGAGGCCTATGTAACCGAGGCGCCCGATAATGCCATGGCGCAGGCCTTGGCCGCCGATTTCTATGGCGCCACATCGCAGCGGTCCAAGGCCTTGGCGGCCATCGAAACCACGCTCCGGCTGCGACCGGAGAACGCCCCCGCCTGGCGGCAGCGCCTGCAGCTCCTGTATGAGGAGGGCCGGTACACGGACCTCATCGCCCTGGCCGATTCCGCCGAGACCTATTCGCCGGAAGACGCCTTCATCCGCTTCTTCGTCGGCATCGCCCATCTGATCGAAGAGAACCATCCGGACGCCGCGCACTGGCTGACCCTGGCCTCGAAGGCGCCCGCACGGCCGCCTTTCAAGTCCATGATCCTCGGTTCCTTGGCCGATGCCACCTACCAGACCGGCGCATGGGACGCCGCCAAACGCCACTACGAAGACGCGATCCGCCTGAATCCGGACAACGACTCCGCCCTCAACAATTACGCCTATTACATGAGTCTGAAAGGCGAACGGCTGGATGTCGCCAAACAGATGTCCGCCCGCTCACTCGCGCTCCAGCCCGAGAACACCTCCTTCCTGGATACCTACGGTTGGATCCACTATCTCATGGGCGACTACGAGACCGCATTGCGTTTCATCAGCGCATCCATCGAAAAAGGCTCACGGAGCGCCGAGGTGCACGAGCACAAGGGCGATGTGCTCTTCAAGCTGGAGCGGATTCCAGAAGCCATCGATTTTTGGCGGAAGGCGGTGGAGCTGGATCCGAGGCGGCGCCATCTGCTCGACCGCATCGAAGCCATGACCCCGTGATGGCGCGGATCCTGATCGGGCTGACGCTTCTGATGGCGGCCTGTGGCCGGCCGGCACTCCGACCTGTCGACACATCCGTCGAGCTCGATGCCGACCGACGCGAGGTCCTGTACCGCTCGCTGGCCGGCGACTGCGCCGAGGCGGACCGCGCCACCGGTACCATCCGATTCGCGGCCTCCGCACCCGAGGGTGCGGAACGTGGCACGATCCGTTTCAGCGCCGACCGCACCCGCACCCTGCTCGAATTCCGGAACAGCCTTGGCATCGACGGAGTGCGCATCCTGGTGGAGGCCGACTCCATCACCGTGTACAATCGGATCGACGGCACGGCGGAAAAAAGTTCCTTGTACAACGTGCGGGTCGGGGCCTTCTCGGGCGCGCTGCGCGTGCCCTTGCTGGATGTGCTCAATCCCGATTGCCGCCATGCCCGACCGGTGCGGGCCTTCGAAACCACCAGCAGCTGGCGCTTCCGCATGCCTGACGACCGGATACTGGTTTTCGACCGCCGCGACAGGCGGTTGGCGCGGGTGGAGTACGCGAGCCTCACCGCGGCCTATGAGGAAACCGGGATGGTCGATGGATTTCCATTCGCCCGGCGGGTGACGATCCGCACGCGGGATGGCCGGACCAGCGTACAGCTTCGCCTGCAGACCCTTCAACCGAATCCGGTATCTTTCGATCTGGATCTCCGGTTGCCGACCGGCACCACCATCCGCCGCCTATGACCCGCATCCGCCTTCACGCATTCCTGTTGCTGCTACTGATACCGGCCGTGGGCATGGGTCAGGATTTCGACCTCATGCGTCAGGAAGCGCGCAAGCGTCAGGCGGAGGCCCGTGCCGAAATCGACAAACTGACCCGCGAGATCCAACGCGTGGAGCGGCAGATATCGGAAGCGGGCAACCGTCATGACCAGCTCCACACCCAATTCCAATCCTTGCGTCGGGAGATCGCCTTGAGGAACGAGGTCTTGCGCAAGCTGTCGATGGAGCTCAACGAGCTTGCCGAGGCCATGCGGATCACCCAGAAGCAGATCGAACAGGAGCAAGCCCGACTCGACGCCCTGATCGCCTCCTACAAATCCAATCTTCGATATCTGTACATGCACGGCCGCGTTCCGGACCTGGCCTATGTCCTGAGCGCCTCCAACATGAAGCAGATGATGACACGGGCGTATTACCTCAAACGGTTCGAGACCCGTCGGCAGGATCAAGCCCGTCAGATCCGCGAATCACAAACCGTGCTGGCCCTTCGGATCACGGAAATCGAGCAGACGCGCCTCGAGAACCGGAAAAATCTGGAACAGACGCAATCCGAGCGCAAGCGCATGGAAACGCGCAGCGAAGACCAGCAGCGAACCATCACGACCTTGCAACGCGACCGTCGGAATCTGGAACGGCGGCTGGACGACACCCGGCGCCAGGTCCGCGAGCTGACGCGCGTGATCGAGCAGGCCATCGCCGAAGAGGAGCGCATCCAACGGGCGGAGGCTCAACGTCTGGCGGAATTGGAGGCCGAGCGGTTGCGTCGTTTGGCCGAGGCCAGACGCATCACCGATGCCAAGGAGCGGGAGGAAGCCGTTGCGCGCTATTCGAGCCCGACATCGCGCACGGCCGCCACACCCGATGCCACCGCCATCGCGGCGCTGGAAAGTTCCTTCGAAAACCTGAGGGGTCGTATGCGGTGGCCGGTGAACCAAGGCGCGGTGGCCGTTCCCTTCGGCAACATCACCGACCCGGTGTACAAGACGGTGACCTACAACCCGGGCCTGGAGATCGCGAGCGGGGCCAGAGAACCCGTATATGCCATCCACGACGGATATACCGGCTCCAGCGACCATCTCATCATACCCGGCTTCGATAACACGCTGATTCTCTACCACGGCAAATACAAGAGCATCTACGGCAATCTGAGCGAGGTGCTGGTCGGACCGAACACCTATGTGCGGGCCGGCGACCTGATCGGCTACGGCGGCACGTCGCGCTCCGCCAAGGGTGAAAGCGTATTCCTGATGATCAAGCGCGGCCAGGACACGGTCGATCCCTCCGCCTGGATCCAACCCCGACAAGCCCGCAACCCGTGAACGCACCCCGACTCTTCGCCTACATCACCGCCGCCTTCGTGACGGGCGCCATCAGCCACACGCTTCTGGGGATGTTCGTCGCGTTCACGCTCGCCCCCGGATGGCTGTCCTGGGTGGTGCTGGGACTGTACGGCGGCGCCTACGCCTACCTGAGCTTCCGGCTCTCACGCCGATACCTGCGCACGGAACCCGCGCAGACGCGCATCCCCTATCTGCTCGGCGTGCTGATCGCGCTGGGACCCATCCTGATGAGCCACATCAAGGAAGATTTCCCGGATCCGGACGGCTGGATCCGTTTCGGCGTGGTGCTGCTGGCGGGAACGCTGGCCGCCGCGCGTGCGAGTGTCCGCAACACCTTCCAAACACCTACCATCATGCGACGTTTTATACCCGTTTTCCTCCTCGCCATCGGCATCACGGTCAGCGCCTGCGCGCAACCCAAGGCCGAAGGCCCGAGCCTCGACGAGAAGATCGGCCAGATGCTCATGGTCGGCTTCCGCGGCACGGTGGCCACCTCGGACAGCACCATCGCCCGTTACATCCGCGACTACCACTTGGGCAGCGTCATCTTCTTCGACATCGATGTGGAGCGGATGGTGCCCGACCGCAACATCGCCTCACCGGCGCAGGTGAAGGCCCTCGTCGATTCGCTGCAATCCTTCGCGAAGGTGCCGCTCTTCATCGCCATCGACCAGGAAGGCGGCCGTGTGAACCGCCTCAAAGTGGCCTACGGCTTCCCGGGCAGCGTCTCGGCGCAATATCTGGGCGGACTCGACAACCTGGACAGCACCCGCCACTACGCCGACATCACCGCCCGCACGCTCAAAGGCCTCGGCATCAACGTGAACTTCGCGCCGGTCGTGGATCTCAACACCAACCCGGACAACCCCGTGATCGGGCGCATCCAGCGCAGTTATGGCGCGGATCCGTCCCTCGTGGCGCGTCATGCCATGGCGGTGGTCGAGGCGCACAAGGCGCACGGCATCGTCACCACCTTCAAGCATTTCCCGGGACATGGCAGCGCCTGGAACGATTCGCACCTGGGGATGGCGGACGTCACCGAGACCTGGAGCGACATCGAACTCGCGCCCTACCGCACAGCCATCGAGGCCGGCGTGCTGGATGCCATCATGACCGCGCACATCTTCCACGCGAAGCTGGATGCCGACCACCCCGGCACGCTCTCCAGGCGCGTGATCGGCAAGATCCTGCGCAAAGACCTCGGCTTCGGCGGACTCGTGTACTCCGACGACATGCAGATGAAGGCCGTGGCCGACTTCTACGGCCTGGAACAGGCCATCGAGCTGGCCGTGAACGCGGGCGTGGACATCCTCACCTTCGGCAACAACACCCATTCGTATGAGCCGGACATCGCCGAGCGCGCCTTCCGCACCCTGAAATCGCTCGTCGAGCAGGGCCGCATCCCGATGAGCCGCATCGACGAGGCCCATGCGCGCATCCTGGACGTCAAAACCCGCTACGGAGTGATCCATGGAACGCGGTGACATCACCCTGCCGCAACTGGTGGAAGCGCTGGTGTTCGCGAGTCCGGAACCCCTGGGCGCGGAAGCCATCGTGGCCGCATTGCAGGCCGAAGACCCGGGCCTGGAGATCCTGCCCACCGAGATCGACGGCATCGTGACCGGCCTCAACGAACGATATGCGGGCGCCGGACTCTCCTTCCGCATCCGTCATGCCGGCGGCGGCTACGGCTTCGCCACGCTGGACGCCTTCCATCCCTACCTCGTCCACATCCAGCACGAGAACGCCAGCCGGAAGCTGTCGGCATCGGCCATCGAGACCCTGGCCATCATGGCCTACAAGCAGCCGCTGACCAAGCCCGAGGTGGACGCCATCCGCGGCGTCGATTCGGGATACATCATCCGCCAACTGCTCGAAAAGAAACTGGTGGATGTGGCCGGCCGGAAGGACGCCCCCGGCAAGCCCCTCCTCTACCGCACCAGCGCCACCTTCCTACGGCATTTCGGGATCAACTCGGTCGACGAACTGCCCAAGCCGCGCGAGATCGAAGAGATCCTCAAGGATGACGACATGGCCGAACACCGGCAGTTGATTTTGGAACTGAGGCAGGGGTTGGGTGGGAACGGTTGACGGTTGACGGTTGACGGTTG
>Ga0169931_10014344_pt1 | contig 10736 bp, 12 predicted proteins | sample Kivu_15m_20L_FD_129675 | JGI IMG/M metagenome (GOLD analysis project Ga0169931, IMG submission 129675) | Freshwater microbial communities from Lake Kivu, Western Province, Rwanda to study Microbial Dark Matter (Phase II) - Kivu_15m_20L... | ecosystem: Environmental > Aquatic > Freshwater > Lake... | reverse complement strand
GAGCTATACCGGGCGCGAAGAGCAAGATAGAGCGCTAAGAAGGGTAATTCTTGCTGAGCCTCCATCACTCAAAGCAGATGGAGCACACATCATTGATCACAATGGAAAGCGCTATGTCTCACCCTGGTCAACAGCGAAGAGATGTTGGGTCGCAGCCTCCGAATTCAAAAACTCTTTACCCAGCAGCGTAATTCCCTTCTTTGTTCCCGAAGGTTTACTTGATGAATTAAGTGAAGAACAAGATGAATTCACAACACGCGTGCCACACATCATCTCGGAAACTTGGATCATTCCACCACGTTGGTTTTCGTTATTTTCACCCGAGGAAAGATTGCGCGGTAATAACGCCGACGGTCCCTTCACCTATATGCGCACCGAAATCTCCAACGCTAAGAAACGTTGCCAAGCCACCCATCAAGCAGTCCTAAACGCCTTCGGCCCAGGACCAGTTGAAGATGAGGTCGCCCAATTACTTAATTGGTTAAATGTTTTTCACCCAGAATCCATCGTCGAATGCGATTATGGCGGATTGGCCCAGTACCTTGAAAAATCTTTAGCAGATGACGGTCTGCCCGGTTTAGAGGCGGATACCTCAATCGAAGATGTGCACTTATCTATTCAAGGCCTTGAGGCCGGAGATGGCGCATTAGCGGGCCGCGGTTATGAGGCCCTAATGAAGAGATGGCGGAAGGTCGCATCGCTGGAACAGGCGATGTAATAAGCCCTATTTGACCCTTGTCAGCGCTCATTAGACAGGGAATACTTCCGTCGAAATGGTACGAAAAGGACATCGCTAAATGAGCATCAATCGCCCGGCAGAGCAGGAAGTCTTGCTGACCCCTGCCGAGGTCGCCAAGCTTTTTCGCGTTGACCCAAAAACCGTGACCCGCTGGGCAAAGGCCGGAAAACTCACCGCGATCCGAACCCTTGGTGGTCACCGTCGTTACCGCAAATCTGAGGTGCAAAATCTTTTAGGAAAAGGAACGAATCGGGGAGAGAATGTCTGACGAGAAAAAATCTGAATCGAATTCCAGCTCCGAAAGCATTGACCCCAAAGCAAAGTTTCGCGAAGCGTTAGAAAAGAAAAAACAAGGTAGCGGAATTCGTAACAACAACATTGCTGGCGGCCAGAAGATTCATGGCGATCAAGCCGGCGGTGGGGCACCCAAAATGTTCCGTCGCAAATCAGGTTCTGCTTAAGGATCTATGAAAGTTCTTGTAACTGGCGGTGCCGGCTTCATAGGTTCTCATCTATGCGAAGCGTTGTTGGCCAATGGAGACACCGTAGTTTCTTTAGACAATCTCACAACAGGAAATCCTAGTAACCTAGCTACTGCACTCAGGCACCCCAATTTCTCCAGCGTTAGCGGTTCAATTCTTGATGAGTCTCTTGTTGATGAATTAGTCGACTCGGTTGATGGAGTGTTTCATCTAGCGGCGGCGGTGGGCGTGCAGAAAATTCTGGATGACCCAATCGGATCCCTCATCACAAATATCCAAGGCACTGAATTGGTTCTAAAGTCCGCTTCACGCCATGGCAAGGAAGCGATGTTGGCAAGTAGTTCAGAGATTTATGGCAAGAATCCAAACATGCCCCTTACCGAGGAATCTGATCGCGTTTTAGGAAGTCCGTTAAAAGCCCGTTGGACCTATTCCGAAGCCAAAGCGATAGATGAGGGTGTCGCTCGAGTTTTACATGACAAAGAAGGGCTCAAAGTAAAGATTGTCAGGTTCTTTAACACGGTAGGTCCAAGACAAAGCCCCGCGTACGGGATGGTGATTCCGCGCTTTTTCGAAGCAGCCCTGAAGAATGAACCTATCTTGATTCACGGTGACGGCACGCAGCAAAGGGTTTTTGGACATGTAAGTGACGCTATCGCTGGAGTCATGGCTCTTTGGAAATGTGAAGAGGGATTCGGAGAGGCTTTCAATGTTGGCGGCTTTGAGGAAACTACTATCAACCAACTCGCAAGACGGATAATTGATCTCACTGGATCAAAATCTGAAATTGTTTATAAGAGTTATACGGAACTTTCTAAAGAGGGATTTGAAGATATGGCAAGACGAATTCCGGACACTACAAAGTTAACTGAATACACTGGCTGGACCGCCAAGAAAGATCTACATGCAATTCTGTATGAAACTCTCAGCCATATAAAGTCAGCGTAAACTTTTCGACAAGATGGAAATCACGGCAAATCAGTACTTCGTACTCTTTCTCTCGACATTCGTGCTGGTAAGTGTCCTTACCCCATTGATGCGAAAAATTGCACTCAAGATTAATTTTGTTGACTCTTCAAACTCTGCTCACAAAACTCATCGCGAACCGATTCCATACTTGGGAGGTGTCGCGATAATTCTGGGCGTCATAATCAGTATTTACAGTGCAATCGCAACCCAGCGTAACTTCAGCACCGAGTTCTGGCTGGCGACCTCTCTTCTAGGGCCCGCTCTATTCCTCGGCGTAGTCGGTCTAATCGATGACCGCAAAGCACTTTCTCCACTACCGAGATTTGTCGCCCAAACCACAGCAGGAATCTTCACGGCTGTCCTTATCATTGCTACCGATAATGTGGGAAACCCATCTGGGAATGCATTTTTAGATGCCTCAATAACGATTCTATGGATTGTTGGAATAAGCAACTCCATTAACTTCTTCGACAATCTAGACGGCGGAGCGGCGGGAGCAGTCGCAGCCACCTCTTTCGGTCTTTTTCTGATTACCTACAACAACTCACAATTCCTGATTTCAGCGACCGCACTTACAATTTTCGCAGCAATGCTGGGCTTCTTGTTGTGGAACAAAAGTCCAGCCAAAATCTATATGGGAGACGCAGGAGCACTTTTCCTAGGGACATTTGTTGCAGTGCTGACAATCAGATTGAACCCGGAAGTTCCAAGCCAATCAATCTCCTTCTCGATTCCTTTACTTCTGCTAGCTGTGCCAATTCTTGACACCTCTGTCGCTGTGATCTCAAGAATTAGAAGAGGGAGATCAGTATTCCAAGGTGGTCACGACCATCTCTCTCATCGCCTAATTCGTAAAGGCTTTACAAAACGTCAATCCGCTTACGCTCTTTGGTCGCTCGCTGCTATTTTCGCGGGCATTGCGACAACAATTGCCACAACTGAAAAGGATTCAACATTCCTCGTCGGCTTATCAGCAGCATTTTGGGTTGCACTTTTCGTTACATTTTTACGATCAAAAGATGAATAATCAAGAAAATAAGACAAAATCGAAGTGGCTGGGGACGGGATCGAACCGTCGACCTCACGATTTTCAGTCGCACGCTCGTACCAACTGAGCTACCCAGCCGAGATCAAAAAAACAACTACAAAACAAACAACACAAAACACCTAGCGACCCAGACGGGACTTGAACCCGCGACCTCCGCCGTGACAGGGCGGCGCGCTAACCAACTGCGCTACTGGGCCAACCGCAGATAAAGATTTCTCTTTATCTCGCGTCCCCAACGGGATTCGAACCCGTGTTACCGCCGTGAAAGGGCGATGTCCTAGGCCCCTAGACGATGGGGACTAGAGGAACCACAAGTCTAGCCCCAATTTCAAAAGACAAGAAATCGTCAAGGGAACGTTTTTCATGAGGTTTCCTAGAAACACTTTTCGAACTTTCAAAGGGGATGATGGGCTATTCCGAGTGATTTAGAGTGTCATAATCTCCCGATGAGATTTCTAATAACTGGTGGTGCAGGTTTCATTGGCTCGCACCTCAGCGAAGAGTTAATTTCCCGTGGACACGAAGTTGTTGCCTTAGATAATCTCTCAACTGGAAGCTTGAAGAATATAACGGCGCTTTCACAAAATTCGAATTTCGAGTTTATCCAGGGGAACATTAGGAATCAAGAGTTGGTTGCTCGTTTAGTTCAAGATTCCGATGGCGTTTTCCATCTTGCGGCTGCGGTTGGAGTTCAGCAGATATTAGATAATCCAATTGAGTCTCTTCAGACAAACATTCAAGGTACGGAGAATGTTCTGTTTAGTGCGTCTAAGTACGAGAAAAGAGTTCTTCTTGCTAGTACAAGTGAGATCTATGGCAAGAATGATTCCGAACCATTAAAGGAAGAGTCAAATCGCATTTTGGGGTCTCCTTTGCTTTCTCGATGGACTTATTCGGAAGCAAAGGCTATTGACGAATCAATCGCGAGAACTCTGTTTGAGTCAAGAGGATTAAAGGTACAGATAGTTCGCTTGTTCAATACAGTTGGGCCCAAACAGAGCCCAGCCTATGGAATGGTCATTCCAAGATTTTTTTCAGCAGCGATGAAGAATACACCGCTGCAAATTTATGGCGATGGGCTTCAAAAACGCGTCTTCTGTCATGTTTCGGATGCAATTTCGGGAATCATTGATCTATGGGACTCGAACTCTGGTTTTGGCGAAGCTTTTAATCTCGGCGGTTTTGAAGAAGTTTCCATAGTTGATTTAGCTTCGCGAATTGTTGAACTTACGCACTCTTCTTCGAATTTTGAGTTTGTAAGTTACGAAAAAATGGCCGTCGTTGGATTCGAAGATATCCGTAGAAGAATACCTGTTACTTCTAAACTCACGGATTTAACTGGCTGGAGGCCTAAACTGGGCTTATCTGAAATCCTGGAAGACATTTACTTGAAGCTCCTCAAGTGAAAAGCTTTTGTAGATTTTAACCCATGCAAAGTTTAGCTCTGACAAAAGTACTCAACGCAAATTCAGTTTGTATCACTTCGGCACAAAGTTCCGCAGGGCAAGGTCTAGCAAGGTACCTTATGAAAAAAGGAATATCAGTCACCCTTCTAGATAGTAATGAGCCACAAAGAAGTGACCTCATTCAAAGTCCACATGCTTCTCGCGGCGAAGAATTTGCCTCCTTTTTACGAGACTTGGTTTACAAGTTTAAAATCCAAAGAATTGTCGCCTGCAGTGACATGGAGATCCGGGCACTTTCTGTGTACTGGCAAGACAAAGAATTAGCAGAATTCCAACTGCCGAGCTCAAAGTCACTGCAGCTATTTCAGGATAAACTTCGAGCAAGTGAAGTGGCACGCAATTTCGGGATTAAAATACCGCGCAAGATAACAGCAGATCAAACTAGAGAAAAATATTTCATCAAAGATAGATTCTCATTTACTCGACCAAAAACTCATAAAATAGGTCATAATTGGCCACCTCAAGAATCTGAAAACTTTTTGAATTTAGAGTTTATTGATGGTCCAGAGTATTCCCTAGACACGTTTCTTGAAACGAATAATGAAGTATTGCACTATCGATTTCGAGAGAGATTAAACATCACAAACGGCGTCGCACTTGATAAGCATTTTGTAAATGAGTTGAATTTACAGACAAGATTTTTTGAAGTGATTCGTGAGCATAAGCTTTATGGGTTTGCATGTTCACAGTTCATTAAATCAAATGAAAATTTCTATTTTATCGAAACGAATCCACGTCCCGGAGGAGGAACGTACCATTCTTTGGAAGACGAGTTCCTCTTGCGCCTTAGATAAATTTGAATGAAGTATATTATGAAATTAATTTTTGACTTAGACAACACACTCTTTAGCGCAAATCGTAGTGACTACTCAACTTATGTTCATGCTTGCATGGAGATGAATCTGAAAATGCTCAATATGGAGAAATATATATTTCATCGGCGTAATAGTGGTCTTGGTAAAATTGCCGAGTTATCTCAAGTAGACGTAAAGACTCTTCGCAATAAAATGCTGGTTTTGGAAAGCGAGGAGCAACATGAGCATGATGAATTGATCCTTAATCTAGAGAAGTTCGCAGTTCTATTAGAGAAATCAGAAAACATTATTCTGACCAGAAGGAATTCTCAGAATATAGTACTTAATCAGCTTTTCAACTGCGGCCTAGAGGATCTGTTTGATGTTCGTCTAGTTTGGGGAAGTAGCGAAAAAGAGGTAGCGAGACTCAAAGCACATTCGTTAATGCAGGAAGAGGGCGATGCGTATTTTGGTGATAAGTGCAGCGATTTTGTTGCGGCAATTGAATCGAGAACTCCTTTCTATTGGGTAAATACCGGATTCTATTGTGAAGTTTGCAAAGGCCAGCAGAAATATAGTGATATTAATTTTGCGCTTGATCAATTCTTTTCTCAATTAGAGGAAACTTCAATCAATCTTTGAAGTATTCAAAGCTTGTCTTTTCTTGGCTGGGACTTCAGAGAAAATTCGAGTTGTATGTGGTACGATCCAGCCATACATTCGTTCGAGGAGATACACGTAAGAATACCCTAAAGCGGCCAGAATTCTTAGAAGATTTGCGGTTGCTTCCTGTAAATTGGAGATCTCAATGAGCGTAAACGTGATGATTTGTGCCTATCGCGATTGGGCAATCGATGTCTATGCCTTTCTAGCTAACAATGAAATTTTTAGAGATCACTTCACTTTCCAGTTGATTCAAAGTCAAGAACAACTACTGCAATTGCCAAGTAGTGAGACAGACAATTCAATAATGATTTGCATAGGTTGGAGTTGGAAAATTCCGAGAGAATTGACAAACAAAATTAGAGTTTACGGAGTCCACCCTTCTGATCTGCCAAATTTCGCGGGTGGTTCGCCAATCCAGCATCAAGTTCTTTCTGGCATTCACAAAACAAAGCTGACACTTTTTCGATTTAACGACGAGATTGATTCGGGCCCAATTGTTCTAAAAATTGACCTGTCTCTAACTGGCGGAATTCAGGAAATTTTCATGTCTCTGAAAGAGTCGTCAATAACTCTTTTGAGCGCTTTTCTTGTTCTCTACCCCGCTCATAGGGAGATTGTTCAAGAGGCAGAAGCTCCCACTCGAAAGAGAATTCGCCCCAAAGAAAGCGAACTTTCGGTGTCTCAGCTAGGCACTTTTACAGCAAGAGAGTTGTATGATTTTATTCGCTGCCGAGAAGACCCTTACCCTAATGCATACATAAGAGACGCTACAGGGTGTTTATTTTTCAAGAAAGTTCGTTTCGAAGAGAATTCTTGATCCTTCACTAGTATGGGAGATATCTTGGAAACTCACGCCAAAAGCACACAAACTAGAATGGTTATCTTGGTAATCCTATGCTCAATGACTGAAGATAGATTTGAAATATGTAAAGAGGTACTCAAGTCTTTGAGAGTAATAGAGGATGAATCAAACTTTCAAATTATTGTAATTGACAATGGATCAAAGTTTAAGGTTTCCCGAGATCAATTGCCCCACAAATCCCGATATATCGAAATGCCCTACAATCTTGGATACTGGGGACTTCTCTACTGGTTCATATTTTCCAACAATAGTCCATTTCAAGAGTTAAGAACCGAATATATATATTTTGTTGAATCGGATCATATACATTTCAATTGCGGAGCGCTCAAGACGGTTGTACAGGTTATGGATGCTTATCCCAAAATCATGTCAACAAGAGTCCAAGAGTTTTCGGTGAGAAGGAAGTGGCTGTTCTCAAAGGATCTCAAATTTTTTCCATTTCGAGTCAAGAGATCTATTGTTTCACTTAGAGATTTGGTGACAGGTAAAAGAGTGAAATTCATGCCCACAAAATTGGCGCCGAAATTCTACTTTGCGAATTGGCATGCGAAGCTTCCAAGTGTTTTTCGAACTCACGCCATTGAAATTGCATTCAGAAATCTCGCTGAATTAGGAAGTTTTACAGAGTACGATTTCTTTGTGGAAATGCATAATCAATCAGAAAGCATTCTTGTTTTGGATAACGGAATTTATTTCCCTAAGTCAAGCGCAAGGAATTCAAGTAAAGTTTTGTCCGGAAGTTGGATGAACAACTACAAGGGTAAATTTTCTGACTATCTTCCAACTAGAGTGTCTTCATTAAGAAATGAGATTCTCAATGAAAGTCCCATCCATGACTCGTATCGTTAACTTTTTGAATCTTTGCCACAGTGCTCAGGTTAATTCAAATTTGACTTTAAGATGCGGCCAATAATTTTATGAGTACAAAAGTTCTTGTGTTGGGCGCGAATGGAGTTCTTGGATCTCAAATTCTTAGCCAACTTTCCAATAACCCATAAGTTAATCTCAGCGCTACTTTTCGAACATCCCCTAAAGTAAAACTAAATTCCAAAGTCCAGACTATATTTTTTGAGGTCAATGACATCTTCACTCAGCCTGATGTGATTCAGGCAAAGAATTTTGATGTTGTAATTAACTGCATTGGTGCAATAAAGCAAAAAGGCTATAGCCAGGTAGACATGTTTGCAATTAACTCGATACTTCCAAAACTCCTAGCACGAAAAGTAGAAAACACGGATACGAAAATACTCCACTTCACTACGGATTGTGTGTATAAAGGAGAGACTGAAGCGCTGCTTCATGAAAATCGAGAACATGATGCGTTGGACGTTTACGGTCTGAGTAAGAGCCTAGGAGAAATACAGCAAGAAAATGTCTTTAACATAAGAACTTCTTTTGTAGGTCCAGAACAAGGTAGCAATTATTCACTCCTTAGTTGGTTTACCTCACAAGAGAGAAATGCAGTGATTAATGGATTCAGTAGACAGTATTGGAATGGAATCGGAAGCTTGCAATACTCAAAGATAATTGAAGCAATAATACTGAGGAGTAATTTTTCTTTCCCGAACAACATCCATTTATTACCACGAGATTATGTATCAAAATATGAACTATTGCTGCTTTTTAGAGATTACTTCGACCGTGAAGATGTAAAAATCGTGAGGAATGACCATGAAGACTTTATTTACAGAGTACTTTCGACTTCTTACCCCGAGATAAATGCAAGTTTGTGGCGACTCGCTGGATACACAGAAATTCCAACTATAGAATTTATGGTTCGTGAACTTTCTGACGCGGTAAGTTCTTGAAGATAGCGACACCTGAAACAAGGATGTCTGATAAAGTTCTGGTGTGGTAAAACGACTAGTAATCTCGCCTCACATTGATGATGAAGTTCTTGGTTGTGGAGGCCAACTCGATAGGGATACGTTCGTGGTGGAATGCGGCGTAGATGATTTTCATATTGTGAGTCGTGTTGAGCGGATTCAAGAGCTTGACAAAGTCAAGCAAAAAACTGGCATCGATTACGTGATTCTTGAAAACAAGGTTAATAGTTATGAAGTAAGCCCACTCATTGAGGAAATCACGACGCAAATTAATAGGCTAAAACCTGAAGAGGTTTGTATTCCTTATCCGTCATATAATCAAGATCATCAGACAGTCTATAAAGCCTGCATGGTTGCACTCAGACCTCATGATATAAATCATTTTGTGAAGAGGGTTCTTGTCTACGAAGAAACTCAAGTTATCGCGTGGGACTACGCTAACTCTATTAATGATTCATTTAAACCTAATCTTTTCAGGCGCATAAATATTGAAGACAAACTAGATTTGTATTTGCTAATGAAGTCACAAGTTAGAGCATTTAGAAGTCCAGATTTCCTTCGAGAGCTTGCGAAAATACGAGGCAGACAATCAATGCTTGATTACGCCGAAGCCTTTCAATGTATACGTTGGGTGGAGTAGTTTTGCAAGTCACAAAGGCATATTTTGCCTCCTTGTGCAAATTTAAGGGAATTCAATATCTAGATAATTCAAGGTGGTAAACGCGTGAAGATACGGCGATTTGTTGTTGTAGATTCTAAAATGTACGCAAGGACGAATTGTTTTGTCTCGCAACTCATACACTCCTTAAACCAGGTTCCCGAATACCAAATAAAAATAATTTCTCTTGAAGAGTTGCTTTATGGCAAGGTTTTGCATCATTCTAGCGACCCAATAATTTTTATCATGCGACAAAGAATTTTCAATAGACTTTTGGACGACATTGCCTGTAAATTGAATGATCGCCCAATCTATTTCTATGACCAAGATCCCTGGAACTCATATCTATTGGACTCGCCAAGCTACTCATTCTATTCGAAGGCGAAAAGAAAGCTGAATCTGGAGAAGCTTTATTTGACTTCTAAATGGTGGGCAGACTACGTACAGTCGCGAGAAAAAATTAACGCAACTTTTGTTCGAATGTGGATGCTACCTAAGTATTGCTCGCCAAATCCACCTTTCGAAATGCGAAAAACGTTACTTGGGTTTCGAGGAACCTTGCGTAATCATCGAAAGGACTTTTTCAATCAACTCAACGACTTAGGAATTGAACCATCAATAGAACTGCGCCACCTAAGATATAGAGCATATCTTAGGTGGCTTTCGAACGTGAAAATCTATTTGCACAATGAGTCAGGATTCTTCAACTGCGATTTTGGTTTATCTCTTATGAGTAACGCAATGTGGATTAAAGATATTGAAATTGCGACTAGAGGCACATATGTAATCCGCGATGATAATTCTGAATGCTTAACTTATGATGTCGATCAAATTCCTCTAATTCGAACTTACCGTTCTATTTCCGAGGTTCCTGAAATGATTGAATCCATTTTGGGATTAACAGAGCGTGAGCACAGACTCCAACAGGAAGAGTCGATAAAATATATTTTTGAAAATAATCACTGGAGCAAAACCGCAGAATCCATACTTTCAGGAAAATAGGAAGTGAAGGCAAATATGTCTATGCTTTATTTGCAAAATGATATTTAGGTGTACACCCTGCTATTATATGTCAATCTTCAGTTAGTTCGTAGAAAAAAATAGGGCCTTTAGCTCAGTCGGTAGAGCAACGGACTTTTAATCCGTGGGTCGTCGGTTCGATCCCGACAGGGCCCACTCACTCAAATGAGAATGGGAGCAATAATTAGAGTTTTTGTTGACATTGG
>Ga0169931_10014341_pt1 | contig 10738 bp, 4 predicted proteins | sample Kivu_15m_20L_FD_129675 | JGI IMG/M metagenome (GOLD analysis project Ga0169931, IMG submission 129675) | Freshwater microbial communities from Lake Kivu, Western Province, Rwanda to study Microbial Dark Matter (Phase II) - Kivu_15m_20L... | ecosystem: Environmental > Aquatic > Freshwater > Lake ... | reverse complement strand
TGTCATGACGTGGCAGGAGCATGGGGCATGCGTTCCCGAGGTGGGTGAAGATCGTCAGGCCGTTATCGATTGCTCTTTTCAATTGGTCGATCGTAGCATCGGTATGCCCTGCTGCGACTAGGACGCCTTGTTCGGCGAGCCATCGTGTGCATGCAGCGGATGGATCTCGTTCGGGTGCCAGGGTCACCATGCGGATATGACCTTGGGAGCTCTCCTGCCATCGCTTCAATTGTTCCAGATCAGCATCGCAGGCGTACTGCTTTGGGTGTGCCCCGATGTATCCTTGTTTTTCGGATAGAAACGGTCCTTCGAGGTGGATGCCCTGGGGAAGAGCACCGTTGGTTATGGGTGGGGAATCGAGCAATTGGGCGAATCGCTTTAGTTTGCGGTTCAATGCCTCCACCGAATCGGTGATGAGAGTGGGCAAAAACAATTCGGTGCCATCAAGGTCCAAAGACTGGCAAGCATCGTTCCATGATTCAGCCGTCAGATCGTTCGTGTTAAAGTCGATTCCGGAGACGCCGTTGATCTGAAGATCGACGTAGCGAATCGATGCATGCGATAGATGATGGTCGCGTTCGGTCATGACAGCCACCGGGCGCAAAAAAAGGAATCCGCTGCCGATGCGGTAGCATTGACAGCGGATTACGTATCTTGTTTGCGTAGTTATAGCGAACGAGCGACTAGGACTCGAGGCGAACTCGAAGAAGATCGTCGAGAAACTCGTCTACACTCTCTTCTTCGTCTTCGGCAACAGCTAAACCAGCCAGGTAACCATCGAGACTGGACGTACCAGTGGATTGGGACGCGAAAGCGACCTGAGGACCGATCTCTGCTGCGAGGACATCCGCCAAACTGGTTTCTCCGACCAGACTACCTGCGACAGGGAACCGGTTGGAAACGATTTCAACCGCAGGAGCCGCACTTCCTTCTCCTTCTCCTCCCGCACCCAGGACCTTGCCGTTCAGTTCATTAATGATGTGCAGGGCATCGAGAGGTGTAAAGAATCCATCGGAGTCGACATCGACAAAATAAGTTCCTCCGTCTCCCGCCTCGCCCTCTCCTCCACCACCTTTACCACCCAGCATTCCTCCCTGGCCCTGATTCAACATATTGATCAAGAGAAGAACGTCTATTGGAGAGACGTAGCTATCGTTGTTGACGTCGAATCGATTATTTGGATTGGTGAAGCCTTCTCCACTTCCGCCACTCCCATTGCTGATGGTGACGTCCGCTGCAATGAACGCGATGTCAGTGAACGGGACAGGTCCAGCGGCTCCAAAGAGGAGTGTATCATGGAACGGAGAAATGTCGGCAGGGTCGCCAGTGATTCGCATAGGCTGCCCAGCAATTGTCGCGGCGGTCGCTCGCATTCTGATACGGAACTGCTCTCGCTCATTGCCGTCAAGCGAGGTTCTGAAAGATGTTGAGCCGACTTCGTTGATCAAACCTGGGATAATGATGTCGCCAGATTGACCGTTCGGGTATTCCGACGCGAATTGAATATCGAACTTCACATCCTTAGGGTCCGCCAAACGAGTGCCTGGACTGCTATTGGTGTCTAAGAATGTCGTAGCCTCCTGTCCGATCGAGCCCACGAACTGATATTCTGGAAAATCGGCTTCGAGGTTGATCCGATAGATGCGTCGATCGGTAAACCGCAAGCTGCTACTGCTCACCGCAGGTAAATTGTTCAATCTGATGGAGCTATTTCTTGCCACCTTCAGCGAGGCAGTGGGCACTTCTGTTATCAGTGTTTCATTGCCGTTGGAGTAGACGACACGGTATTTGTAGGTCCCTGCAGGCACTCCGCTCGGAACTGTTCCAGCGTTGGTCATAGTAATGCCGGAAGGAACTTCCCTGGTAGGCTTGACCGCTGCGCGAGTTCGATCGTATAGGATGTCCTGGAACGCCGAGAAAACTCCTGTAGCTGAATTGGTGTTGTCTTGTACAAATCCGCGTAGCTCAAACTCTTCACCCACCGCGAAATTGCTACGAAGCATTCCGGATGTGTCGTAAGTCCTGAGGGAAAGGATTACCTGAGTCGTGATCGGAGTCAGAGGCTTGTCACCCACTTGAATCGTGACGGTGCCGGTGGAAGTGTATCCTCGCGCGTCTGCAATCGTGTAGGTAAATTGATCGGTGAATGGTGCGTCTGTCTTGATCGGGACAAAACGAATAAGATCATCACTTGTCGAACTTGTCCCACGGGTATCTATCGAGATAACACCGTTCTTGGGTTGCTGATCCGCTCGAGGCTCCAGAATCCGCAGCGGCCCAGATGTGCCGACGATATCGTTTGCAAGCACATTGATCGTTTGCGTTTTGCCAAGTTCCAAGGTTTTGGGGCTGTCGTCGACTGCGAAGGGGAGTTCGGTCCCTTGGGGGAGAATCTCGATCGAAGAACGGAGATACCGAACCTTGTTTACTGGTACCGGAGTGTTGGCTGGTACGTAAAGCATCACATCCGTGTTGGGTGATTGATTAGCAGGATCGCCGACGAATTCCGCAAGGCCGGGCGTATTTGCTTTGAAGACCAAACTTTGGAATTTGATGGGTGTACCGTCGATGTATCCCGGTGGAGTTGACAAACTCGGGCGACCTGAATCCCGGAGAAATGCTCCCAGGGACTGGATCACCCCTGGAAATTCAGCGAAACCCGACACTCCGTTTGTATAGGGGGCGATGGGTGTGTTCGCAAAATCAAGAGCGGTATTGCTACCTGGACTCGCTGGCATCACGAGTTTGGAATTGTACAAGAGATCCAAATACGCTGCGTACACTCCAGCGTCCTGCATCACCCCGGTGCTTCGGTCCGGACGCAAATCGTAGGTAAACACGTCGACCCGGAATTGTTCCCCTTGGTTGACCTTCGAGATCTCCTTGCCAGCCATATCGTAGAAGGTGAAACTGAACTGGACATCATCGTCTGCACGACCGGCGGTACTGTGGACGGTGACACGGGCCGTTGTTGACTTCCCTCCGCCATCCACAGCGGTATAGGTAAATTGCTCCGATCCGCTGAAGGTCGTGCTTGGCGGAGTGTAGCGGAGGCTCAGACCGCCACTGCCGATAGCTACACTACCACCTTTATCAGGGCTAGTGACGCTGCTGATGGCTAGCGCGCCGTTGCGGCCTTCAATATCATTGAGTAGAACGTTTAGCGGGAAGGCTTGAGATCGGGGATCCACATCAAAAGAGTCGTCGATGGCTTTCGGATCGACAAACTGCAGAACGACGTTTACATCAACGTTGACATTGTCATCCCTAGTTCCCGATGCATAAACAACTGTATATTTGAAGCTGTCTCTGCCGAAGAAGCCCCGAGCTGGCGTGTAACTGAGCACGTTGCCTGTGCCAGTCGTGACCGTGCCCCCTTGCCCTGATTTTCCGCCTAAAGGAGGCAAGACAGCAACGATTGGATCGTTGGGTGGTTTAAAGTCGTTGGCCAGAACGTCGAACGTGTTGGAGAAGCTATTGCGAATAACCGTGTAGCTGTCGTCTTGGAGATTCTTCCGAACTCCATCGGAGAGATTGAACATGTAATCTTCGACTTCTCCAGCAACAGCACGGCCTGTTGGCCCGATACCGGTGACCGATGAGAGTCGGAATCTTGCGGCAGTGCGACTAACCGCATTGGAGGGAGCGGTAAAGTTGATGATGTTATTGCCCGCTGATACGGCCAAATTGGTAACGATTTGCTCACCGGGATCACCCCAAACGCCGTTGCCGTTGAAGTCAATCCAACCGTTGACGAAGGCGGCAGTACTAGCTGTGTTGGTAACGTAGACTTGGATCAAGTTGTCGCTGGCACCCCGGAGAATCGGATTCAAGAGAGTGATTCCATCTTCATCGTCGACAGGGCCGTTGAGGTCGTCGTTATCGGCGGAGGCTGAGTTCACTCCATCAAGATCCGCATCCCAGTTTGTACCCAAGCGGAATCCGGGAAGCAGCCCGTGCGATGCACCGTTTTGTGAACGAGTGGTTGGATAGGGAGCTGGCGCATCCCCCCAATCAGATGATTCACGGTTTCCGAAATCATATCCCGCGAGCGGCGTTGTGCCATTGAACACGGCAGTGTGAAAACCAGAGGATGGGAAGGTTTGCACGTAGCCCGATTCGACGACTTCTCGGATCTGATACGTACCCGCTTGTGGCGGGGTCAGAGTATAGGATCCATCGGCTTTCGTAATGGTTGCTGGCTCGCCGATATCCGGTCGGGCATCGCCATCGAGGTCGAGGTAGACGTAAACGCCAGCCAATCCGGGTTCGTTGGCATCCCGGACGCCATCGCCATTGACATCCAGCCACTTAAAGCCGGTGGCACCTACCTGTGGGAACACGGCACCGAAGTTCGCCGCGGCAGTCGCACCGAGGGAGACGGTCACTGTTTTGACTGCTTCCGAAGAAGTGGAAGCGATCCAACCTGCCGGGTAAACCAAGCGGAGGTTGTACGTCCCAGCACCTACGCCAATGGAATATCGCCCAGAGGAATCGGTTGTGGCACCTGGTTCACCCGCATCCCGAACGCCATTGTTGTTCGAATCGACATAAACCTGCCACGGGGCAAGCCCACCCTCACCACCATCTTGTCGCGCGTTGCGGTTGTTGTCGTTGTACACTAGCCCGGTGATTGAGCCCCCTGCCTTACCCGTCGACATACCGAAGGCGAGAACGTTGGGGTCATTGTTCACCCCGCCACCGAATGGAGTACCGAGGGGTGTGTAATCATCACTCAAGAAACGGAAGGATGCGTCATCGCGTGTTCCGAAAATGCCATCGAGCCCAACGCCAATGACACTCGGTGGCGGGAATTGATCCATCAGAGTCAGCTTCTCGTTGAATGGATCTTGGTGCGAACTGCCCAGATAGTGCCCTGCCTCGTGGGCGATGGTGTCCGCGATGACTTCCGCGAATACATCAGCAACCGTAACAGACCCGGAGATAGGTATCAATTGTCGGTCCCTTGCTTGGGTCGCATGCAATTCAGCGATCACCAAGGCGGACTCCTCGCGGTCAAAGTTGCCGATATCCACCGATTCCGCTACGCCGTACAGAGCATCTACGAACGGATCTGCAATACCGAGTTCCGCAAAAGTGCCGCCGACAAGAATCCGAGAGACATTGGGCATACCCCACATGTCCGCACTGTCGTAGCTGCTCACCAAGCGAACACCGAAGTCACCTGGCCGACCCGTCGAGGGATAGAAACCATTGTTCGAATCGGCTGCGAGCCAAGTGAGCATCTTGTTGGATACTCGATTCATGATGTTCCGAGCGACGGCGGGCGCGTCAGCTTCCGTGAGACCGATCAGAGGCATCGCTCTGGCAAGCGAGGGAACGCGAACCGTTCCGGTTGGTAGCGTGAAGATGCCTGGGAAGGTCTGTCGGGGTAAGAAGCTACCATCGAAATCGATGTAGATAGTCTGCATCGTCCCAACCGCTTCGGTTTCATAAGTTGAACGATGCACCTGCAGGTTGAGGGTGTAGGCACCGACTCCATCGCTGATGCGCATAAAGTAGCGGCCATCGGTATCAATGATGTATGGAAGGGTTGTGTTTCCATCCTCATAGATCGGAGAGGATGCTGGAAATCCACCAAGAAAACGACCTTGCGTCAGGAGCAATTCCGTCCCTGCGGAATTGAATAACCCCAACAGTGGTTGCGTCCCCGTTATCCCAACTAGGCGAGTATTTAAAATGTCTCCCTTCTTCAAATCGAAAGCGATATAGTCGACGTCGAAAGAATTGCGGAAATTACCTGCGTAGTTGACCGCTTGAGAAGAATTGAGAGGGAGCAATTGCGCCTGGGAACTAATATCGTTTGGCTCGATCTCGGTAACTGTACGGAGGTTCCCAGATTCGCCCCCAGCGGTCCCCGACCCACCTGAACCGCCGGTGGAACCACGAGTTAACGCCGTTCCAGCGGCTTGATAACTGTCGTAATCTGCGAGTCGCATTTTCGCCAGCATGGCAGTAATCGCTGGCGAAAAATCGCTCGCGAACATTTCGCGGCGTTCGAGTGTTTCAAATAAGCGGCTTCGATTCGGGGGTTTCCTGGAGGCTCGCTTTTGCGACCGACTCTTCGATTGATGAGGGAGCTTCTTCGACTTCACCATGGGATCCCCGACGAAGGAACGATAAGGAAATGCAATTTACCGCAGTGGCCCCGTAACCCTTGAGGAGACAAGGATTTCACAAACGCAAGGCCAATGCCAGGTTCGTTCTATCCTAGTTGGAGGCTATGGACTGTCAACAAAACAGACCTTGACTTACGATGCACGGGGGTTTGAGAAAGTTCCTTACCAGCGATGAAAGTCGCGAAACGATGACCAGAAGGCTCGTACTCTCTGGGACTGTGACAACGATTTTCCTTGGATTTTGCGGCCAAACCCTTTGTCGAAGCATGGGTGGTTGTCCAACACTTCTCCCCCCCCGTAAAATCGGAACCCGATCCGTTTTTTTCCTTCCGCTTCATGAGAGAAGAGCATGGCGAACATCGTTTCTGATTTGGTGACCGCGACCGGCAAGATCCATCAAGCGGTGGAGGCTGGACTGCTGACTGAAAGCGCGCAACGTCATGTCATGGCATGGTTAACGGAGACACGATACGCGGATTACCTTCCCGAATTGCTAGCTCATATTGATCGAGGGGATTGGAAGAAGCTCGACGACGTATTTTGGACCATCATTCCGTTTGGGACCGGTGGTCGGCGTGGCAAGATGTACCCAATCGGTTCGAATGCCATCAATGATCGCACCATCGGAGAGAGTGCACAGGGGCTAGCCAACCACATCCTGAGCTTGAGCGAAAAGCCTGCAAACCGTTCCTGCGCAATCGCTTACGATACCCGACACCGTTCGAGGCACTTTGCTGAACTGTGTGCGGGAATCATGGTGGCGAACGGCTTCACGGTTTATTTTTTGGATGATTACCGCTCGACTCCGCAACTGTCGTTTGCGGTTCGCTATTTCGGTTGTACCTGCGGCATCATGGTGACTGCCTCGCACAATCCCCCAAGCGATAACGCGGTGAAAGTTTACTGGTCTACGGGTGGCCAGGTCTTGCCGCCGCACGATTCGCGGATCATCGATGAAGTAATGCGGTGCGACTCAATCGACCAGATCCCGTTTTCTCAAGGTCTCAGCCAGGGAAAAATCCGAATCGTTACCGCGGAAATCGACGCGGCCTTCGAGCGGGTTGCCTTGAAAACTTCCTGGCCGGGTCCGCGTGATTGCAGGATCATTTTCTCTCCATTGCACGGCGTCGGTGGTTTCGTGGTGCCCCGTATTCTTCAGAGCGATGGTTTTCAAAAGGTAGAAATGTTTCCTGCCCATGCCGAGCCCAACGGCGATTTTCCGAATGTACCCGGTCATGTCAGCAACCCCGAGAACCCAAGGGTCTTTGACGCCATGATCGAGTTTGCCAAGGAACGCGGGGCAGACCTGGCACTTGCGACCGATCCAGACTGCGATCGCATGGGATGCGCAGCGCCAATCACGACGGACGCGGCGAGTCCATGGGGAACCCTCAATGGAAACCAACTCGGTGCCCTCCTCACCGATTTTGTGCTAAGCCAAGCCCAAAACGCAGGAAGGATTGGCCCCAACTCCTATGTCATCAAAACCCTGGTCACGACCGAATTGACTCGCAAAATCGCAGAGTCTTACTCGGTTCGTTGCGAAGGAAACATCCATGTCGGCTTCAAGTGGATTGCTGGAATCATCGATCAGTGCGGTCCCGAATACTTCTTGTTCGGAACCGAGGAATCCCATGGATTTCTCGCTGGCCAACACGCTCGTGACAAGGACGGCGCGGTGGCATGCCTGCTCATGGCGGAATTGGTAGCCCACCTGAAGTCGCTCGGAAGGACGCTTCATCAACAACTCGATTCGTTGCTGTTGCGTCATGGTGTGTACTGGGAAGATCAAATCAATGTACAAATGGAGGGGAGCGAGGGGATGGCTCAAATGGAGCGATTGATGGAGAACCTGCGAACGTCGCCCCCTTCCCAAATCGCAGGTTTGCCGGTCGTTGCCGTGCGAGACTATGGAAAACGAGTCGTGAGGCACTCAGACGGTAGCCAAACGACACTCGATGCTCCGAAAGGCAACATGCTTATCCTCGATTTAGCCCTTCCCGGACAATCCGTTCCCTCCGGGAACTCCGTGGCGGTCCGCCCCTCCGGGACAGAGCCCAAAATCAAATACTATATATTCGGGGTTGAGGCGGTAGCCGGAACCGAGGATCTGCAGAACGCCAAGGGGCGAGTCCGTGATCGCATCGATCAACTGAAGTCCGGGCTTCGAGCCTTGGCGACTTGACGAATTGACAGCAAATTCTTGATCTTGCGATGAAGTAGCCCCGTAGGGTACAAACCCGAATGAAGGGGGTGGCCAAGGCCGGTCCTCGATGTTGAAAGGCCATGGAGTGGCGTATTTTTGGCTATGAACTCGATTCGGATCACGATTGACGCATCGCATACGGCCGGTTCCGGTAAGAACACCGGTATTGAGCGTGTCGTGCGCAATTTATGTAGGAACATCGAGACCGTTGCGGTAGCCAAAGGTCTAAGTGAATCGCAGGTCGCAACACACATTCACGGTCACTTTTTCCCGCTTGATTCCTCCCAAGCGAAGGGCTTGAAGCGCTTGGCACGATGGGAGACAGATGCGCAGGGGTTTGTTCCGAAGTGGCTGCAAGGGATCCCAACAACGATCGCCGACCGATGGCCGACGGAAAAACTCAGAAAGTGGTTGCTCCCGAGCCCGAGCCACTTAGGGGGTTACAAGTTGCCCCACATGCTCTACGCGAGGACAGTCAGCCTAGCGCGTTACCTTCGAGGCCAGGCAGTGAAACCAAGCGACCAGGACCTGTTGATATTGCCTGATGCTTACTGGACCAAGCCCGAGATCTGGAAAACCATCGCGCGTTATCGGAAATCGGGCGTGTTCGTCGCAACGCTCGTTTATGACCTAATACCCTTAACCCACCCGCAATTCGTCGGGCATAGGCGGCGGCAGAAGTTTCGTTCTTATCTCGAACAGTTGATACGCCACTCCGACTTGATTATCGCGATTTCCCGAACGGTCCGCGACGATGTGATTCGATACATCGACGAGGAGATGGAGGCGGAATCGCATCTGGTCTGCCGTGATATCCGCTCGTTTACCTTGGGTGCCGAGATCCATTATTCACAAGGAGCGGTTCGTCCTGAAATCCGGAATCTCTTTTCGGATTCCATTCGCGACACACCCTACTTAATGGTGGGAAGTTTCGATCCGCGAAAGAACCATCATCAAGCGATCGATGCCTTTGAGCAATTATGGTTGACCCATCCGCACTTGAAACTGTGTATGTTCGGCAGGACAGGTGCGATGTGCGAAGATGTGCTTCAACGCATTCGAAATCATCCGATGCTTGATCGAGGCCTCTTTGTCTTTCATGATGCAAACGATGCGGAATTGCTTCGAGCCTACCGAAATGCCTCCGGAGTTCTATTGCCATCCATCGTCGAGGGTTTTGGGCTTCCAATCGTAGAATCCTTATGGCACGGCAAGAAAACGTTTGTGAGCGACACCCCGATTCACCGCGAGGTGGGTGGCGATCAATGCGATTTTTTTGAATTGGGAAACCCGAACTCTCTTGCCCAGGCTGTTTTGGCTTGGGAATCCGAACGGGGAGACATGGGAGGATGCTCGCAGAGCACCCGACGTACTCTTCCGGCAACCTGGGAGGGAAGTGCAGAACAGTTCCTCGAGTTATGCTTGGAGGCCTACGCTGCTCGGCGCGGAGTCCAGCGATCGCGAGCGGCATAGGAGATCGATTCCTTCTGGAAAGCGTGGTTTCCGACTGGGATAGTGAACCTCGGCACGTTAAGATCGTGGGTTCTTTCAGGAGTGCTTCATCTCAATCATGTCCTCGATCTCAACAGGCCGTTTGACGACGCCCCAGTCTACAATTCCGCTTCGCCCCGTAGCAGTTGTCGATGTTGGATCGACCAGCGTCAGGATGGCGATCGCCGAGATCGATGGTTCCGGGAACGTGCGAACGCTCGATCAGGTCTCGCAGGGAGTATCCCTTGGCAAGGATACATTCACCGCACAAAGGATCAGTCGCCGCAGTATTGAAGAGTGTGCGCGGGTACTCAAAAGCTATCGCAGGCTGATGCAGGAATACGGTATTACCCGTCCAGACCAAGTTCGCGTGGTTGCTACCAGCGCCGTCCGGGAAGCGTCCAACCGTCTCGCCTTCATCGATCGCATTTACATCGCGACCGGTCTGGAAGTGGAATCCCTCGACGAGGCAGAGGTCAATCGGATTACCTACATGGGAATCCAGTCACTCCTACAATCCAACCCGGTTTTAGCCTCGGTAAAAACCATCGTCGTCGAGGTAGGGAGCGGTAGTACCGAAGTGTTGGTTGTGCGAGGTGGCAACGTCCTCTATTCAAACACCTATCGCCTCGGTTCGCTTCGTATTTTAGAGCAAGTAGACAAATTCAAAACCTCGCATGTCAAGCAGCGGGCGATCATCGAAACCCAAATCCGCCGATTGGTGCACCAGATCTACGAACATGTCGACGCGGGTAAAGAAATACAAATCGTCGCACTCGGCGGCGATATGCGGTTGGCAGTCTCCAACATCGAAGGGGTGAAAACCGAAAAATCCCTGCGGTCGGTTGGCACCGACCGATTGATGGAGTTCGCTCGTGCGATTGGCAACCTCAATGAAGAT
>Ga0169931_10014340_pt1 | contig 10738 bp, 8 predicted proteins | sample Kivu_15m_20L_FD_129675 | JGI IMG/M metagenome (GOLD analysis project Ga0169931, IMG submission 129675) | Freshwater microbial communities from Lake Kivu, Western Province, Rwanda to study Microbial Dark Matter (Phase II) - Kivu_15m_20L... | ecosystem: Environmental > Aquatic > Freshwater > Lake ... | reverse complement strand
GTTTTTCATGGAACAAGGAGCCATCGCAATGGATGCATCTTTTAATACCTCCAACGGTCCAATCTACCTTGCTGCTAATTCCGAAATTATGGAAGGTTCTATGATTCGTGGACCGTTTAGTTTGGGTGAACGATCCCAAGTAAAAATGGGAGCAAAAATTTACGGAGCAACTACGATTGGTCCAGATTGCAAAGTAGGCGGGGAAATCAACAACGTAATTTTCGAATCGTTCTCCAATAAATCCCACGACGGTTTTCTCGGTAACGGATACATCAGTTCATGGTGCAACATTGGAGCCGATACGAATGCGTCGAATTTGATGAATAATTATGGGACGGTTGACGTGCACGATTACGCTACCGGAAAAACCATTTTGAGCGGTGAACAATTTGTGGGTTTACACATGGGAGACCATGCGAAATGCGGTATAAACACCATGTTCAATACCGGTACTGCCGTTGGGGTAGCCTGCAATATTTACGGGCCAGGTTTTTTTAAAAAACACATTCCAAGTTTTAGTTTTGGCGAACCGAATAGGTTGTTTCCTTACCGATATGATAAGGCAATCGAAGGAATTGAAAGTATGATGGCCCGGCGAAATCGATCCCTAAGCGAGAACGAACGTGCTATATTACAGCATCTTTGTTCGGAGCGGGAATCATTTTAACTCAAACACCGGAAGCATCATATAGCTCGGCTCAAAATAAGGGCTATGTTGATATAAAAAGTATAACTGCTGCCACTCGGAAGCAGCAAATTCTGCATCACTCGTCTTTTTCGCCTCGAATTCTTGTTTTAATTCGGGTTGTGTCTTAAGTAAAGCTCTGATTTTATCCACGAAAACATAATTAGAGAAATACTCCTTCTCCTGCAAATAGGAGTCAAAATAATTCCAAGTAAAATAGGAATCTTCGGCCTCTGGTTGCAAAACTGCATGTAAAAAAAGTGAACCGTTTTGATTCGTTGGAATAATCACATCGCCTGCTTGAAAAGTGAACCACATTTTTTGCCGTTTAATTTCTTTATTTACATGCATATAATGCCCCTCATAGGGCATTGAAATCGCATCAAAGGATTTGACAATTTGTGCATATACCATTAATTTCTTCTCTGTTTTTAATTCATCCATTAAAATACCATTGGCTTTTAGCTGTTCAATAATCCGAGTTTCTTGACCACGTATAATATAGAATTTCGGAATTTCCAAGGAATCCATAGCGTTATACGTTCTGTAAAAAGGAATCATCTTTTGATAGGGTTGCTTTTGGTCATATTTCAAATGCCCCAGTCCTGTAATCTCGTTCGTATCTACAATGGCCTTAAAACCTTTGAATAAGATGGAATCATAGACCGTAGATCGTTGAAAGTTATAGCTAAAATAGGATTGGCTTCCCTCCCATTCATGGGCATTTTCGCGTGCTGATTCAATAAAACGTGAATTTTTAACGGACCAATCAATCAGTGACTGCATAAAATCATGGGTTGCTCGAACCCGGTTCGGAAAGGGTTTTAACATGTGGGTTTCGACGGTGAACGATAGCGTATTGAATAAGGAAGCATATCCCATCGCATAACGAGGTAAATCATTGAATTGGTAAATGCCAGAATCAGGTATTTCTTTCACGGTTTCGACGTATGGAAATAGATCCCATTTCGCGGCCTTTAAATCCTGGGTTAACTGCGGCAACATGGATCCATACATGAGCTTTCGTAAGGAAGGAGCTATTCTCTCCCTCAACGATGATATATAGGTTAAAGTATATTGATAATCCGCCCCATTTGACACATGATTATCAACAAAAATGTCGGGTTTGAGGGCATGAAAAATAGTAGCAAATGTCCGAGCATTCTCGCTGTCCATTTTGGTAAAGTCTCGGTTTAAATCCAAATTCTGAGCATTCCCGCGGAATCCATATTCCAAAGGACCGTTTTGATTAGCTCGACTTGTAGCACTTCGATTCAACATCCCTCCTACGTTGTAGGCAGGAATAAAAGCCACCAAAGGATCCATTGGATTGACGCTGTCAAGTTTTAGGTAGTTTTCCGTGTAAATTAAACACGCATTAATTCCATCAGGTTCCCCTGGATGTATGGCATTATTAAACAATAAAGTAGTTCCTCTTTGAGCTTTTAGGATAGTCGAAATGGAATCCTTCGCAGGATTGAGCACACATAGATATATTGGTAAGCCAGGAACATCTGAGGGCCCCATGTTCAAGAGCATTATTCGGTCACTTTGCTGATCCAACTTTTTCAAATGCTCGACCAAGGTGCGATAATCCGGACTGGTATTTCCCGTCCATGAATTTTGTCCCAGAACGGAAAAGAACAATGCCATAAAAACGGTAAAAATTAAGCCCTTCATGTTGTTACAAAGGTATGATTTGTAGATGAATTGAAGAGGTTTTCCTACCTTTGAGGATGCGAATTGATGTATTAACGGTGTTGCCAAAATTGTTTGAAGGACCCTTCTCAGATTCCATTCTAAAACGCGCCCAAGAAAAAGGATTGGTTGAAATTCACCTCCACAACCTTCGAGATTATTCTACTGATAAGCATAAAAACGTTGATGATTATCAATACGGGGGTGGTGCCGGAATGGTGATGCGAATTGAACCCATTGCCTCTTGCATTGAAGCGTTGAAGAAAGAAAGAACTTACGACGAAATAATCTACATGACCCCTGATGGCGAGCTACTGGAACAAGGAACCAGCAATCGCCTATCAACTTTTCAGAACCTCATGGTATTGTGCGGGCACTACAAAGGAGTGGATGAAAGAGTGCGTGAGATTTTTATTACCAAAGAAATTTCGATTGGGTCCTATGTTTTATCAGGCGGTGAGCTCGCGGCTGCTGTGATGGTGGATTCAATTATCCGATTAATACCCGGCGTTTTGAGCGATGAAACCTCCGCGCTTACCGACAGTTTTCAAGACCATCTGTTGGCACCACCCGTTTACACACGGCCTCCTGAATTTCAAGGACATAGGGTTCCAGAGATATTACTTAAAGGAAATTTCAAAGAGATTGAGGTTTGGCGAGAAGAGCAAGCCTTAAAAAGGACTCAAGAGCGCAGACCGGACCTCTTGGATTGACCATCCGTAAGAATTGTTACCTTTGTTGTATGATATCACTATCGAATCGATTGAATGCCATGGAAGAATCGTCCACCTTGGCAATGGCTCGACTCAGTAGAACACTACGAGCAGAAGGAAAAGACGTTATTTCTCTATCCTTAGGTGAACCCGATTTCCATACCCCACAATTTATAAAAGACGAGGCAATCCGAGCCATTGAGCAAAATTATACGACCTATACCCCTGTTGCTGGTTACGATGAACTTCGTGAAAAAATTGCCCATAAACTCCTTCGTGACAACGGACTAACCTATTCAAAAGATCAAATTGTCGTTTCAACTGGAGCGAAACAGGCCATTGCTAACGCGGTATTAAGTCTTGTAAACCCCGGAGACGAAGTAATTATTCCCGCTCCGTACTGGGTTTCTTATATAGAAATCGTAAAATTAGCAGGTGGAATACCGGTAGTTATTGAAGCGTCGGTAGAACAAGACTATAAAATCACAGGTCAACAGTTCGAAGAGGCGATAAGTTCGAAAACTAAACTATTCATTTTCTCGTCGCCTTGCAATCCAACAGGTTCGGTGTATACCAAGGAGGAATTGTTCTCTTTAGCACAAGTACTGGAGAAACATCCGAACATTGCAGCTCTTTCCGATGAAATTTACGAACATATAAATTTTGCGGGCGGCCATCATAGTCTCGCGGAATTTCCATCAATTTTCGAGCAGGTTATAACGGTTAATGGCGCGTCAAAAGCTTGGGCCATGACAGGATGGAGACTCGGCTATTTGGCGGCGAGTAAAACCATTGCTGATGCCTGCAATAAAATCCAAGGTCAATTTACCTCAGGTACCAATTCAATTACCCAGCGGGCTGCCATGGTGGCGATGGATGCTAATCCACAAATACTCCAAGACATGGTGAACCAGTTCGAAAAGCGACGGGATTTGGTGTTGGGTTATTTGCAAAAGATTCCTGGAATTAAGGTAAATAAACCCACGGGTGCTTTTTATCTTTTCCCCGATGTATCGGCATATTTCGGCACAACCTATCAACATTATACCATAGCCAATGGCAACGATTTATGCATGTACCTGCTCCAAGAAGCCAACATTGCCTTGGTGGATGGTACTGGATTTGGCGCTCCAAAATGCATCCGTATCAGCTATGCAACTTCCGAAGAACAATTATCTATCGCCATGGAACGATTAACCGAGGCGCTTTCTAAGTTGGGCCAATGAACTTAACCGAGGTTTTTGCACAGTTTTCTTCCAAACGAATTGCGATTATTGGTGATGTAATGCTCGATGCCTATGTGATGGGTAAAGTACACCGCATGAGTCCTGAAGCACCCGTGCCCGTTTTGTTATTAAACCATGAAGAGCAACGACTTGGCGGCGCAGCTAATGTAGCATTAAATCTTAAATCTTTGGGAGCTCAAGTGCATATTTGTTCCGTAATAGGGGACGATGAGCAAGGAAAAAAATTGATTCAATTATTAGAGACTTTGGAGATTAACTGTTCAGGTATTTTACAAGAAACCTCGAGGAAAACCACCGTAAAAACACGTGTTTTATCGGGTTCACAGCATTTACTTAGAATTGATCAAGAAGATATCAGCCCTCTGAATAAAAACCTATCTGAAAAGCTAGTATCGAAGGTTCAAGCATTCATTGAAAGCGGAATCGATGCCCTGATTTTTGAAGATTATAACAAAGGCGTGCTAACAGAAAGCGTGATAACCGAGTGCATATCCCTTGCGAAAGAGAACGGCGTACTTACTTGCGTCGACCCGAAAAAAGACCAATTCTTTGCTTATGAAACAGTCGATTTATTCAAACCTAATCTTAAAGAGCTTAAAGAGGGTTTAGAAATAGAAATTAACCCAAAAGAACTTTCATCTTTGGTAAGTGCTAGTTCAGAATTACGTAAAAAGTTGCATCATCGATTATCCTTAATCACGTTGTCGGAATTTGGAGTATTTGTGGATGACGGCAAAGAACAAGTGATCATACCCGCCCATTTCCGTAAGATTACCGACGTGAGTGGCGCCGGAGATACGGTAATTTCGGTAGCCGCTTTAGCTCTTTGCTCCGGGATGAACCATCAGCAGGTTGCTGCATTGGCGAATTTAGCAGGAGGTTTAGTATGTGAACACTCTGGAGTAGTAAGTGTTAATTCAGAAAAGTTATTGGAAGAAGCGATTAAACTGAAAGATTTTAATGAGTAAGCCCGTAGTAAAACCCTACAACACAGAACAATCGAAAAAAGAGGAAGTAACGTCGATGTTTGACAATATTTCCGCTCGCTACGATTTTATGAACCATTTTTTATCGTTTGGAATCGATCGAATTTGGCGAAGAAAAGCAGTGAAGGCCCTACAAGAAATTCAACCCAAAGTGTTATTGGATATTGCAACGGGGACTGGCGACTTTGCCATTGCCTTATTGAAGTTAAACCCTGAAAAGATTATTGGACTAGACATTTCCAAGGGAATGCTGGAAGTTGGTAAAAAGAAAATGGTGGAGCGTAAAATAGATCACATCATCGACATGCAACATGGCGACTCGGAAAACTTGCCGTATGAAGACGGTTGCTTTGATGCCGTTACCGTAGCATTTGGCGTTCGAAATTTCGAAAATTTAGAGCAGGGGCTTTCTGAAATGCTTAGGGTCACACGAAACGGCGGTAAAATTGCCATCTTAGAATTTTCTAAACCGAAAAAATTCCCGGTAAAGCAGACCTTCCAATGGTATTCAAAATACATTATTCCGTTCTTTGGTAAACGCATTGCCAAAGATGAAAAAGCCTATGCCTATTTACCGGAAAGTGTTAGCGTTTTTCCTGAAGGAAAAGAGTTTACCGATATTCTCGAAATGATAGGCTACCGGTCAGTAACCGCTAAAACGTTGAGCGGAGGTATCGCAACCTTGTACACCGGTCTCAAATAATGCAACTTAATCGGTATTTTTACGTTAGTCCAACGGATGTTTCGAAAGCTCGTTTTTAGTTTGATGTTTTTGCCTTTTGGCTTGTTGGGTCAACGGTTTAAACAAGAACGCTACAAGAATTTTGACCGACGTCTATTTCACTTCGGTTTTATGCTAGGGTTCAATTCTTCGGATTTCACCCTCTATCCTGAATTGAACAATTACCAAAATTACGGATTGTTATCAGTTGAAAACGACGCTCAACCTGGTGGTCAACTTGGGATATTAACGACCATGAGGCTCGGAACCCCCATGGTTCGATTGCGGTTTATTCCCACCATATCCTTTCAAGAAAGATCCATTAAATATAAATTTGAAGATACCACCAAGCTAGGGTATCGTTTAGAAGACGAACGGGTCAACTCTACCAACCTGGATTTTCCGTTAATGCTGCAGTTCAGAACGCGACGACTTAACAATTTTGCAGCCTATTGTCTGGTCGGCGGACAATATTCCATTGATTTGCAATCCCAAGAAAAAGCCTCACAAGACTACATTGATCCTTACATTAAAATTAAACGCATCGATTGGCAAGGACAAATCGGGGCAGGACTCGAGTTTTTTGCGCCTTATTTTAAATTTGGGGTTGAATTAAAATTCACCCATGGATTTGGGAACAGTTTTGTAAAAGACAATACCTATATCGCTGCGCCCATTCGAAATCTTTACAACCGTGGTTGGGTTGTTTCCTTTATCTTTGAAGGATGATCTACACGCTTACCTTCACCTGCACCCCAGAGGAAGCTCAAAGCACGGAATTTATTCAACAAATGCTGCTTCGCGAGTGCGGTAAAGAATACCCCTATTTCCGTTGGAAAAAAAGAAGCATTGATGCTCGATCACGCAACATAAAAATCAATGCCACCCTGGAATATTCTAAAGAACCTTTGCCGCCTCGCACAAGGACTTTTTCGTTCCATAAGGTGAATAAATCGCCTGAAATTCACATTGTCGGAGCGGGTCCAGCGGGTCTTTTTGCTGCATTAAAGGCCCTTTTAATGGGGTATAAACCGGTGATTTTCGAAAGAGGTAAAAATGTGCGTGATCGTCGAAGGGATTTAGCATTGATTGCTCGGCAACAGGTCCTTAATGAGGAATCAAATTATTGTTTTGGTGAAGGCGGTGCAGGTACTTATTCCGATGGAAAACTCTACACTCGATCAAAAAAACGCGGTGAGGTAGATTTCATATTAGAAATTTTAGTTCATTTTGGTGCCGATGAAAACATCTTAGTGGACGCCCACCCGCATATCGGGACCAATAAATTGCCAAAGATTATTGAAAATATTCGAGCGTGCATTTTGGAGCAAGGTGGCGAAATACACTTTGGCTCCCAAGTAACAGGGTTAAGAAAAGCGAAACATACGGTAACTCACCTGGAAATTAATGGCCAAAACTGGGTCCATATTCAGCATGTAATTTTAGCAACGGGTCATTCCGCCAGAGACCTATTTTACACATTGCATCGAGAAGGGATTAAGCTTCTCGCAAAACCATTTGCGCTGGGTGTACGCGTGGAACATTCCCAAGAACTAATCGATCGAATTCAATACCATGGACGGGTACACGACGATTTTATCCCGCCAGCCTCCTACAGCTTAGTGGAACAGATCGACGGAAAAGGCGTTTATTCCTTTTGCATGTGCCCAGGGGGCATCATCGCTCCTTGTGCTACAAAAAATGGAGAGGTGGTAACCAATGGATGGTCTCCTTCAAAACGCAACAATCCCTATGCTAATTCGGGAATTGTAGTAGCGATTGACCCTACGGACTTTTCGAACCAAAAAGACCCTTTTGTTTGTTTAGATTTCCAAAAAATGGTCGAAAAAACATGCCATGATGCTACAGGAAATAATCAAAAAGTTCCGGGGCAAAGGTTACTGGATTTTGTGGAGGGTCGGCAGTCGGTGGATTTTCCTCGTTCGAGCTATACGCCGGGTATTGAAAGTGTTCGCTTAGATCTACTACTACCTTCTTTTGTGGCCCATCGATTGCAAAAAGCTTTTCGCGCTTTTGACCGAAAAATGCCCGGATTTTTAACCAATGATGCCGTGGTTCATGCTCCAGAATCGCGGACCTCCTCTCCTATTTTAATTCCAAGAGACCGAGAAAAATTGCACCATGTAGAAATCACCAACTTATACCCCTGTGCCGAAGGGGCGGGTTATGCTGGAGGCATAGTTTCAGCAGCGATTGATGGAATCAAATGCATGGAGGCTATTGCGGATATCAGTTGACTTAAAAACCCCTACTAAAAGAAATTATTCCTTTAATCGTCCTCCAAATCGATAGGATAAAAACCCTCTAAATCCTAAGCCGGCATAAAGTCTTTTATAACCAATAGTATAAGCATACGTGGGCATGTAATTGGTTGCGAGATACGACGAAAACTCCATGCCGAATTGCACGGTGCGAGTAACATTCATTTGAAATCCCGTAGAAAACCCTGCTCTGATATAAGAATAGTCCCCAATGGGTGAATATTGATGAACATAAGTATAAGGTCCGACGAGGGAATCCGGAACACTAATGTAAGCCCCTCTGGCTCTACCGATACTGAATTGTGGCGCAAAAATCCAAGTTAAGCGTTTAAACCCATTGAGGTAAAATAAAGGTTCTACCCCTATATCTCCTAAGATTTCTTTGGAATAAATACCGTAAATTTCCGCGGTTATATCTTTAGAAATCGGATTCAGCCCTATTCTCAAAGGGACACGAATGGCAAATTTGTCATTGATTTCTCGTTGGCCATAAAGTTCGATGGTTCGGTTGGAGGCATATCTCCCATTCTCAGAATACTCGGGAAGAATATTCAACAAGGGAATGATATTCCACCCTACGCTGTAAGGGCTGAACGTGTATTTCGGAGGAATATAATTCGAGCGAGTACCATGGAAATTCGTGGTATAAATAGGGGTGGCATTGGGTAAAGGATCCTCCTTAGGAATGTTAACTCCTCGGTTGGACAGGTATTTTAATTCCGACAATGTAAACACCACATTTCCTTGTTCGGTTTGTAAGGTGAGTACATTCGATAACTCATCTACTGATACGATTTTTCCGATCCGTTGATTACCTTTTTTATCAATCAAAGTATCCTGAGCCAAGGACCAAAAAGGAACCAATGCCATGATGTATATCAAATGCTTTATTCGTGGCGCCATATTCTTCAGGTATTAGTTTTTGGGGATTTCGGCAAAATAACGATTCAAGACCATCATTTCTTGGAATTGAGCTTTTGAAAAAGCGGACAATCCTCCCTTGCGATTGATCCCAAGTAAGGTTAAATAATCCGGTTTACCCTCGAAGCTTTTATGGTTGCGGTAATATCCTTTACTTTTAAGAAACAAGGTTCTTGGAAGCGCTTTGAGCCCTTCAAACGAAAGCGATAATGGAACATCTCCTTTTTGATGTATAAAATAGGAATCATCGTTCGCAGCAATCTGGGCGTCTACATTTATAAAGGCATCGTTCATTGCAGCCGCGGAGTACTCCTCTACCTCCAGTCCTTGGGAATCGGTTTCTGCCAAAACGATTTGGTCAACCTCCCAAAAACGGAAACCAGCCTTCAAGCGAATCTGCAGTGTTTCATCGTTGAGGAATTCTTCCGGTACTTGGACCGCAATGTTGTTAAACCCCTTTTCTCCGACTAATTGGAGTTGGTCTATTTTCTTCCACCGTTTATTGTGATAAACCTCCACATCCATTAATATTCCTGTTTTATTTAAGCTTTTATCCAATTGTGCTTTATTCTTAGAGCTGTTATTCGAGACCCAGTTATCGTATTTTTCACCGAATAATTCCGAGAATTTATGGTACACATAAGCTCCCCACGAATTATTTTTCGCTCGAATAATCAAATGAGAATTGTTGCTTATGCCTTTTGTTTTAAAGGAGGCATAAAGATGTGCAAAATCGGATTTATCCGAAGTTTCGAATTTAAAGGTTTCATCGTCATCAAAGGAAATCACATTGCTTGCGATTTCTTCATCATCGTTTTTCACGTGGTAAGCAACTTGGGAATGTTGAACCGCGAAATATTTCCCGCCTTGATCAGCAACTACCTTAGCGCCTTTAGGGTGATAGACTGCGACTAATTTTAATTCATTCGTGTATTGGGTTTCATCTTCTTCATTTTTTAGTTGCATTCGAAAGGAATGACTTTCCGGCCGATAATCTGCCAGAGGTTTTACGTCATACCTCTCCAACTCAGGATGAACCGCCCCGGTGAAGAGCGTGTTCGTGTATTCCCATGTGTTCCCATTGAACACATAAGCATGAGGACAGTTGCAGGCAATTGCTAAAAAACCAAGAAAAGCGATAAATAACGATGGAGCAGCGATTGCGATCGTTGACAGCGTGGTGAGTCCAATGTTTTTATCCAAAATTTGAACTTTCTCTAAATCACTGTAAGATAGTGTAATTTTTGTATCGGTGGATTGAGCTTCTGAAACGAAAAGGTGTAGTTGATTTAAATACGGTCTATTCTGTTTATTCGCCTTAAAATTCGGTTTATTCAGGGCATATTGATACAACGATGCCAACTGAATACTGACCGGTATGGTATTTCCGGTTAATCCATTTTCCGTCATCATGGGGTTCACCATCTCCACCATGTTGTTGCCAATGTGCACGATTAGATGGTACGACAACTTTTGAGTGTTTCT
>Ga0169931_10014339_pt1 | contig 10739 bp, 8 predicted proteins | sample Kivu_15m_20L_FD_129675 | JGI IMG/M metagenome (GOLD analysis project Ga0169931, IMG submission 129675) | Freshwater microbial communities from Lake Kivu, Western Province, Rwanda to study Microbial Dark Matter (Phase II) - Kivu_15m_20L... | ecosystem: Environmental > Aquatic > Freshwater > Lake ... | reverse complement strand
GATCTCCTCGATCGACAGGCCGCGGGCCTTCAGGTCGAGCTGGATGCCGGTGATGCCCTCGCGGGTGCCGCTCACCTTGAAGTCCATCTCGCCGAAGAAGTCCTCCTCGCCGATGATGTCGATCACGTGGCCGACCTTGCCGTCGGAGCTGGTGAACCGGCCGACCGAGATGCCCGCGCACGTGGCCTTGATGGGCACGCCCGCGTCCATGAGCGCCAGGCAGCCGCCGCACACGCTCGCCATCGAGCTCGAGCCGTTGGACTCGGTGATGTCGCTGATCAGGCGGACGGTGTAGGGGAACTCCTCGGGGTTCGGCAGGATCGCGCGCAGGCTGCGCTCGGCGAGCGAGCCGTGGCCGATCTCGCGGCGGCCGGGGCCGGTGATTCGGCCGGCCTCGCCGGTGCAGAAGGGCGGGAAGTTGTAGTGCAGGTAGAACTTCTTCGCGTACTCCGGCAGCAGTCCGTCGACGATCTGCTCGTCCTTGATGGTGCCGAGCGTGCACGTGACGATCGACTGCGTCTCGCCGCGCTGGAAGAAGGCGCTTCCGTGGGTGCGGGGCAGGATGCCCACCTCCATGTCGAGCCTGCGGATCTGGTCCTTGGTGCGGCCGTCCGGGCGGACGCCGTGGTTGGAGACCAGGTCATGCGTGATCTTCTTCTCGAGGATCCGCAGGGCCTCCTTGGCCTCCTTGGCGCGCTTGTCGGCGGCCTGCCAGGCACCGAATGAAACGTCGCCCGCGGGCATCGCGAAGAAGGTGTCCAGGACGTACTTCTTGACCTCGTCGACCTTGGCGTTGCGGTCGCGCTTGCCGGGGATCCGGCGGGCGTCCTTCATGGAGTCCCACGCCTTCTCCTTGACGAGCTTCATCACCTCGTCGGAGGGCAGCACGGGGGCGCCCATGCTCGGGGCGGGCGCGCCGCACTTCGCGCGGAGCTCGTCGATCATCTCGAGGATCGGCTTGATGCCGTGCTCGCTGCCGAAGCGGATCGCCTCGAGCATGGTCTTCTCGTCGACCTCGGCGGCGCCGACCTCGATCATGTTGATGCCGTCCTTGTGGCCGGAGAGCACCAGGTCGATGTCGCTGTAGTCGAGCTGCGCGACCGTCGGGTTGATCACGAAGACCGCGCCCTGCTCGGTGATGATGCGGCCGACGCGCACCGTGGCGATCGGGCCCTGGAACGGCGCGTCCGTCAGGCTCAGCGCGGCGCTGGCGCCGGTGCAGGCGAGCACGTCGCTGTCGTTCTGCGTGTCATGGCTCAGCACCACGCACTGCAGCTGGATCTCGTCGATGAAGCCCTCGGGGAACAGCGGGCGGATCGGGCGATCCATCATCCGCATGGTGAGGACCTCCTTCTCGCTCGGCGCGCCCTCGCGCTTCTTGAAGCCGCCCGGGTACTTGCCGGCGGCGGCGGTGCGCTCGCGGTAGTCGCAGGTCAGCGGGAAGAAGTCGATGCCCGCGCGCGGGTTGGCGCGCACGGCGGTGCACAGGACGACGGTGTCGCCGTAGGTGGCGACGACGGCGCCGCCGGCGAGCTTCGCGACCTTGCCGGTCTCGAAGCGGAGGGTGCGTCCGCCGATCTCGCGCTCGACGGTGACGGCCTTCTTGGTGGTGTCGGACATGGTGGTGTGCCTCTTTCTTTCTCTTGCGTTTCGTTGGTGTTCGGTGGTGCCCGGTCCGGGCGCGCGCCATGCGGGTGCACGGCGTCCCTCCGCCGTCGGGGCAGTGCCACGGCGCAGTCCGGGTCCGGTTCGCGGAAGGCTGCGCAATGCCGACTGCCGCCGGGGGGCGGCGGGGCTGCGCGCCTTACTTGCGGAGGCCGAGCTTCTGGATGAGCTTCTGGTAGCGCTCGCGGTCGGTGCGCGCGAGGTAGGTCAGCAGGCGGTTGCGGCGTCCGACCATGAACAGCAGGCCGCGGCGGCCGTGGTGGTCCTTGGGGTTCGCCTTGAAGTGGTCCTGCAGCGCGCCGATGCGCTCGCTGAGGATGGCCACCTGGACCTCGGGCGAGCCCGTGTCGGTGGAGTGGGTCCGGTTGCCGCTGATGACCGCGGCCTTCTTCGTTGCGGAGATCGACATTGCTTCAGTTCTTCCTTCGTTCCGTTGGTTTGAGTCGCGCAGTGTAGTGGAAGCCGCGCGGCGCTCAACACGCGCGGGCGGTGCGCGAAGGCGGTCGTTATCGGCAGCGGGTCGATCTGCGTATCCTTCGGGGGACCATGCCCGCAGCCGAAGCGACCGCCCCGGAAGGCCTCATGTCCGCCGTCGCGCAGTTCGTCGCCGAGCGCGAGCGGATCGAGCAGGGCGGCGGGCCCTCCGGCATCGAGCGTCAGCACCGGCACGGGCGCCTCACCGCGCGCGAGCGCATCGCCGCGCTCCTCGACCCCGGGACGCCGTTCACCGAGTGCGGGCTGTTCGCCGCGTGGAACATGTACCGCGAGTACGGCGGCGCGCCCGCGGCCGGCGTGGTCACCGGGATCGGCGCCGTCGAGGGCCGGCTCGCCATGGTCATCGCCAACGACGCCACCGTGAAGGCCGGCGCGTTCTTCCCGATGACGTGCAAGAAGATCATCCGCGCGCAGGTGATCGCGGAGCGCGCGCGGCTCCCGCTCGTGTACCTCGTCGACAGCGCGGGCGTGTTCCTGCCCCTGCAGGAGGACGTCTTCCCCGACACCGACGACTTCGGCCGCATCTTCCGCAACAACGCGGTGATCAGCGCGCAGGGCATCCCGCAGTACGCGGCCATCATGGGAAACTGCGTCGCGGGCGGCGGGTACCTGCCGGTGCTCTGCGACACGCTGCTGATGACCGAGGGAAGCGGCCTCTACCTGGCCGGCCCCGCGCTCGTGAAGGCGGCCATCGGGCAGGAGGTCTCGAGCGAGGACCTCGGCGGCGCGCAGATGCACGCGCAGATCTCGGGCACCATCGACTTCCGCGAGAAGGACGACCCGGCGTGCCTCGCGCGCCTGCGCAGCCTCATGCGCGCGAGCCGCGCGGCGCAGCCCGTGCCGCAGCCGCCGGAGCCGCCCGCCGAGCCCGCGCGCGCGCCGGCCGACGCCGCGTCCGTCTTCCGCGACCAGCCCGGGCAGCAGTACGACATGGTCGAGCTCCTCTCGTGCGTCGTCGACGCGGGGAGCCTCGACGAGTACCGCGCCGAGTACGGCCGGTCGCTCGTCTGCGCGTACGCGCGGATCGGCGGGTTCCCGCTGGGGATCGTCGCGAACCAGAAGAAGCTCACGCAGAAGAAGATGGCCGGCGGCAAGGCGGGGCCCTCGATGGCCACGAACATGCCCGCCGTCATCTACGACGACAGCGCCGACAAGGCTGCGCGGTTCATCATGGACTGCAACCAGCGCCGCATCCCGCTGCTCTTCGTGCACGACACCACCGGCTTCATGGTGGGCCGCGACAGCGAGCAGGGCGGCATCATCCGCGCGGGCGCGAAGATGGTGAACGCGATGTCGAACTGCGTGGTCCCGAAGCTGGTGCTCGTGGTGGGCGGCAGCTACGGCGCCGGCAACTACGCCATGTGCGGCCGCGCGTTCGACCCGCTGCTGACCCTCGCCTGGCCGGGCGCCCGGTGCAGCGTGATGGGCGCCGCGCAGGCGGCCAGCACCCTCCTGCAGATCGATCTCGCCGCGCGCGAGCGCAAGGGCGAGAAGGTGGACGAGTCGATGCGGGCGCAGCTCCTGGCCGCGATCACGAAGAGCTATTCCGAGCAGCAGGACATCCGCTGGGCCGCGAGCCGCGGATGGGTGGACCGGATCATCGAGCCCGCCGAGACGCGCGCGGAGCTCGTGGCCGCGATGCGCGTGGCATGGCAGGCCCCCGTCGCGGGCGCGTTCCGCACCGGCGTGCTCCAGACCTGAACCGGCCCCCGCCGAGGAGGAAGCGCGTGCGCATCGTCGTCGCCACCGGAAACCCGCACAAGGTCGAGGAGATCCGCGCGGTGCTCGCGCCGCTCGGGTTCACCGTGCTCTCGCTCGCCGAGACCGGCCGCCCCGTGCCCGCCGAGCCCGAGGAGCCGCACCCGACCTTCGAGGCGAACGCGCGGCTCAAGGCGCTGCATTACGCGCGGGCCATCGGCGAGGCCGTGCTGGCGGACGACAGCGGGCTCGAGGTCGACGCGCTCGGCGGCGCGCCCGGCGTGCACAGCGCGCACTGGGCGGGCGCCGCGGGCTCGCGTGCCGAGCGCGACGCGCGCAACAACGCGAAGCTCGCCGAGGCGATGCGGGGCGTGCCGGCGCACCTGCGCACCGCGCGCTTCGTGTGCACCATGTGCATCGCGACGCCGGCGGGCGACGTGCTGGTCGAGACGCGCGGAGAGATGGAGGGCGTGATCGGCGACGGGCCCCGCGGCGCGCACGGGTTCGGCTACGACCCGTGGCTCCGCCTGCCCGGCCGCGGCGCTTCGAGCGCGGAGCTCTCGGCCGAGGAGAAGAATGCCGTCAGCCACCGCGGCCGCGCGGTGCGGCGGCTCGCCTACCTGGTGGTCCACAAGCGGATCCGGTGGTGACGGTGGGCGCCGCGCGCTCCATCCCGCTCGAGATCCTCCCGCTTCCCGCGCAGCGGTACGGCTGCCACGGGTGCGGGGACTGCTGCCGCGACTTCACGGTGCAGCTTCGCGAGGCCGACCTCGCGAAGCTGCGCGCGCAGCGGTGGGAGGAGCGGCTCGGCGTCCCCGTGACGACCGAGTTCCGCGGCCGGAGGTTCCTGGCCCAGCGCGGGGACGGTGCGTGCGTGTTCCTCGGCGAGGGCGGGCGGTGCCGCATCCATGCGGAGTTCGGGCTCGAGGAGAAGCCGCTCGCATGCCAGATGTTCCCGTTCGTGCTCGCGCCGGACGCGCGGCGCGCGCGTGCCGGCGTCAGCTTCGCGTGCGCGAGCGTGCTGGCGAACAAGGGCCCCTCGCTCGCGTCGCACGCGGCCGACGTGCGGCGCATGGCCTCCGAGGTCGAGGAGCTCGCCCCCGTGGGCACCATGCTCGACGACGCGACCGAGGCGTCGCCGGAGGAGCCCGACCTGGTGGCCGAGGCGCTCGACCGATGGCTTCGCGACGCGTCGCGCCCGCTCGCTGAGCGGCTCGACGGGCTCGCATGGCTCGCGCAGCAGCTCTCCGGCGCGCGCTTCACCAAGGTGCGCGGGCCGCGGCTGCGCGAACTGATGGACATGCTGGTGGACGCGTTGCCGGATGAGCTCCCGCTGCACCCGATCGATCCTGCCTCGCGGGCGCAGCGCGCGACCCTGCGGCAGGCCGCGTTCTTCCGCCTCGAGGACCCGAAGATCGGCGACCTGCGCCGGCAGGGCAAGGTCCGCGCGGTGCTCGGGCAGTACCTGCGCAGCCGCCGCTTCAGCCGGGGGCGCGGCGCCGTGCCCGCGATGGGCGCGGGCTGGGGAGGCGCGTTCGCCTTCGAGGCGGTGGACGCCGTGGGTCCGGTCGACGGCTCGCCCGACGCCGCGGCGGTCGACGAGCTGCTCACGCGCTGGCTCCGCGCGACCGTGCTCGGCGGGCGCGCATGGGGCAGCGGCTTCTACGGGTGGAGCGTCACCGCCGGCCTCCAGGCGCTTGCGCTGAACGCGGCGTGCGTGCGGTGGCTCGCGCGGATGCACGCGGCGGGCGCGGGCCGCCGTGCGCCCTCGATCGACGACGTGCGCGCCGCGCTCTCGCGCGTCGACCGCGCGTCGGGCCGTGCGCCGTGGATCGGCAGCCGCGCCGAGCGCATGCGGCTGTCCTACCTCCGCATCGACGACGGGCTGCGCCGCATCCTCAGGGCGTGAGGCCCGCGCCCGGCGCCGGCGGCGCGCCCTCGGCCCGGCGCCTGCGGTACCAGCGCACCGTCATCGGCAGCGCGACCACGCCCAGCGGGATCGTCGCGAACATTTCGCCCAGGCTCTCCAGGAGCGCCAGCTGCGTGAACCCCGCGTCGGCGTGCGCGACGTCGAGCCCGCCGCCGGCCATCCAGTTGGCGACGATCACGGTCGTCGCCTCGCGGAAGCCCACGCGGCCGAGCGGGTTCAGCATCACCGCGATCGACGCGACGCCGAGCACCGTGACCGTGGCGAAGTCGAGCCCGAGCCCCAGGATCTCGCCGGCGCACCACATGCGCACGATCCAGAGCAGCACCTCGGCCGCTCGGAGCGTGGTGCCGAGCCAGTAGGTCGACTGCGTGGTGATCATGGGCGTCCAGCGACCCATCACCCGCTGCACCGGGCCGAGCCGCGCGAACCGGTGCAGCAGCAGGCCGCCGACGCCGAGCCCCGCGACGACCAGCACGCACCACAGGACGCCCGCGTGCGGAGTCACCGCGGTCGCCGCGACCACCGCGATCAGCGACACGAGGATCACCACCGTCACTGCCGCGAACCACGCGGTCGCCTCGGCGAACGGCATGCGGTTGGCGAGCATGGCGTAGCCGTACCGCGCGGGCAGCCCCAGGCGCACCGGGAAGAAGTTGCTGGTCGCCGCGAGGAAGGTGATCCACTGGATCTCCATGAACGCGAGGCGCCTGACCGGCAGCAGCACGAGCCAGAACAGCGCCCCGTCGATCACGAGGCTGGCGACGGTCGTCAGCGCGATCCCTGCGACGAGCCACGGGCGCGCCTCCCACGCGGCGCGCACGCTCTCGACGATGCCGGCGCGCCCGGGCGCGTTCGCCGCGTCGAGCGCGCCCTTGACCACCCATGCCACGATCGCGACGCCGACGGCGAAGCCCACCGCCTGCAGCGCGAGGCTGCGCGGCGCGAGCGTGCGGCGCAGGACGTCCCTGAACGCGCCGTCGCTCACGGCGTGCCACCCGCCGCACGGGGCGGCGTCGTGCGCATGCGCTCGCGCGCGATCACCCAGAGGGCGCGCACGCCGTCGGTCCAGCCGATCTTCTTGCCCTCGGCGAAGCCGCGCGGCGAGTAGCGCACCGGGACCTCGGCCACGCGCACGCGCGCACGCGCGAGCGCCGCGGCCACCTGCGGCTCGATGCCGAACCGCTCCTCGCTGAGCCAGGGCCGCACGGCGCGCAGCGCGGGCACGCGGAGCAGCTTGTAGCAGCACTCCATGTCGTGCACGCCGAGGCCCGTCGCGAGCTCGCTGGCCCAGGTGAGGAACCCGTTCGCCGCCGCGTGCAGCCGCCGCCATCCTGTGAGCGGGGTGCCCGTGCCCCACCGGTTGCCGAAGACCGCCCCCGCGCCGGACTCGAGCGGTGCCAGGAGCGCCGCGTAGTCGCCGGGGTCGTACTCGAGGTCCGCGTCCTGGACGATCACCGCGTCGCGGTCGTCGGCAGTCGCGAGCACGCGGTCGAAGCCTGTCATCAGCGCCGCGCCCTTGCCGCGGTTGCGCGGGTGCACGATGAGCTCCGCGACGCCGGAGTGCGCCGCCGAGGCCTCGCGGGCCACGGCCGCGGCGGCGGGCCGGCTGCCATCGTCCACCATCACGAGGCGCAGCGACCACCCGGCCGGCAGCGGCGCGCCCACGACGCGACCCGCGATCCTCGCGAGGGTCGGCCCCTCGTCGAAGACCGGCATGACCACGTGGAGCACCGGCATGGCGCGCGCCCGACGCGCCGCGTCAGGCCTGCCCCTCGGGCTTGCCCAGCTGCGAGCGCATGGCCGTGTCGGCCATCATGTTCTGCATGCGGTAGTAGTCCATCAGCCCCAGGCTGCCCTTGCGGAGCGCCTCGCTGATGGCCTTCGGCACGTCCGCCTCGGCGAGCACGACGAGCGCGCGGTTCTTCTGCTCCTCGGCCTGGAACTCGGCCTCCTGCGCCACGGCCAGCGCGCGGCGCTGCTCGGCCTGCGCCTGGAAGCGCTTCGTGTCGGCCTCGGCCTGCGCGGTCTGCAGGTTCGCGCCGATGTTCTCGCCGACGTCGATGTCCGCGATGTCGATCGAGAGGATCTCGAACGCCGTCCCGGAGTCGAGTCCCTTCGCGAGCACCGTCTTGGAGATCTTGTCCGGGTTCTCGAGCACGCTCTTGTGGTCCTCGGCGCTGCCGATCGTCGAGATGATGCCCTCGCCCACGCGCGCGATGATCGTCTCCTCGGTGGCGCCTCCGACGAGCCGCGAGATGTTCGTGCGCACGGTGACGCGCGCGCGCGCCTTGAGCTGGATGCCGTCCTTCGCCACCGCGTCGATGGTCTGGCGGCCGCTCTGCACGCTGGGGCAGTCGATGACCTTCGGGTCGACGCTGGTCTTGACGGCGTCGAGGATGTCGCGTCCCGCGAGGTCGATGGCGGTGGCGCGGTCCCACGGCAGGTCGATCTTCGCCTTGTCGGCCGCGATCATGGCGCGCACCACGCGCTCGATGTTGCCGCCGGCGAGGTAGTGGCTTTCGAGCTGGTCGGAGTCGATCTCGAGGCCGGCCTTCTTCGCGGAGATCCGGTTGAAGACGATCTCGGCGGGCGCCACCTTGCGCAGGCGCATCATCACGAGCTTCAGCAGGCTCACCGGCGCGCCCGAGAGCCACGCCTGGACGGCCAACTGGATGTACTGGCTGATGACGATCAGCGCGACCAGGCCGATGAGGCCCACGACCGCGAGGATGACCCAGAAGACGACCGAGCCGGTGCCGACGGCCTGCGCGAGCGTCGCCGCGCGGTTCCCGAGGAAGTCGATGTGCTGCATGCGCGGGATGCTATCCGCGGGCCCGCACGGCCACCCGGGCCGGGGAGGCCTCGGTGACGACCACCTCGGTGCCCGGCTCGATCATGCCGAGGTCCGCGACCACCTCGATGCGCTCGGCGCCGAACCTCGCGAAGCCCACGGGCCGCAGCGCGGTGAGCGCGACGCCCGGGTCGCCGGCCTTCACGGCGCCGGGCGCGGCGGGCGCCGCAGGCCCGGCCGGCGCGTCCGTGCCGGGCTCGCGCGCCTCGCCGAGCACCATCCTGCGCGCGATCGGCGTGCGCGACCAGAGCTTGAAGCCGAACACCACCGCGAACGGCGCGCCCGCCGCGTACGCGACCAGCGCCGCGAAGCCCCACGTGGCGCTGTGCATGAAGAACGCGACCACCGACGCCACCAGGCACACGGCGGTCGCGACGGCGAGCACGCCGGCCGTGGGGACGAAGAGCTCGAGGAACGCGAGCACCGCGCCCACGCCGAGCAGCACGAACCCCGTCGCGATGAGCGCGGACGAGCTCGCCGCCGCGGCCTCCGTGGGCGCGGCCGCCGTCGCCGCGGTGGCGGCGTCCTGCGCGAGCGCCGCCGCGCACGCCAGCATCGCCGGCAGCGCGGCCATCGCGATCGTCCGCCGGATGTTGGTCGGAACGGTCATTCGCACGGCTCCACCTCCACACCATACGCGTCGGAGCGCACCACGCGCACGGGGGTCCCCGCATCGACGAACCCGCCGCGGGCCTGCACCTCGACCGTGGCGCTCCCGAACTCGGCGCGGCCGACGGGCCTGAGCGGCGTGAGCGCGCGCCCCGCGTCGCCGACCGCCGGCCTCATGGCACGCCGTGCGGGCGACGTGGCGCCCTCGATGCCCGCCTGCGCCTCGAGCACGGCCGCGCGGACGATGCCCGCGCGCGGAACCACGCGCAGCAGGACCCACGCGGCGCCGCCGGCGAGGATCAGCCCTCCCGCGACGACGCCGATGCCGCCCGCGAGATCGCTGCGGCCCTCGGGAGTGTCAAGCGGCGCGCCGATGAAGCTGCCCACGATCCCCACCAGGATGCATGCCACGCCCATGACCCCGACCACTCCGACGCCTGGGACGAGGAACACCTCGGCGAGCACCAGCGCGGCGCCCGCGATCACGACCAGGAGCGGCCACCACGACGTGACGCCCGCGAGCGCCGGTGCGCCCAGGAGCAGCACCAGCGCGACGGTCGCCGCCGCGCCGGGCCAGCTGAGCCCGGGCGCCATCATCTCGAGGATGAACCCGCCGAGCAGCACCGCGATCAAGAGCAGGCGCACCGGCCACGAGGTCAGGAACCGCACCACCGCGTCGCCGAGGTTCTCGTCGTGGCGGTCGAGCGCGGTCGCGCCGAAGAAGGCCGCCAGCGCGCGGTCGTCCTCGACCGTGGCGAGCGACAGCCCGAACGCCGCGGCCTCCGGTCCCTGCACCACCAGCAGTTCCTGCGCGCCGTCCACTTGCCCGGCCACGCGCCACGACGCGGCATCGGCCGGCGCCAAACGCGCCCGCACCGGCGGGCGCACCTGCTGCTCGGCCACCATCGCGTCGCGCTCCGCGTCGTTCGCGGGGCCATCCTCGCGCGGCGCACGGCGCATGGCGCGGTCCACGAGCACCGCAAGCGGCCGCTCGCCGGCGAGCGCCTCGCGCGGCTCGGATCCCGCGGCCCGCGAGGTGGGCGGGTCCTCGCCGAACGCCTCGCGGAACTCCTCGCGGCCGACGAAGATGCGCCTCCCGTCCTCGGCGGATTCGAGGGCCCAGACCTCGTCCGGGGCGCTCACGAACGCGCGCACCACGGTCTCGTCGTAGCCGTTGCGCCGGGCGCTGTCGACCACCTCGCTCAGGACGGGCGCCTCGAGCTTGGCACGCTCGGCGACGGGAAGCGGCTGGAGCCCCAGGCCCGGCAGCGCCGCGATCGGCGCGGCGTCGCCCATCGCCGCCGCCGGACTGGTGACGATGCCGCGGCACGCGAGCGCGATGATGGCGCCGGCGCTGAACGCGCGCGGCCGGACCCACGCCCACACGGGGACCGGCGCCCGTTCCTTCAGCCAGATGCAGAGCCCGAGCGTCGCGTAGAGGTCTCCGCCGGGGGTGTCGAGCTCGAGCACCACGGCGTTCGCGCCGTCGCG
>Ga0169931_10014337_pt1 | contig 10739 bp, 9 predicted proteins | sample Kivu_15m_20L_FD_129675 | JGI IMG/M metagenome (GOLD analysis project Ga0169931, IMG submission 129675) | Freshwater microbial communities from Lake Kivu, Western Province, Rwanda to study Microbial Dark Matter (Phase II) - Kivu_15m_20L... | ecosystem: Environmental > Aquatic > Freshwater > Lake ... | reverse complement strand
GGGCTTCAGCCTCGTGGCGCGCCACCGCAGCAAGGACGTGCTGCTGTACCGCCAGGGCGGCATCAACTTCGTCGTCAACCGCGAGCCGCGCAGCCTGGCGGGCTACTTCGCCGCCGAGCACGGACCCAGCGCCTGCGCGCTGGCCTTCCGCGTACGCGACTCGCACCGCGCCTACGCGCGCGCGCTGGAGCTGGGCGCGCAGCCGGTGGACGTGCCCACCGGGCCGATGGAGCTGAAGCTGCCCGCGATCAAGGGCATCGGCGGGGCGCCGCTGTACCTGCTCGACCGCTTCGAGGACGGCCGCAGCATCTACGACATCGACTTCGAATGGCTCCCTGGCGTCGAGCGCCACCCGCGCGGGCACGGGCTGCTCGCGGTGGACCACCTCACGCACAACGTCTACCGCGGGCGCATGGCCTACTGGGCCGGCTTCTACGAGCGGCTGTTCAACTTCCGCGAGATCCGCTACTTCGACATCCGCGGCCAGCACACGGGGCTGACGAGCAAGGCCATGACGGCACCCGACGGGCTGATCCGCATCCCGCTGAACGAGGAGGCGGGCCGCGGCGGCAGCGGCCAGATCGAGGAGTTCCTGATGCAGTTCAACGGCGAGGGCATCCAGCACATCGCGCTGCGGACCGAGAACCTCCTCGCCACGGTGGACGCGCTGCAGATGGCCGGCGTGCCGCTGATGACGGCGCCCAACGACATCTATTACGACATGCTCCAGGAGCGCCTGCCCGGCCACGGCCAGCCGGTGGGCGCGCTGCAGGCCCGCGGCATCCTGCTGGACGGCTCCACGGCCGATGGGCAGAAGCGGCTGCTGCTGCAGATCTTCAGCCAGCCGGTGCTGGGGCCGGTGTTCTTCGAGTTCATCGAGCGCCAGGCCGACGAGGGCTTCGGCGAGGGTAACTTCAAGGCCCTGTTCGAGTCGATGGAGCGCGACCAGATCCGGCGCGGGGTGCTGGCGACGCAGCCGGGCTGAGGAGCCTGAGAGCTTCTCAGCCCCCGCGCGCGGGGCAAGGCGTTCGCGAAGAAGCCGTTCGGGCTGAGCCCTTCGACGGTGCTCAGGACAGGCCTGTCGAAGCCCAGCGCAGGCGCTTCGACAGGCTCAGCGCGAACGGAGGTGTGGGTACGCGGGATGGTTCTGTTTCTTGTGAGCTTCTCATACCCCGCGCACGGGGCAAGGCGTTCGCGAAGAAACCGTTCGGGCTGAGCCTGTCGAAGCCCAGCGCAGGCGCTTCGACAGGCCTGTCCTGAGCGAAGTCGAAGGGCTCAGCGCGAACGGAGGTTTGGGTACGCGGGATGGTTTTGTTTCTCGTGAGCCTTTCCCCCATGCGAACATCCGGCCGGTGACCCCTGCGCCGCCCTTGCCCCCGCCCTTCGTGCTCGCCCTGGGCGGCGCCAACCTGGACATCGTGGCGACAGCGCCGTCGTTCCAGGCGGCCGAGTCCAACCCCGGGCGTGTTCGCTGCGCCCCCGGGGGCGTGGCGCGCAACGTGGCCGAGAACCTGGCGCGGCTGGGCCACGCGGTGCGGCTCCTCACGCTGTTCGGCGACGACGCCCTCGGCGCGGCCCTGCGCGCGGCCACCGCGGCGGCGGGGGTGGACCTGACGCTGGCGCCGGTGGTCGCCGGCGCCGCGGGCTGCACCTACCTGGCGCTGCACGGCGCGGGCGGGGACCTCGCGACTGCCGTCAACGACATGGCGTTGATGGAGCGCGTCGATCCCGCCTGGCTTGCCCGGCAGGCGGCCCCGGGCTCGCTGCTGGCGGCCGCCCTGGACCAGGCCGCGGCCTGGGTGCTGGACTGCAACCTGCGTGCCGATGCGCTGGCGTGGCTGCTGGGGCGCGAGCCTCGCGGACTGCGCGGCCCGCAGGGGCCGCGCGCCCTGCGCTGCATCGACGCGGTGTCGGCGCACAAGGTGCTGCGGGTGGCGCCGCTGCTGGCGCAGCTCGACCTGCTCAAGCTCAACGGCTTCGAGGCCGAGGCCCTGCTCGGCACGCCGGTGCGTGACGAGGACGGCGCCGTCGCGGCGGCGCGCGCGCTCGCCGGACGCGGCGTCGCCCAGGTGGTGCTGAGCCTGGGCGCACGTGGGACGGCCTGGGCCCAGGCCGCGGGGGATGGTGCCGTGCCGCGCGCCGGCTTCGTCGCGGCCCCCGCGGTGCCTGCGGAGGCGGTGCGCAACACCAGCGGCGCGGGCGACGCGCTGCTGGCCGGGCTGGTGCACGGGCGGCTGGCCGGCTGGCCGCTGGAGGCCGCTTTGAGCTTCGGCCAGGGCTGCGCGGCGCTGACGCTGCAGGTGGACGCAGCCAACCACCCCGGGCTTTCGGTGGCCGCGGTGCAGGCCGGGCCCGGCGCGGTGCCCGTACCATCCGCGGCATGAAGACCGCCGACCCCGCCCTGCTGCACATCGCGCCCGAAGTCGGGCAGGCCCTGGCCGACGGCCGCGCCGTGGTCGCGCTGGAGTCGACCATCGTCGCCCACGGCATGCCCTGGCCGCGCAACCTGGAGACGGCGCGCCGCGTCGAGGCCGAGGTGCGGGCGCAGGGCGCGGTGCCGGCGACGATCGCGGTCGTCGCGGGCCGGCCCTGCGTCGGCCTGGACGAGGCCGCGCTCGAGGCGCTGGCGCGCGAGGGCCCGCGCTGGCTCAAGCTCAGCCGGCGCGACCTGGCCCATGCGGTGGCCGGCGGGCACAGCGGCGCCACCACCGTGGCCACGACCATGTTGCTGGCCGCGCGTGCCGGTATCGCCGTCTTCGCCACCGGCGGTATCGGCGGCGTGCACCGCGGCGCGGCCCAGAGCTTCGACATCTCGGCCGACCTGCAGGAGCTCGCGCGCACGCCGGTCACCGTGGTCTGCGCCGGCGCGAAGTCCATCCTCGACCTGGGGCTGACGCTGGAATACCTGGAGACGCAGGGCGTGCCGGTGGTGGGCTACGGCACCGACTTGCTGCCCGCCTTCTTCGTGCGTGAGAGTGCGCATGCGCTGGCGCTGCGCGTGGACAGCCCGGCCGAGGCGGCGGCGCTGGTGCGCGCGCAGCGCGCGCTCGGCCTGGAGCAGGGCATCGTGCTCGCCAACCCCATCGACGCCGCGCACGCGCTGCCGGCCGGGCGCATGGAGGCGCTGATCGCCCAGGCGCTGGACGACGCCGCGCGCGAAGGCGTCGCCGGCAAGGCCATCACCCCCTACCTGCTGGCGCGCGTGAACGCGCTCAGCGGTGGCGACAGCCTGGCGGCGAACGTGGAACTCGTCGCTGGCAATGCGCGCCTGGCGGCGCGTGTGGCGGTCGCGCTGGGCACGGTCGCAGGTCCGCCCTGAGGATGCGCGGCGGGCCTGGCCGCCGGCTGACGCGCCCCTGCCTTGCGGGACCACGGCCAACCGTAGAATCCGACCCCTACCCTGGAGTATGGGCGCCCATATGAAGACGACCATCGAGATTGCCGACAGCCTGTTCGCCGAGGCGCGCGAGCTGGCGGCCGCGCGCCACACGACGCTGCGCGCCCTGGTCGAGGCGGGCTTGCGCCAGGTGTTGCAGGAGCAGCGGGCGCCGCGGGCCGCGTTCGAACTGCGGCGTGCCAGCTTCAAGGGCCGGGGCCTGCGTGCCGAGTTGCAGGCCGAGCCCTTCGAGCGCCTGCGCGACATGGCCTACGAAGGCCGTGGCGCCTGACCCCGGGGGGCCCCGGGGTGATCGCCCTCGACACCAACCTGCTCGTCTACGCCCATCGCGAGGACTCGCCTTTCCACGACGTCGCGTTCGACTGCGTGCGGCGCTGCGCGGAGGCTGCCACCCCGTGGGCGCTGCCCTGGCCCTGCCTGCACGAGTTCTTCTCGATCGTCACGCATCCGAGGATCTACGACCCGCCGACGCCCCAGGCGCAGGCCCTGGACCAGATCGACGCCTGGCTCCAGAGCCCGAGCGTCGTCCTGCTGGCCGAGTCGGCGGCGCACTGGAACGCGCTGCGTGGCCTGCTGGCGCAGGCCAGGACCGTCGGACCGGCCGTCCATGACGCGCGCATCGCGGCCCTGTGCCTGCAGCACGGCGTGCGCGAACTGTGGTCGGCGGACCGCGACTTCGGGCGCTTCCCGGCGCTCAAGGTGCTCAATCCCCTGGTCTGATCACGGAGCAACGGTTCCGGCGCCCGCCCGGTACCGGTCCGGGGGACCAGGGCATCCCGCGGCCACCATAATCCACGGCTCATGGAAGTCCAGTTCACCGAGCAGATCGAGCAGCTGAAGCTCGGCGAGGGCGGCACCTTCCACGGCGAGGGCATCCTCGCGGTGACGAAGGCGCTGCTGCAGTCGGGCGTGGCCTACGTGGGCGGCTACCAGGGGGCGCCGGTGTCGCACCTTCTGGACGTCATGGTGCAGGCGCGGCCCTACCTCGACACCCTGGGCGTGCACGTGGAGGCCTGCTCGAACGAAGCCTCGGCCGCAGCCATGCTCGGGGCCTCCATCCACTACCCGCTGCGCGGGGCCGTCACCTGGAAGAGCATCGTTGGCACCAACGTCGCCGCCGACGCGCTGTCCAACCTGGCCTCGCCGGGCGTGGTGGGCGGCGCGCTCGTCGTCGTCGGCGAGGACTACGGCGAGGGCGCGAGCGTGATCCAGGAGCGCACCCACGCCTACGCGCTGAAGAGCACGATGGCGCTGTTCGACCCGCGGCCCGACCTGGCGACGATGGTGCGCTGCGTCGGGCACGCCTTCGCGCTCAGCGAGGCGAGCAACATGCCCGCGCTGCTGGAGCTGCGCATCCGCGCCTGCCACGTGCGCGGCACCTTCACCACGCGCGCCAACGTCGCGCCGCGCTTCGGCACGCACGAGCTGATCGAGGAGCCGGCGCGCTTCGACTACATGCGCCTGGCGCACCCGCCGGTGACCTTCCGCCACGAGAAGCTCAAGATCGAGCAGCGCATCCCGGCGGCCCAGGCCTACATCGCCGCCCACGGCCTGAACGAGACCCTGACCGGTGCACGCGCCGAGGTCGGCATCGTCGTGCAGGGGGGGCTGTACAACGCGCTCGTGCGCGCGCTGCAGCAGCTCGGCCTGGCCGACGCGGCGGGCGCGAGCGCGCTGCCGCTGCACGTGCTGAACGTCACCTTCCCGCTCGTGCCGGCCGAGGTCTCGGCCTTCTGCGCCGGGCGGCGCGCGGTGCTGGTGGTGGAGGAAGGCTCGCCCGAGTACATCGAGAAGGACCTCGTGCTCGCGCTGCGCCGGCTCGACGTGCAGACGCCGGTGCACGGCAAGGACCTGCTGCCCGCCGCGGGCGAGTACACGGTGGAGGTGCTCGCGCAGGGCCTCGTGGCCTTCTGCGAGCGCCACCTGCCCGACGTGGACCTGGCGCCGGCGCGCGCCTGGCTCGCGGCCAACGCGCAGCGCCGCGCCGACGTGGCCGCGGCCCTGGGCGCGTTGCCGGCACGGCCGCCGGGCTTCTGCACCGGCTGCCCCGAGCGCCCGGTGTTCTCGGCGCTGAAGCTGGCGCAGCAGCAGGTCGGCCCGGTGCACGTGGCCGCCGACATCGGCTGCCACGCCCTGGCCACCTTCGAGCCCTTCAGCTCGGGGCATTCCATCCTCGGCTACGGCATGAGTCTGGCCAGCCGCGCCGGGGTGTCCCCGATGATGCAGCGCCGCGCCATCGCGGTGATGGGCGACGGCGGCTTCTGGCACAACGGCCTGCTCACCGGCGTGCAGGCGGCGCTGTTCAACGGCGACGACGCGGTGCTCGTCATCATGAAGAACGGCTACACCTCGGCCACGGGCACGCAGGACATCCTGAACACGCCCGACGACGAGGCCCGCGCCGAGGCCGAGCGCCAGGCGCGGCTGCACCAGAGCCTGGCCGACCGCAACCGCTCGATCGAGGACACGCTGCAGGGCATGGGCGTGAAGTGGATGCGCGTGGTCCACACCTACGAGGTGGACACCATGCGGCGCACGCTGCAGGAGGCGCTGACCAGCCCCTTCGAGGGCCTGAAGGTGATCGTGGCCGAGGGCGAGTGCCAGCTCGAGCGCCAGCGCCGCATCAAGCCCTGGATCGCCGGGCGCCTGAAGCGCGGCGAGCGCGTGGAGCGCGTGAAGTACGGCGTCGACGAGGACGTCTGCACCGGTGACCACGCCTGCATCCGCCTGTCGGGTTGCCCGACGCTGGCGCTGAAGGACAACCCCGACCCGCTGCGCGTGGACCCGGTGGCCACCGTGCTCGACGGCTGCGTGGGCTGCGGCCTGTGCGGCGCCAACGCCCACGCCGCCACGCTGTGCCCGAGCTTCTACCGCGCCGAGATCGTGCGCCATCCCCGAGCGGCCGAGCGCTGGCTCGCGCGCCTGCGCGAGTTCGTGACCGCGCGGCTGCGGCCGGCATGATGAACCCACCCGCCGGCGCGCCGACGGTCGCGCCCGTCACCGTGCTCGTCTGCGCCCTCGGCGGCGAGGGTGGCGGGGTGCTGGCCGAGTGGCTGTACGCCGCCGCCGTCGGCGCCGGCTTGCAGGCGCAGAGCACCTCGGTCCCGGGCGTGGCGCAGCGCACCGGCGCCACCACCTACTATGTCGAGATCCAGCCCGGGCCGGTTGGCGCCGGCGCCGCGCGCCCGGTGTTCAGCCTGAACCCGGTGCCGGGCGCGATCGACCTGCTGGTGTCGTCGGAGCTGCTCGAGACGGTGCGCCAGGTGGGCCAGGGCATGGCCAGCGCCGGGCGCACGCGCATCGTCAGCTCGACCGCGCGCGCGCTCACGGTGGCCGAGAAGATGGTTCCCGGCGACGGCCGCGTCGATGACGCGCGGCTGGCCGTGACGCTGCAGCGCCACGCGCTCGGCGTCGACCTGCTGGACTTCAACGCCCTCGCGCGCGAGGCCGGCACGGCGGTGAGCGCGGTGCTCTTCGGCGCGGCCGCCGCCAGCGGCGTGCTGCCGCTGCCGCGCGCGGCCTGCGAGGCGGCGATCCGGGCCTCGGGCAAGGGCGTGGAGGCCAGCCTGCGCGGCTTCGCGCTGGCCTTCGACACACTGACGCGCCAGCGCGCGCTGCGCGAGCAGGTCGAGACCGTGCTGAACCCGCCCACCCCCGCGGCGCCCGACTTCCGCGCCCTGGGCCGCGCGCGCGTCGCGGCCTGGCAGGACGAGGCCTACGCGCGCCGGTACGACGCGCGCCTGGCCCGCATCGACGCGGTGGAGCGCGCCGCCGACCCTGCGGGCCTGCGCGGTGGCGAGCTCGGGCGCGAGGCCGCGCGCTGGCTCGCGCTGTGGATGGCCTTCGACGACGTGGTGCAGGTGGCGCGGCTCAAGGTCTCGGCGGCGCGCCAGGCGCGGGTGCGGCGCGAAGCGGGCGCGGGCGCGGGCGAGGTGGTGCGCATCTATGACCACTTCAAACCCGGCGTGCCGGAGTTCGCCGCCCTGCTGCCGCCGACGCTGGCGCAGCGCCTGCTGGCCTGGGACCGGCGCCGCGCGGCGCAGGGCCGCGAGCCCTGGGCCCTGCCGCTGCGGCTGGGCACGCACACGGTGACCGGCACGCTGGCGCTGCGCGCGCTCGCGGCCACCCGGCGCCTGCGCCCCTGGGGCAGCCGCTTCCGGCAGGAACAGGCGCTGATCGACGAGTGGCTGGCCGCGGTCGAGCAGGGCTGCCGCGAGGACTGGGCCCTGGGCCGTGAGCTCGCGCTGTGCGGCCGCCTCGTCAAGGGCTACGGCGACACCCACGCGCGCGGGCAGCGCAACCTGCTGCACATCGTGCGCCACCTCGCGGCCCCGCAGCCCGGCCGCAGCGCCGCCGAGCGTGCGCAGGCCGTGCGCGAGGCACGCGAGGCCGCACTGGCCGACGAGGCCGGCACGGCGCTGGACCGCACGCTGCAGGCCCACGGCGCCCCGCCGCGGCCGGTGCCCGAGCAGGTGGTGCGCTTCTACCGGCGGCGGCCGGGGCAGGCTGCGTAGCGCGGGCGGGTGCTCAGTCCTGCACCAGCCGATCGCGCCGCCACAGGCCCGGGAACCACCTGATCCACAGCGCCACGACGAGCAGACTCCCGATCGCCCCTGTCCACACTGCCGCGGCCGGTCCAAGGGCCGCGGCGGCGGCCCCGGCGCGGAACTCGCCGAGCTGGTTCGAGCCGATGATGCACAGCGAGTTGATGGCGCTGACCCGGCCTCGCATGGCGTCCGGCGTGTCGAGCTGGACCATCGTCTGCCGCACGACGACGCTGACCATGTCGGCCGCGCCGCCGATGGCCAGCAGCAGCAGCGACAGCCACAGGACGGTGGAGAAGGCGAAGCCCAGCATGGCCACCGAGTACACCGCCACGCCGAGGAACATCGCCCGGCCGACACCGCCGCGAAGCGGACACTGCACCAGCAGCAGCGACATCGCCAGTGCGCCAGCGGCTGGCGCCGCGCGCAGCAGGCCGAGGCCCGCGCTGTCCAGCTGCAGCACGTCCTTCGCGTAGACCGGCATCAGCGCGACCACGCTGCCCAGCATCACCGCCATCAGGTCCAGCGTGAGGGAGCCGAGGATGGCCGGCTGACGGCGGATGAAGTCCACACCGGCCAGCAAGGTCGCCAGCGAGGGCGCCTGCACTGGCGGTGGCACCCCTGTCTGGCGCACGCGTCCGTACAGCACCGCAGCCGCCAGGTGCAGTGCCAAGGCAAGCCCCAGCGTCGGCAGCGCGCCCCAGATCAGCGCCAAGCCGCCCAGCGCCGGCCCGGCGATGAACATCGCCTGCGAGCCGGCGCTGCTGAACGAGAGCGCGCGCGGCAGCAGCGCCGCCGGCACCAGCACAGCGGGCAGGGCCTGCTGGGCCGTCATCTGGAAGGGGCGCAGCGCCCCGAGCAGGGTCCCGGCGGCCAGCACCATGCCCGGCTTCAGCAGGCCCGTGCCCTCGGCCAGCAGCAGCAGCAGGCACAGCACGGCCTGGGAGGCCATGACGACGACGAGGACGCGGCTGCGCCGGAAGCGGTCAGCCGCGTCGCCGGCCGGCAGGAACAGCAGCAGCGAGCACAGGAACTGCAGCAGGCCCAACAGACCCAGCATCCAGGCGCTGCCCGTCAGCTCGTAAAGGCGCCAGGCCAAATAGAGCGAGACGATCTGGTTGCCTGCCGTCGCGAGCAGGCGGCCGGACCAGAACCACAGGAAGGACCGCTGCCGCAGCAGGCCCTCGGTCGAGGCCCTCAAGACGGTCGCACCCTCACCCCGGCACGCTGCCGTCGTGCATCCAGCGCGCGTGCTGCGGCGCCTTGCGCGTGCGCGCCCACTCCTCGAGCATGGGCCACTTCACGTCGTCGAGCTGGCGGTACATCTCGGGCGTGCCGACGTCGGCGGCCAGCTCCAGGCGGTGGCCGTTGGGGTCGAAGAAGTAGATGCTCTTGAAGATCGTGTGGTTCGTCGGGCCGATGACCTCGATGCCCGCGGCCTCGAGCCGGGCCTTGGTCTGCGCCAGTTCGTCGACCGTGGCGACCTTCAGCGCCAGGTGCTGCACCCAGGCCGGGGTGTTCTCGTCACGGCCCATGGTCGGGGAGTTCGGCAGCTCGAAGAAGGCGAGGACGTTGCCGTTGCCGGCGTCCAGGAAGACGTGCATGTAGGGGTCGGGCGCCTTCGTCGACGGAACCTCGTTCTCGGCGATGGCGAGCACGAACTTCATGCCCAGGTGCTTCTCGTACCACTGCACGGTCTCCTTCGCGTCCTTGCAGCGGTAGGCGACGTGGTGGATCTTCTGGATCTGCATGGCGGGCCTCCTCGGGGGGCGGTGGGATTGCTCGGGCGGCGTTCGTTCAGACGCCTTCGCGCGCGTGCTGCAGCGCCTCGCGCAGCACCGCGATGTCGCCGATGTGGTTGGACAGCAGCAGCACGAGCTTGGCGTTGACGAGCGCGCTCTGCTCGTCGCTGAGGTCGCGGTGGGTGTCGATCAGCAGTTGGTAGAAGTCGTCGCCGGGCGAGAATTCGCGGTGGTAGCGGCGCCCGGGCTCGTGGAAGTGGGGTTGGGTCTGCAGCGGCATCGCGGGCTCCGGCGGTGTGCGGACGGGACTTCAGGCGTTGCAGGTGGCGCGCGCCACTGCGGCGCGCACGCGCGCTGCGTCGGGTGCGCGCCAGCGCGCGGCCACGTGCTGGTCGGGCCGCAGCAGGAAGGCGCTGCCGTCGCGCGCGTCGTAGCGCCGGGCCACCAGGCCCTGCACGTCGTGCAGCACCGTCGCGCCGGCCGGGGCCGTGGCGCCTGGCCGCGGCGTGACGACGAGCAGCTCCACCGGCACGGCGTCGCCGCGCAGCGCGAGCAGGGCGCCGAGGTCGAGCGCCGCGGGCTCCTCGGCGTACACCATGAGCTGGAAGCGCCCACCCGCGTGTTCGAGCAGCCAGCCCGGGCGGCCCTCGTGCGCCACGGGCGCGTCGTCCATCGGCGCGCCAGGCTCCATCGCGCCCTCGAAGGGCGCGTCGGCCGGCGTGTTCAGCGGCGAGTCGACGTAGAACGAGGGCACCGACAGGCGCCCGGAATTGACGAGCTTGCGCGCGAAGGGGTGCGCGCGCGCGAGCTGCAGCACGGCATTGCGCAAGGTGCGGCTGGCCGCGCTCTTGGGCGTGATGAAGTCCGTGGAGCGCGTGGAGTTCATCAGGTTCTCGTCCGCCGCCCAGCCGCGCTCGTGCGTGTAGCTGTGCAGCAGCCGCGCCGGGGCGCGGCCGGCGACGACGAGTGCGAGCTTCCAGGCCAGGTTGTCGGCGTCCTGGATGCCGGAGTTCGCGCCACGCGCGCCGAAGGGCGAGACCTGGTGCGCGGCATCGC
>Ga0169931_10014336_pt1 | contig 10740 bp, 11 predicted proteins | sample Kivu_15m_20L_FD_129675 | JGI IMG/M metagenome (GOLD analysis project Ga0169931, IMG submission 129675) | Freshwater microbial communities from Lake Kivu, Western Province, Rwanda to study Microbial Dark Matter (Phase II) - Kivu_15m_20L... | ecosystem: Environmental > Aquatic > Freshwater > Lake... | reverse complement strand
CTGGCGATTGGTGACTGGCTCAACTGCTACCGTAGCGAGCTGATTGCGCTCTTCAACCCGCCCAAGGGCCGCCTGCCGTCTTACAGCACCATTCGCCGAGTGCTCCTCAAGCTGGATTATTCGCAATATTCAGCGGCCTTAGCCCGGTTCTTTGGCATTCAGCCCTTGCCCGGCGAGACCTTAGCAGTGGATGGCAAGGTCTTGCGGGGGTCATATCAACAGGACAAACCATCGGAAGGCGGCTTCACGACTAAAGGCCGGGCGCAAGGCCCCAAGATTTGCTCAAGACGCGCGTAGAGCTCCATAATAGTCCTGGCTGAAGTTGCTTATAGCAGCCAGTTTCGGACATCTTGCGCCGTTTCGGTCACTGAATGTCCGTTTTCCTTATCTTCATCCTCTTAGACCACCGAGAACTTCCTACTGTCCAGCTATAAGGTACGTGTTTAAACCCCATGATCACAAACTACTATCCCTGGAATGTGCAGACCTTGGCCACCTGGCTACGGCTCGAGCTCAGAACCTATCGGAGCCCCAGGGCCTTGGCCGTGACCTTGCAGGTGCCATCCTCCAGTCTGAGGGCCTGGTTGAGCAGCCCGGTGCCCACCATTACCCTGTCCGACCTGCGTGCGATCGCTGAGTATCGACGCTGGAGCCTACAGCAAACCATGGGCTAGCTAGAGCTTAAGCCCGCCCATATGGAAGAGTTAATCGCCCAGGACTCCCTGGGCGATCGGCTCAACTGGAGCGAGGCTAAAGCCATCTGGTTTGGCAAGCCAGCCCGCTAGGGGATGGCGGGCCGCTACAGGCCACATTGTTCGGTTTGGCGGGCGATCGCCTTCTGAAGCTGCGGGGTCATGCCCAACTCAGCGCCATCGTACAGGCGTTGAAACTCCCGCTCAAAGTGGGCGGCCACCGTAGGATTCCGAATCACCAGCAGGTTTTCGTCGTTGGTGTTGTTGGCGGCCTGGCTCCAGTTTTGGGATCCGACGATCACCGTGTTTTGATCGAGCACCGCAAACTTGTGGTGCAGCTTGTCGCCGGGGGGCAAAACCGGCACCCCCACCGTGGTGATGGGATTGGCCCAAGGAGCGCTGTTGTCGCGCTTACAGGTGTGATCCGGCAGGGTCACACCCAACATGTCGAGCCCCTCGCTATAGCTCCGGTAGGCAAAGCTGGGATCAATCAGGGTTTGAATCGACACCCCCCGGTTCGCGACCGGCACCAGCTGCTGACTAATCGCCTGGTCAGAAAATACAAATAACGCCAGGTGTACGCTCTGGGTGGCCTGGCCCAGGGTTTTGGCAATCAGCCCGTTAACGCTCTGGGCCCAGGGCTGGGTTTTAGAAACGGGCGAAAACTGCACCGTCAACCCTGAGCCTGGGATTGCGATCAGGGCCGAGGGGCGGTGGGGCTTTTGGAGCCCAAACAAGCTGTCTCGGTTGCGGCCGGGGCCATCCCCCCACAGCGCGCTAAATTCGGCTTGAAACCGTTGGGCTAGGGGTTGGCTGTCGATGACGAGCAGGCTGTTGGCGTTGCCTCGGCTGTCAGGGTTAGCAAAATCGCCGTGGGTGCAGCTCAGGGTCCAGTTGGCGGAGCCGGTGACCACGGTGCGGCCATCCACCACCATGAACTTGTGGTGCATCAGGCCGCTGCCCTTGCTGCCGTCAGCGGTGTCGTCGATCAGGGGAATGTTGGCCTGGGCCAGAATGGTGAGGGCATCGCGATCACGCAATTCCTCCTCCCCCAGGGCCCCATCCTGGTTGGCATCGATAAAGGCGTACAGGTCGTTGGCCTTGGCCTGGTAGTGCTCATCGAGCTGGGCGATCGCCCCTGGGTTCCGCTGGGCCATGGGGGTGCTGTAGGTGTTCTCGAGCACCACGCGCACCTCGACCCCAGCTGCCCTGCGCTCCGCCAGGGCATGGGCAATGCCCGGTAGCGAAAACTCATGCACCGCGATATCAATAGAAACTTGGGCTGTGGCGATCGCATCTATGATCACCTGCTCCAGATCATCGCCGTGGCGAGTGATCTGGCGATAGGGGTCGGTGTAGGTGGCCGCCTGGTTCTGGTTAAAATACGCTCGAATATAGGGGTCTTGCGGCAGGGGATCGAGGGTGGGCAGCGTCGCCTTGCTGCGAAACTGGCTACTGACCCCCACAAACAGCAGGAGCCCCAGCCCAAACCCGATCCCCCAGCGCAGCCAAGGAGATTTAGGTAGTAGACGCACAGAGGGTGAAAAGAATTCGTTACGCCTAGAAAGCCCAGATGAGCGTGAGAGCTAACGCGAGGGAACAGAGGGGTAAGCCAGGGGTGAATGGTAGATTTTGAGGGTTGAGTTTTGAGCAGGAGCGTTGCCGAGAGAACGCATCACTCAAAACTCAGCCCTTAAAACTCACTCCCCCATCCCTCCTCCCATGTCCCACGACGATCTCTTTAACGTCATCTCTGACCTCGTCATGTGCCACTCCCCCAGCGGTGCCGAAGACGAAATTAACCAGCGCTTGATGGCTGACCTCGCCCGCCTCGGGGTAGACCACTGGCGAGACGAGGCCGACAATGTCATCGCCAAACTGCCCGGACGGGATGACAGCCGTGCGATCGCCATTACCGCCCACAAAGATGAGATCGGCACCCTGGTCAAAAGCATCTATGCCGATGGTCGAATCTCGGTGCGCAAGCTGGGGGGCTCCTACCCCTGGGTCTACGGCGAGGGCGTAGTGGATTTGCTGGGAGATCACCACACCATCAGCGGCATTTTGAGCTTTGGTTCGCGCCATGTGTCCCACGAGTCGCCCCAAAAGGCCCAGCAAGACACCAAACCCGTCACCTGGGAAACCGCCTGGATCGAAACCAAGCGATCGCCCCAGGATCTCGCCGCCGCTGGCATTCGCCCCGGCACGCGAGCGGTGGTGGGCAAGCACCGCAAATTGCCCTTTCGCATGGGTGACTACATCGCCAGCTACACCCTCGACAACAAGGCATCCCTAGCCATTTTGCTGAGGCTGGCCGAGCGACTCAAGGAACCGCCCGTGACCCTGTACCTGGTGGCCTCGGCCAAGGAAGAAGTGGGGGCCGTAGGAGCCTTGTATTTCTCCCAGCGCCACCGTCTCGAGGCGCTGATTGCCCTAGAAATTTGCCCCCTGGCGGCGGAATACCCGATCCAGCCCGGAGACATGCCGGTACTCCTCAGCCAGGATGCCTACGGGCTCTACGACGAAGGGCTCAACGCCGACCTGCGCCGGGCCGCCACTCAGCACCATCTGCCCATTCAAATGGCGGTGATCAGTGGCTTTGGCAGCGACGGCTCGATTGCCATGAAGTTTGGCCATGTGTCGCGGGCCGCCTGCCTCAGCTTTCCCACCCACAACACCCACGGCTATGAGATTGCCCATTTGGGTGCGATCGCCCACTGCGCCGACATTTTAGAACACTACTGTAACGACCTGTGACAGCCAACCGGTTAACTCAGAACCTTTTCTAGAATGAAATTAAGCCCCCAATAACCCAGTCACCCAGAACTTAACCAACCCTATGGCCAGAACCGTTGCAGATGTGATGACCCCAAACCCGATCTCGGTGACTCCTGACACCGTGCTGAAGGATGCCATTCAGCTGATGGCCGATAACCATATCGGCGGGCTGCCGGTCATCAATGCCGACAGCGACCTAGTGGGCATTTTGTCAGAGTCTGACCTGATGTGGCAAACCACCGGAGTCGATGTGCCCGCCTACATCATGCTGCTTGACAGCGTGATCTATCTGAAAAATCCCGCCCAGTACAACCAAGAACTCCACAAAGCCCTGGGCCAATCGGTCAAAGATGTGATGACCGACCGCGTCGTCACCATTGCTCCCGACAAATCGCTCCGCGACGCGGCCCACCTCATGCATGACAAAAAGGTGCGACGACTCCCCGTCGTCGATGGTCAAAAGCAGGTGGTCGGCATCCTCACCCGAGGCGACATCGTGCGCGAAATGGCCAACAGCTACATGTAGCGTGGGTGGGCCGGTGGGTAGGTAGGTGGGTAGAGCCAAAAAACACCCACCCACTCACCCACTCACTCACCCCCTATCGCCGATCCCCAAAATGGCCGATAGTAAAAGAAGCAGCTTTGTATTCATCTCTACAAAATGGCTATTACCCCAGACTCGGTTCGAGAACTGCTCCACTCCGACGACTACGGGGATCGGCTACGGGCCGTTAACCAACTCCGCGAACTCGACCCAGCCCCGGCCTTTGAGCTGATTCAGCTGGCGGCCAACGATGGCAATGCCCGCGTACGCTATGCCGCCATTAGCCAGATGGCTAGCCTCGGGCAGCACGATTTAGCCACTGTAGAACCTCTCCTCCGGCGATCGCTGACCAACGATCCAGAACCCGATGTGCAGGCCGCAGCGGCAGACACCATCGGTGGACTCCAGATCAAAAGTGCGTACCCCGACTTAGCGACCCTTTACCACAGCACCCCAGAATGGCTGGTGAAATTTAGCATCGTAGCCGCCCTAGGCGAACTGGGCGAACCCGATGCCTTTGAGCTGCTTCAAGAAGCACTCACCTCCGACAATGAGCTGATCGCGACCGCCGCCATTGGCTCCTTGGGAGAGCTAGGCGATAGTCGCGCCCTACCCCTACTGCTGACCTATACCAACCACCCCGACTGGCAAGTGCGCCATCGCCTAGTGCAGGCTCTAGCGCAGTTTGCTGAGCCCGAAGCCCAGTCGGCTCTGCAACAGCTCACCACAGATGACTCTGAAATTGTTGCTGGTGCCGCCCGCCAACACCTAGGAGACTGAGGAAAAACCCAGCGCCACCCCCTGACAAGAACCGATGCTTTAATCTACTTAACATTACTTAATACTGCGATGGGTCAACGTTGCAAACGTTAAACATCAGATTCAAAGCAACGCCCATGGCTGCCGCCCAGTAATACTTCAGCGGAGAAATATTGGCTGCTATGCAGGCAAACGACTGAAAGAATGACCTCAACCCCTAGAGCGCTTCCTGATTGACTATGCCCCGGTAAAGTTTGCTATAGTGGAATAGTAGTGTTGCTTAGACCCCAACAGTAAATTTGACCTATTTAGCTTCCGTTTGAATCACCCTCAGGCTCAAGCTTTTCGGAGTTACATTTACCCGGCTCTTTGCACACAACCCTTCCAAAAACAAGCCAAAAAAAATATAAATATTTTATCGGTTGTGGTCAGTCGGTTTTAATTGATTAATGTCTGAGCCCTGGGCTAGATTTTTTATCACCACTCACATCAAGACTTCGGGGATAGCCTGAGTGATTGCAACTTCTCCACCTGTTAATCAGCAAAAGTGGGACACCCTAAGCTTTGTCTCCACGCTGTATTTGCAGCCTGTGATCGATCTTTTGCTAAAGAACGTACCTGACCCATGGAAGGCTGAGGTGCGTCTGGGCTTACAAGAAGCCCTAGTCAATGCTGCCAAGCATGGTAACCAGCTTGACCGCTCCAAATTCATTTCGGTGAAGTATTCGGTTTCGGGCTCGAGTTCGTGGTGGGTCATTACCGATCAGGGCAATGGCTTTACCCATCCCTGTAGCTGTGATGACGATCTAGATGGCAACTGCACCTCTCACCTGGGGGAATGTGGCCGAGGCCTCTACATTCTTTACCAGGTGTTTGACCATGTGGCCTGGTGTGATGGTGGCCGAGAGCTCCACCTGGGCAAAGCCGTGCGGCAATCTCGGCGGCTGCCGCTCATTCGATAGAGTCCGGGCCCAGACCGCGCGGGTAGACGCCAGGCCTGGGCGCACAGCGATCCTGTGTCTCCAGGATCTAGCTGGGGTTGGGGGATGATGGGTCGTTGTTGGCGGGGGCTTTGCGATCGCCATGGCTTGGGCAGGGGGGGGCTTGCAGGCTATGGTTCAGCCACCCGGTGGCTTGTTCTATCCGAGCTAGGGCTTCTTCAGAGTTGTCTTTGAGCAAAAAGACTAGCGCCGCCGCCAACTGCTCCTTGGCCCGCACCCGGCGATCGCGGTTGAGGCGATGCCAATCGGTGGGTTTAATCGCCAACCGCTCCGCCAGGGTTTGAGCTAGCTCTAGATCCGTGAGATCGGCGGCGGGTTTAGCCGATACCGCCGTCGAAGCGGTCATCAATGGGTCAAAGGAGAACGCCATAGTTATTGCAACCAGTTGGGGTTAACTAAGAGAAGATGTCCGCTGCGTTTGGCAGGGGTATTGGCCACACCGCCTAGGACAGATTTCACACTTATCACTATTTTGCACGATGAAGTTAGGCTATCGACGGCATCGCTCTCACCATCGGGGGGGTTCCCTAGGCGGCGGGCCTGAGGAGGCACCTCGTTCCCCGGCGGATCTCATGCACCAGCTAGAGGGGCTGGAAACCCGCATGCACCAGCTTAAGGCGGGTATTTCTAACCTGATTCAGCTTCAAACTCTGCAGGCCAGCGGGCCGCACGCCGATGATCCCGGGGCGGCCCAAGAAGTTCTGCGCTTGCAAGAAGCGGCCGATAACTTTGAGATGGAATTGGCCAGTCAGGTGATTTCTTGGCAGCACCTGCAAGAGCCCTTCTGGCAGGCCGTGCGGTTTGGCGGGCTAGGACTGCTGGTGGGGTGGTTGTTCGCCTGGCTGGTCTACGCTCGATAATTCACTGGCAGAAGTTTTTGGGTTGTTCCTTAACGATTATCGTTCCATGCTAGGATGATAAATCGTGGATAGGGCGGGTCGGTGCCCGAGTGGTTAATGGGGGCGGACTGTAAATCCGCTGGCTACGCCTACGCTGGTTCAAATCCAGCCCGGCCCACCACGACAATTGCCCTTATAGCTCAGTGGTAGAGCACTCCCTTGGTAAGGGAGAGGTCACGAGTTCAAATCTCGTTAAGGGCTTGCAGCAAACATCGGCATCCGGGGTGTTCTAAACCAAGTTCACGTTGAGAACCGTGGTTTTCACCCACCCTGCGGAAGCCGGAACAACCTTCAAAGTCCCTTTCCTAAGGAGAGGGACTTAGGGTGAGGGTAAACTCCGGGTTTCAAGTTGGACGAGGTTTAAAGACACTTCAGGGTACTTTTAGACGCTCGTCTGTGGCCAATCTGTCACCAAATTCTGACGATCCGCCGCTACCAAAATAGGTGGTTCAGCCACTGACTGAACAGCTGTGGCCCTTGGGGTTCTTGGTAGTCTTCGGGCAGCAGTACCTTGAAAGCCTGCTCTAGGTCAGCGAGGGCGGCGGCGATCGCAACTCGCTTGGGGCGGGGCTGATGGGGCACCTGCACCGGTGGGCCAAAGCGCAGGGTCAGCCGCTTGCGAAAGTAGAGGGTTTTAGTCCCGATAATGGCCACGGGATAAATAGGCACCCCCGATCGCATGGCATAGAGGACGGTACCTCGTTTGAGGGGGAGGTGCATGTGGCCTTCTTGTTCCCCCAGACGTCCTTCAGGAAACAGCATAATGCCGTCGCCTCGAGCGAGTAACGCCTGCACGGCCTGGTCAATCTGACGCATTTGCTGGATTGAGCTGCCATTGGGCACGTGGTCTCGAATTTCGGTGGCCAGGGGCTTGAGATCGGTCTGGCCATGATCGGCGGCGGCCATGACGGCCATTTCCTCTTTCCACCAGCGCTCAAGGGGAATGACGCCCCCGGCCCAGCCAATCAGCCAACGCTTCCAGCGCTTGTTGTAGAGGGTGCGGGCATCGCCCAGGATGTAGTAGTAGGGGTGGGGCGGGCAAAAGGCGAGAATCAAAAACGGGTCGAGGTGGCTGAGGTGGTTGGCCGTCAGCACGTTGGGCTCAGTGGGTATGTTTTCAGGATTCTCAATGCGAACCCGAAAGAAGCTTTTGATCAGGCGGCGCATCATCCAGCGGCGCAAGCGACCACTGACCCGCCGATCGGCAGTGCCCTGGGCGATCGCACTGAGTTCTGCCAGATCTTGGGTAATGCACTGGCGCACCTCGGGCTGTTGGGAGGTCGCTACCCCTTCGCGCACCCGAGCAATGACCTCTGAAGAGAGCAGGATATTTGCTGGGTCATCCAATGGGGGCGACGATTGCATTGCCACCCTGGGCTCAGTTTGATCAGCCATACCAGTCCATTTAACCCCAGCGCTTGCGTTCATTCGGTGCCTTGAGTATCCGGCGCAATCCGCCCATTAGCCCTGGAATTCTAGACATTCTTAAACCTGCCTCCAGCCCCCAGCCCCCAGCCTCCAGCCTCCTGGCTCCAGCCTCCTGGCTCCTGACTCCTGACTCCTGCCTCCCACCCCTCAGCGCCCGTGGCAAGCTTTGTATTTTTTGCCCCTGCCACACCAGCAGGGGTCATTGCGGTGTTGCACCAGGGGCGGCAGGGCGTCGCCATCAACGTAGAACCAACGCTCTTTTTGGCGCACAAACCGCGATCGCTCGTGAATTTGACCGGGCCGAGGGTCTGCGTAGTAGGCGACAAACTCCACCACCCCTCGGCGATCGGTCGCTTGACCCGCTTCGGTGGCTAGCACCCTCAGCCCCAGCCAGGTGGTAATGGCCACGCTCTGGGTAATCGCTGCTCGCTGCCCCCCATACCGTTGGGTCGGGTGGTGGGTGATGATCAGGTAATCGATGTTGCCTTGGTAGTAGGCGGTATAGCGCGATCGCATCAGCGCCTCGGCGGTCGGAGCCACCCCATCCCCCACCAAGTAGGGCTGGCAACAGGCCCCAAAGCCCTCACCGCTCCCACAGGGACACCGATCCACAGACGCTATCTCCTCACCCATCCACTCGCCTACCTACTCGATACCGGACAGACACATAGGTCTGCCCCTACCCACCCACTCGATGCCGGGTAGACACCCAGGTCTGCCCCTACCCACCTCTCGATGCCGGGCAGACACATAGGTCTGCCCCTACCCACGGGGCCGAGCCGGCAAAATCAACCCATCACTCACCGTCGTTCCTCGATGCTGGGGCAGGGGCTGGTAGCCATTGGCATCGAGTTGCTTAATGCGGTCAAAAAAGGCTTCGTAGAAGCGTTCTAGGCAGTCGCAGAACCAGGCATGGTAGTCGGGCCAGCGATCGCGGTTAGCCAGATCCACCGAGGTTAGGGTGCTGGCGACCATGCAGGCTTGCTCCCCGGTGCCATCCCAAATTAGCGGCAGGCCCATGGCGTCGGCAATGGCCTCCCGCTCCTGGGCCAGCAGGTGAAAGTGGGGCTGGGCATCGATGCCCGACAGCAGCAGCTCGGTGTAGAGACTGCTGTGGTCGCGATCGAGAATGGCGTTGAGGCGAAACCCGGCCCGGGCGATCGCAAAGCCCAGGGTCGATTCCGTTGAGGGTGAACCGGGTTTGACCAGGCTGCCCTGGCGATCCATGCGATCGCAGAGGCCACTCCAAAAGTCTAAGTTTTCTTGTTGCAATGCCGTCAGGGGTTCAGGCTCCGGCACGGCAGGCAAATCTGCCTCGGCCTCCAGCTCCTCGGCGTCCTCATCTGGATCGTCTGCCGTGTCTGCCGCCGTGGCCTCCCCAGAGTCATCCACCGCGCCGCAGACCGGCATAAAGTTGGCGGCCATGGCGGCCTTGCCGATGCTCCACAGCTCCACCGCCATACCCAAAAAGGTCACCTGGCCCATGCGGTTGAGCCAGTCGAGGGTGAGCGCAATGGACTCCGAAAAGGCCGGGGCGATCCAGAGCACCGTGGTCACCTCTGCCGCCGCTGCCCAGGCCAACAGTTGGCCCAGATCACTGACTTCGGGCCCATCCAGATGGGCCGCCACCAGCACGACATCATCGCTGTTGGCCGCTGCGAACAGCCCATACTGGTCAGATGGAGAAGGCTTAGAGGCCGCCATGACCAGCTCAAGGCCCGCTGCTTCCCCCAGGAATTCTAGGGTTTCGGGCTCGGTGAGCCACTGCTGAAAATCGACCTGGGCCTGCCAATAGTCGGTGGGGTCGAGTTTCTCCAATCGTCCCAGCTTGGGTTTGGCAGATCGCTTAGGCACGGGTCATTCGCTCTGGCAAAGGGCAATACGTGATCCTATTATGCGCGGCCCTAGTCCATAAACGCGGTACGACCTCGACAACTCTCGGCTAATGATTAAGGCTATTTCCCTGGCTGGCCAGGGCCTCTCGTCAGAGGGTGTATCCCTGGGCGCTCAGGTGTAGGCCGTCGGTGGTCAGCTTTGGGCGCAGCTGCCCCTGGCTGTCGCTAAAGGTGGGGGTGAGGTCGACAAAGGTAGCTCCCTGGTGCGTCGCCAGGGTTGCCAGGGCCTGAAGGCCACTGGGTTACCGCAGCTGCCATGGATGGAGCACTAGCGCTAGGTGAGGTGGTAGAAGAAACATGCCGCTGGGCCAAGAGCCCTGGCTCCGGAGCAACCTGGATCGGGCTATTGGCCAACGGTATGTCCTGACCACACTCGGGTTCTAGACCGGCTTCAGGGGCTAAATGGGTAGCAGAGGCCATCACCACGGGGGCAGTACCCTCGGCGATCGCGATTGGGTCAGGTGGGGTCGCCGCACAACTCAACATCAATTGAGCCGCCAATAGCCAAACATCCATCCTGGCGTCCTTGGATAACACTCTCAATGCCTTATTCATCCCAAAGGCTGGCCCATCAGGATGAAACTTAGAGTGACAGAACGTGCCAGGAAGTCACCAGCAATTGTAAGGTGATTTCCGAGAACTAAATTACCGATTTTCGCCATGCTAGCCTATGAAGCATTGAACCAGGAGATCCTGCATGGAGTTACCCCCAAAGCCCAGTGAACTGTTGAGCGCTTCGCAAAT